>SKES01001751.1_pt1 | contig 11808 bp, 8 predicted proteins | sample 4826851 | NCBI WGS metagenome assembly SKES01 (sample SAMN11008803, study PRJNA524170) | human gut metagenome | biome: Human fecal sample; material: Feces; isolation source: fecal sample from pouch patient p52 | host: Homo sapiens | place: Israel: Tel-Aviv | collected 2016-09-04 | reverse complement strand
AATTTCATAAGGGCCTCCTCAATACCATTGTTTTATAAATAATTGAAAGGACTATTATAGCCACTTACTATAATAGTCCTTTTTTTAATATATTGTTAGTCCCTTCCAAAAAAGAAACTCACTACAGCAATAACGATAACTGCACCTACAATGGATGGAATTAAGGCCATACCCGCAAGACTTTGAGCTAATGTACGTCAGATAATTCTAAAGGAAATAAATTCTGCCCTTGTACATCAATTTTATTTTTCTCTACATATTGTTTACGCATATTCCATAAAATAGTCAAATCATCTGGATCTATTTTATGTAATGCATAGATTCGTATAAATTGAGAACCATAATAGCCTTTCAAGCTATCTGGAATCCCTTTCGTTCCTTCTCCTAGAATACGAGTATTAAAATATCCCTGAATTTCTTGTTTCGATTGATCAATAATGATAAATCCTGAACCATCCAATATATATATTTTAGCATCTCTTTGTTTAAGCGACTTTACATTATTCGTGATAAAAAACGATGTATCCAAATCGATGAGAGATGATTCATAACCTGATTGATAATAAGGCTCTATATAATGAGCCCCCTTATCCGTAGCATTTAACATATCGGTAAAGTTATGCTGTTCTTCAACTGTAAAATCCCGAAAACTACTTATATTCTCAACATGGCGCACGCCCTTTTGATAGTTTTTTAGTTGTCCTGGATCAATATGTGTTCCCTTAAATTGAACTGCATTAAGGCGAATGGTATTATCCCTTACATTATAAATACCATAACCTTCATAACCTAAAAAATATACATTGTCACCGATTTGCTTCATCGCCAACAGTCGCTTCGATATAATGGCATCATTCGATGTAACCATTAATGTATGCTGTTCTGGATCAACTTTCACAGACTTTACATCATCATTAACCATTGACATTGCCCAATAGGACAACCCCATTAAAAGAATGGCAACAATGATAAAGCCCAGTCGTTTTGCATTCATCTTAACCCCTTATGAATACACATCTCATATTATATCTTTAATGTTCGAATCCTATCATCTAGGGATTCTCCATTATATGTAAACTCTTTATCTAGCTCCAGCAAGGGCTCCAAAACAAATAGTCTATCCCAAAAATAGGGATGAGGAATCACTAATCGAGCATCATTGATATACATACACGCACCATCATCCGATAGGGCATATACAATATCCAAATCAAGTGTTCTCGGTCCCCAATGAACAATGCGTTCTCTGTTATGTGCCTGTTCGATTTTATGCAAAAAATCAAGCAATTCATACGGTGTGTAAAGCGTTTCAAGTTCAAGACAGCCGTTTAAAAAATCGTCCTGTTCAACACCGCCGACAGGCTCTGTCACGATAAACTCCGACACTTTTTTCACTCTGCAACACTTATCCGCGTCAAGTTCTTTGACAGCACCGTCAAGGTGACCTTTGCTGTCACCCATATTTGAACCGAGTGCAATATATGCCCTGTGCCATTTTCTCGTTATGCTCACTTCCACAGTATCAACACTCATCATAATCGGCGCCCAAGGTTTTTTTAATGTTATTGTTACTTCTCTTATTAAATCGTATTCAAGCAATATTTTCTCGGCAATATTTTCCGCTGCCGCCTCAATAAGCTTAAATGTGTTGTTTCTCATTACTTTGGTAATAAGATTGCACACTTCTGCATAATTCACCGATTTTTCAAGATTATCCTCTTTGCCCGCACTTCTTGTGTCACACACAAGCTCCGCATTCACGATAAATTTTTGTCCGAGTACGTTTTCTTCTTTGAAAACACCGTGATTTGCAAAAACTTCAAGTCCTCTGATAGATATTTTGTCCATTTTCCGCTCCTTTTATCAGCTGTTTATTATTGCCTCGGTCATAAGTATCGCACGTTTGTTTTCAAGTACATCGTGTACCCTTACAAATCTGCAACCTTTCATAACTCCTATAACAGATGTTGCAACAGTCCCCTCAACTCTTTGATCTGACGGCAAATCGAGCGTCAAGCCTATCATTGACTTTCTTGACGTACCGAGCAAAACAGGGTAGCCGAGTTCGTTAAGTCTGTCTACGTTATTCGTTATAATAAGATTTTGTTCATACGACTTCGCAAAACCCACACCGGGGTCAAGTATTATTTTATCGTCAGCAATACCCGCTTTTTTCGCAATGGCTATTGTTTCTCTAAGGTCGTCAAGTACGTCCTCCACAAAGGAATTATATTCTGCTCTTTCTCTGTTGTGCATAAGACAACACGCCGCACCCGATTTTGCAATCACTTCCGCCATATTCTTATCGTATTTCAATCCCCATATATCATTTACAAGATCAGCGCCTGCTCCGACAGCCGCCGCGGCTACCTTGCTTTTATATGTGTCTATCGAAACGGGCACATCAAAATCAGCCTTGATTTTTTCTATTACAGGCACAACTCTTTCAATTTCTTCTTCATCACTGATTTTTGTATAATTCGGTCTTGTCGATTCACCGCCGACATCAATTACATCCGCACCGTCATTTATAAGCTGTTCGGTATGCTTTAAAGCACTGTCAATATTATTAAACTTACCTCCGTCCGAAAATGAATCAGGCGTCACATTCAATATACCCATTACATATGTATGATTTCCGAATTCCTTGTTTCCTATTATCATTTTTATCCCCCTTACAACACTATATCTGTATTTTTCTCATTTTCGCTCCACTTGCAGGTATCTATTGCGTTGCACATCATACACAAACGTGTTCTCTTATCCGCAATCGCAATAATATCGCCGAGTGTTTCCGCTTTTTCGGGTATTTCCCTATGAGTCTTTACCGCTTCAACCATATATTCAATCTCATCACTTGCAAACCCACATTCACAAAGTATTTTTTTTGCAATTTCACCGCCTGCTTTGTGATGATTTGTGCCGTTTTTATATTGCTCATACCGTCCTATATCGTGCAGTAAAGCCGTACCGTATATAATCTCTTTCGGTATGTTAAGTCCGTTTTCCAAATTCAAAATATACGCACTTCTTGCAACGTCTAAAAGATGGTCAATTCCGTGATTGCAGTAAATTCTGTCCTTTTCGGCAGAATTTATTTTTGACAGAATGTCACGAAAATTTTTATTCTTCAAAATATTGTTGCATTTTCGCATACTTATTATGTCGTCCGTTTTTCTTTTCAATTCACCCAAAAACGACAATGAACCGAACGCAATAACAACGCAGTCCGTCATATTAAGGCACAATTTAAGTGCTGTATCAAAGCTTACCGCCTCAACATTTTGATTATATTCACTTATTGCACTTGCATATTTTTCGTTTGATAACGCTCGCGGATTGTTCGGTGTAATCGTGTATATCTTTTGTGCAAGCGGTGCGGTTATTTCGGCAATTTGCTTGTATGCCTTATCCGCAAACACACCTGTTATATACACGATTTTTCGATTGCCGTAATACTTTTCGATACTTTCTTTGAGCCTTTTCGCACCGTCAATATTATGTGCGCCGTCAATTATAAATTCTGGTTTATCGCATATTTTTTCAAACCTGCCGTGCCATACCGTGTTTTTCAAACCGTTCTTTATATCATTTTCGCTCACACCGTCAATATGCCTGCACACTTCTTCCGCAACGGCGGCATTTTCGCGTTGATATTCACCGTCAAGCGATATTTCATATTCCGTCACATTGTCGGCTTTTATAAGCCGTGCATTTTTTTCACAGCACTCGTTTTCTATGACATTCATCACACAATTTTCCTGTTTTGCCGTAACGACAAGTCCGTTGTTTTTTATAATACCCGACTTTTGATATGCGATTTCTTCCAGCGTGTTGCCGAGGAATTTCATATGGTCCATACTTATCGGAGTTATCACCGATACAAGACTTTTCGGAATAATATTGGTTGCGTCCTCACGTCCGCCCATACCGACTTCAATCAAAACAACGTCACATTGTTCTTCTTTAAAATACAAAAATGCCGCCGCCGTTTCCATTTCAAAAGGTGTAGGGTGCGGAGTCATTTTGTCCGCAACTTCACTGATACGGCTTATATAATAAGCATATCTGTCCTCACTCATATTTTCTGCATTTATACGAAACTGTTCAAGATAATCAAAAACCGACGGTGAAACATATCGTCCGACTTTCTTGCCGGACTCAATCAAAATCTGTTCGGCAAAAGCACCTACACTTCCTTTACCGTTAGTGCCGGCGATGTGAATAACATCAAGTTCATTCTGCGGATTACCGAGTTTATCGCAGAGATTTGATATATTATCCAATCCCGGAACAATCCCATATTGCGAGGCTTTTTTTATGTACTCTCTTGCCTCTTTGTAATTCATCAACTTCATATCCTTTCAGACAAAGCCGTCCCGTTAAAAAGAAAAAGCTCCCTTGCCATAGGGAGCTTAAATAATATTCTCTACCGTAAATCAGCGGGATGCAATCCGTATACCGCAAGCCTAAGGCTTTTCGTCAAAGTGACAACTCCCCGTTCACTCCGCACTTCACGCACACGAATCTACTCTGTTATTTTTTAATGCTGAACCTGTCAACAAAATAAAGCAGACAAAACTGCAACGGTTTTGTCTGCAGCATATTTATATTATATACCACTTCACGCCTAATTGCAATTACATTTTAATCAAATTCACACCGTCTGTCCTAAAAGTAGAAAAATAGACAAAAAATTTTATTATTTTTGTTTTTTTTGCTGTCTTGATAAAATGCACTTATAGGAGTAAAATTAATTCTTAGATTTAAAAAATTAATACTTATTTATATAGGAGGCAACAACAATGGAATCTTACAAATATTTACTCGACATTGCACTTATTTTGATAAGTACAAAAATCCTCGGACTTTTAACAAGACGTATCCAACTGCCACAGGTAGTCGGTGCTCTTATCGCCGGACTTCTTTTAGGTCCTGCCTGTTTCGGAGTTTTGCAGGAAACCGATTTTATCAAGAACATTGCCGAAATCGGTGTTATCGTACTTATGTTCGCAGCCGGTCTTGAAACAGACGTTCAGGAACTGAAAAAGACAGGTCTTGCGTCGTTTATAATCGCTCTGCTCGGCGTTATCGTACCGCTTGTCGGCGGATACTTTGTAGCCACGATCTACAACCCGATAACCGACCAACAGACAATGCTGCAAAACATATTTGTCGGTGTCGTTCTAACCGCAACATCTGTCAGTATCACAGTTGAAACACTTAAAGAACTCGGCAAACTTTCGACAAAAACAGGTAACGCAATCTTGGGTGCGGCACTTATAGATGACGTACTCGGTATTATTGCACTTACTGTTATTTCAAGCTTTGCCGGCAGTGACGTTTCTCTGTGGGTAATACTTCTGAAGATACTCGGTTTCTTCATATTCTGCGGAGTTGTGGCATTTCTTTTCATCAAGTTTGTCAATCCATGGATTAACAAATACAAAAAGGATTTAAGACGTTTCGTAATTCTTGCATTTGCATTCTGTTTGCTTATGTCATTCGCCGCCGAATATTTCTTCGGTGTAAGTGATATTACAGGTGCGTTTGTTGCAGGTCTTATCCTTTCAAACAACAAAAAAACTTCGTATATGCTAAACCGTTTCGATACGGTTTCATACGTTCTTCTTTCACCGGTATTCTTTGCAAGCGTTGGTCTTAAAGTAACATTCAGCAATATGTCTGCAACGGTTGTAGTACTTACCGTATTATTGCTTGTAGTTGCAGTTCTTTCAAAGATGATTGGTTGCGGACTTGGTGCCAAGATATGCAAATACACAAATCTTCAATCGGTTAAAATCGGTATCGGTATGATTTCAAGAGGTGAAGTTGCACTTATCGTTGCCACAAAGGGTATGTCAATGGGACTTATGAAAGACGAATTTTTCGCACCGCTTGTACTTGTCGTTGTTGCGACAACCATCGTTACACCGATACTTTTGAAACTTGCATATAAATATCAGGCAAGCCGTGAGGCGGACGTTCCTATGGCATCATCGCTTGTCGATAAGGTTGAGGAAAGAAACGACCTTGAAAAAATTACTCAAAACGCCGCAAATATGCACGAAGAAATGAAGGAAATTCATAAATAACACCACTAAAGAACCGACAATAAAATCGGTTCTTTTTTCTTGATATTATATACCGTTTTATGCTATAATATAATCAATCAAACGAAAGGATATTTAAAATGCTGACAGATTTTCATACACATATTTTCCCAGACAAAATAGCGGACAAAACGATAAAATTACTTGAATCGAACATCAGAGAAGAATACAGGCCACACAAAGCCGAACTACGCGGTACACTTGACGCACTCAAGCAGTCAATGCATGAAAACAACGTTGACATATCGCTTGTACTTCCGATTGCCACGAACGTAAAGCAATCAACAACAATAAATAACTTCGCCGCATCAATAAACGGTATTGACGGTATTTATTCACTCGGCAGTCTGCACCCTATGCAATCGGATTGGGAAAGTGTTTTGTATGACATCAAAGAAAAAGGGCTTAAAGGTATCAAGCTACACCCCGAATATCAGCAATTTTACATCGACAGCAAAGAATCAATACAAATTCTGAAAAAATGTGAGGAATTCGACCTTATAACCGTACTTCATTCGGGCAAAGATATAGGTATCGATCCGCCTGTTCACTGTACTCCCGAAAGGCTTTCTCACGTTCTTGACTACGTTAAAGGCGACAAAATCGTTGCCGCACATTTGGGCGGCTGGAAGTTATGGGACGATGTCGAAAAATACCTTGTCGGCACACCGATATATTTTGACACAGCCTTTACGCTTAACTTTATCACAGATGAACAGCTTTTACGCATAATCAAAAATCACGGCAGTGAAAAAATACTTCACGCGACAGATTCACCTTGGGAAAAGCAAGGTCGAATGGCAAAACATTTATCTGCCTTACCTCTTTCAGAGGAAGATTGTAACAATATTTTTTACAAAAATGCGAAAAAACTTCTGAAAATAGGTTGAGTTAAAACGAATAATACGATATAATAATAGTATATGGCTATAAGCATTTTGCGTATAGTCCGATTTTGTTAATTTAGGAGCAGAAATATGTTCAATAATGATATAAGTATAGACTTAGGCACTGCGACGGTGCTTGTCTATATCAAAAACAAGGGCATTGTACTGCGTGAGCCTACCGTTATCGCGGTAAACACCAAAACAAACGAAGTTTGTGCCGTAGGCAAAGACGCACTCGCAATGCTCGGAAGAACTCCGCCGCATATACAGGCTGTTCGTCCGCTTATTGACGGTGTAATTTCAAATCTTACGCTTACACAGGAAATGATTAAACATTTCTTTTCAAAAATATTTTCACGAACAATCGGTCACCCACGCATAATGATGTGCGTTCCGAGCGGTGTTACGGACGTTGAACAAAGAGCCGTAATTGAGGCGGCAAGAGATGTCGGTGCAAAAGATATTTACATTATCGAAGAACCTGTTGCTGCGGCACTCGGTGCAGGGTTTGACATTTCACGTCCGCACGGTACTATGGTTGTGGACATAGGCGGAGGTACAACCGACATTGCAGTATTATCGCTTGGCGGTATCGTTGTCAGCCGTTCGCTGAAAATCGCCGGTGACGAATTTAACGAGGCGATTATTCGTTATATGCGCAAAGAAATGGGTATGATTATCGGTCCGCGAACAGCCGAAAGAATTAAAATGGAAATCGGCGGTGTTATACCGCGTTCAAATGAGCTGTTATGCAAAGCAAAAGGTATCAGCGTACTTTCGGGGCTTCCGAAAGAAGTAACTATTTCTTCAAACGACCTATACCCCGCATTTGATGATTTTGTTTATAATATGACCGAGAGAATTAAGGAAGTGCTTGAAGAAACACCTCCCGAACTTCACGGTGACATTATACAAGACGGAATAATAATGACAGGCGGCGGTTCTTTGATTTACGGTTTGGACAAGCGTATTTCGGACGACATCGGCGTCAAAGTGGTGCTTGCACCGGATATAATCGACTGCGTTGCAAAAGGTGCGGGAATTGCACTTGACAATATCGACACAGTTACCGAGCCGACTCATATATTCCACAAAAAAGCATACATCAGAGATTAAAAAAGAGAGGATATATTAATTATGAAAAACGAACCAATCACACTAACAAACGTAGAAATCCAAAAAATTCTTCCGCACCGTTATCCGTTTTTGCTTATAGACAAAATTGTTGATTTTGAAGAAGGCAAAAGCATAACAGGTATCAAAAACGTAACGGCAAACGAACCTCAATTTACAGGTCACTTCCCGGGTAACCCAATTATGCCGGGCGTACTTATTACAGAGGCACTTGCACAAGTCGGTGCTGTAATGCTTTTGTCAATGCCCGAAAACAGAGGTAAACTCGGTGTATTCACAGGTATCAACAATTTCAAATTCCGCCGTCAGGTAGTTCCGGGCGATACATTGGAGCTTCACGCTGATTTGGTTACTTACCGTCACGGAATGGGTAAAGCAAACGTAAAAGCAACAGTAGGCGGTCAAGTTGCGGCAGCAGGCGAAATCAGCTTTGCGGTTGTTGACAACATTGCAAACGAGGACTGATGATAAAAGATGATGAATGTTTGGACGATTTGCAAAACGGTCTTTTCATAATCCAAAAGAAAAACGGTTTCAAGTTTGGTATTGACGCTGTTTTATTATCCGATTTTGCAAAGGAAACAAGGTCTAAAAAAACACTTGATTTATGCACAGGTACAGGTATTGTACCCTTGCTTTTATCCGCAAAAACAAACACACCGAAAATTTTCGGTCTTGAAATACAGGAAGAGATTGCACAAATGGCACAGCGCAGTGTGGAACATAACAAGCTTGAAGATCGTATTTCCATAGAATGCGGCGATTTAAAAACCGCCGTTTCTATATACGGTCGTGACAGTTTTGACAAAATAACCTGCAATCCGCCGTATATGAAGTGCGGCAGCGGTAATCAAAATGATATTGACACAAAATCAATTTCACGTCACGAGGTTATGTGTACTGTTGATGACGTTATAAACGTCAGTGCAAAACTGCTTATTCCGAAAGGCAGATTTTTTATGATTCACAGACCTAACAGACTTGTAGACATTATGTGTGCCATGCGTAAATACAAAATAGAGCCGAAGCGTATGCGTTTCGTCCATCCGTCATATGATAAAGTACCGAATATGGTATTAATCGAGGGTATGCGTGACGGCGGTGAGGAATTAAAGCTTTTGCCGCCGCTTTATGTGTATAATCAAGACGGTACTTATTCCGATGAAATTCACAAGATTTACGGAAATTAACAAATAAAACGAAAGAAGTGATAAATGTGTTAGAGTACGATGAGTACAGACTAAAGCTGCAAGGCTTTGAAGACAGCATAAACGATTTGAGGGATTCACTTTGACATCGCAGGTGCGGAAAGTGAAATAACAAAACTTGAAGAACAAAGCGCCCAGCCGGGATTTTGGGACGATATGGATAATTCACAGAAAGTTCTTCAAAAAACAAAGCAATTAAAAGACAAGGTTGAGGCGTTTAACAACCTTGTTTCAAAATGGGAAGATACACTTGTTTTAATCGACCTTGCAAACGAGGAAAACGACGAAAGTATGTTACCCGATGTTGTTTCGGCAACTGAAGAAATCGAGGCGGATATTGACAAAATGACGCTTGAAACCCTTTTGAGCGGTCATTACGACAAAAACAACGCAATTATGACGTTCCACGCAGGTGCAGGCGGTACAGAGGCACAGGATTGGTGCGAAATGCTTATCCGTATGTATCAAATGTGGGCGCAGAAAAACGGCTATACCGCAACTGTTCTCGATTCGCTTCCGGGTGATGAGGCAGGTATTAAAAGCTGTACAATAGAAATCGACGGTCTTAATGCTTACGGCTATCTTAAAGCCGAAAAAGGCGTACACCGTCTTGTGAGAATTTCACCTTTCAACTCCGCCGGCAAGCGTATGACTTCATTCGCATCAATCGAAGTTATGCCCGAACTTGACGACAACGTGGAAGTTGATATTCGTCCCGAAGATATTAAGATGGAGGCATTCCGTGCGAGCGGTGCGGGCGGTCAGCATATCAACAAGACAAGTTCCGCAGTCCGTCTTACACATATCCCGACAGGTGTCGTAACATCTTGTCAAACACAGCGTTCTCAACACCAAAACAGAGATTACGCAATGAAAATGCTTAAAGCAAAGCTTGTCGAGCTTGCCGAGCAACAGCAGAAAGAAAAGATTTCCGACATCAAAGGCGAACAGATGGATAACGGTTGGGGCAGTCAAATCCGCTCATATGTATTCCAGCCTTACACTATGGTTAAAGACCTTAGAACAGGTTTTGAAATGGGTAATATCGGTGCGGTTATGGACGGCGACTTAAACGGTTTTATTAACGCTTATCTTAAAGCCGCCAGTCTTGGAACTCTGAAAAAATAAAAACAAAAAAACACGGCATTGCAAATTTTCCGCAATGCCGTATTTTTTTCTTAAAAATTGTTTTGGTTGTTTTTTTGATTATTAAAGTTATTATTTTTCTTGTTTTGTTTTTGATTTTGCTGTTGGTTTTGTTGCTGATCTTGGTTTTGGTTCTGCTGTTGGTTTTGGTTATTGCAATTATTGAATTTACTGTTCATTTATATTCACTCCCTTCTTCAAATTCTATTTTAACCATTGTTGATTATTTTATTCAAAAAACCCTGTTTTACTTGAATTTTTCTTAAAAAAATGTTATAATAATAAGTAGTATTTATGTAAAAAAAATTGCGTTTTGGAGTAAAATATGATAGATAAGATTTGGAATATAAAAAGTAAAAAAATCAAAGAAGAAACCATTGACGAAATATCTAAGGAACACCATATTCCCCGCGTTATTTCAACCATACTTTTAAACAGAGGAATTGAAAGCAAGGATATTGCACCTTATCTGAGAAAATCAATGGCTGATATTATAAATCCAATGCTTATGCTTGATATGGACAAGGCAGTCGAACGCATAACAAACGCAATTCAAAACAACGAAAAAATCGCGGTTTACGGTGACTATGACGTTGACGGAATTACCTCAACCGCACTTTTATATAAATTTTTACTTTCACTCGGCGCAGATGTCGAATACTACATACCCGACCGCAAAGGTGAGGGATACGGTATAAACATCATGGCTGTAAACAAGCTATTCAAACAAGGTATAAAACTTATGATAACCGTTGACTGCGGTATAACCGCTATCGGTGAAGTGGAATTTGCAAAACTTCAGGGAATGGACGTTATTATTACCGACCACCACACTTGCAAAGACCGACTTCCGACAGCCGCAGAGGCTATTTTAAACCCGAAAAGACCCGACTGCGACTATCCGTTTGACGCACTTGCAGGAGTAGGTGTGGCTTTCAAGCTTATTTTGGCTCTTGCAATTAAAAACGGACTTAAAACCACAGATGTGTTTAACCAATATGTCGATATTGCCACTCTCGGCACTATTGCCGACGTTGTACCGCTTTTGGGCGAAAACAGAGTTATCGTGGATAAAGGCTTAAAAATTTTGCACAATCCAAAAAGAATAGGCATTCGTGCAATAATGGAAGTTGCAGGTGTTTTGGATAAACCTTTAAACGCGTCAACGATTGCTTTTTCAATCGCGCCGCGATTGAATGCCGCAGGCAGACTCGGCAGTGCGGCAACAGCCGTTGAACTGCTGCTTACAAATGACGAAAGCCGTGCAAGAGAATTGGCACTTTTACTTGATACTGAAAATAAAGAACGTCAGCAAACCGA
>SKES01001745.1_pt1 | contig 11837 bp, 10 predicted proteins | sample 4826851 | NCBI WGS metagenome assembly SKES01 (sample SAMN11008803, study PRJNA524170) | human gut metagenome | biome: Human fecal sample; material: Feces; isolation source: fecal sample from pouch patient p52 | host: Homo sapiens | place: Israel: Tel-Aviv | collected 2016-09-04 | reverse complement strand
ATTCGAGAGAACGCCACTTTTTTCTAACATGCTTGGTTCAACCGTCAGTTCAAAATGATTGGCTTGCAGAACCACTTTTTGACTGATTTGTTCACTAAAGGTTGGTAATCCAGACAATTGTTCCTTACTCATCCGGTCCATGACTGCACGACGGGTAATGACACCTAACAAGGTCTGATTGCTCCGAATAACAGGGATCATCTCAAAGTCTTCTGCAATCATTCGTTGACTGACATTGGCAATATTGGTCGCCAATCCTGTTACGAAGATGCTGCGCGTCATCACCTTGTCAATCGTTGTGCTGGGTGACTTATCTCCCGCATCACGCATGGTAACAACCCCAACAACCACTTGGTGTTGGTTAATAACTGGGAAACGGCTACTTCTGTTCTTACGGACCAAGTCTAGATAGTCTTTGACTGTATCCGTTTCTCTCAAAAAACCATACTCATGACTGGGACGATAGAGCTTTTCGACTGTCAGAATATCGGTTTTGATTTGAACATTTGAGAGGGCTTTGTTAATCATGGTCGCTACTGTAAAAGTGTCATGTTTACTCCTCAGAACTGGAATCCCTTTTTTATTAGCCAACTCAAGAACATCGTCCCGGAGAACCTGCACGCACCTTAACATTTGGACAAGAAGCCGCTCAAACCATCGTCATTTTTGTTACTGGCGCCTATGCTGGCTATTTCGGGGCCGCTGCGGGTGTGGTCATGCTGGCAACCTTAACCTTGACCGTTGATCAACCATTCATCGTCTCCAATTCTATGAAGAATCTGACCGGATTCGCCGCCAATGCCATCGCCACCGTCATCTACGCCTTCACCACCAAAATTGAATGGCTCATGGTCATCCCGCTTGGTATCGGTCTGTTCATCGGTGGCTATATCGGCCCCATCATCGCCCGCCGCCTGCCGGTCCAACTGTTGCGATTCATCATCGCAGCCTTAGCCTTTTTGTTAGCAGCTAAGTTATTTGCGCAGGCTTATCTTTAGGAATAGGGCAAAAAATGGGATTATTTATTTTTGTCCCTTCGAAACAGCCGATTCCCTGGCGAATTGGTATAGAACCCATAAAGTGAAAGGCTCGGTAGATGCTTGTATATCTGCCGAGCCTTTTTGATGACCCACTCTATTTCAATATTTTTAGCAATTCACAGCAATTTTTTACAAAGCCTTTCCGAGATAATATCGAGCGTCAAGAGCAGACGGTCTTCCTCCCAAAAAAAAAAACATTTCCTTGCAAAAAAGAATGCAATGGATGTAGAACGATACCGAACACATGTTCGTTATACTGCAACAGACGTGTTGCACACATTGATAATAAAGGAGACTTTAAAATGGCAGATGAAGCAGTACGAGCCGTTCAAAAATGGCTCAACAAAACGTATGGTAGTGTTCCTGGCTTTGTCGCAGCTCCAGAAAACGGACAAACAGGTTGGCCAACAATTTATAGCCTGAGAATGGGATTACAGCACGAAATCGGTATTAGTGCTATTGGTGAAGGCTTTGGCGATACGACCAAAAATGCTTTAGCACCTGTTGTAGGTAGTCTGAAACCAGGATATAAGGGGAACATTGCTCAACTCATTCAAGGGGCTTTCTGGTGCAAAGGAATTAGTCCAGTAGACTTTAATAATGAGTTCACGAATAATACCCTTAATGCTGTTAAAGAACTTCAGCAAGATGCTGGCATTGCGGCTGATGGCTCTGTGACAGTGGCATTTATGGCGGCTTTGTTTGACATGGCAGCTTTCGTCTTAGTTTCAAGCGGCGATGCTAAGGTTCGAACCATGCAGCAAGCGCTCAACCGTAAATTCTCTGGGGAATTACAAGAATTGATGCCGTGTGATGGCGTTTATCAACGAGCAACCAATACAGCGTTGATTTATGCCTTACAACGAGCAATCGGTATGAGTTCTGCGCAAGCAAATGGTAACTATGGTCCAGGGACAATTGCCGCTACACCTACTGTTAATCAGGGAGCCAATAGCGACGTTGTCCAGGTCATCCAATACGGCTTGTATGTGAACGGCTTTTATACAGGGGCATTTGATGGCTATTTTAGTTCAGACGTAGCAACGGCAGTGGTAGCTTTTCGAAAGTTTATGAATTTACCGCCATTTAATAGCACAGCTGACCTAACCGTCATCAAAGGATTGTTGACTAGCAACGGCAATACTAATCGTGATTCAAATACTTTTGATACAGCAACTCAATTAAGTGCTGCACAGGCAAAACAACTAAAGCAATTCGATTTTTCAATAGTTGCTCGTTATCTAACTGGCAGCGTTGGTGCAGGGGCTGCCGAACGTGATAAATACTTGACTTCCACGGAACTTGCAAATCTTACTGAGGCTGGACTAAAAGTTGTGCCAATATATGAAGATGGTGGCTATGAGCTTGATTACTTTAGTCTACAGCAGGGAATTCATGACGGATTTGTTGCAAGTAGTACTGCTGCTAAGTTAGGGTTTCCGGCTGCAACTACGATTTACTTTGCAGTTGATGTGGATGTTCAAAGTGGCGATATAGATGGCACAATTATTCCTTATTTCCGTGGTATTAGCCAAGCTATGAACAATAGTATTTTCAAAATTGGAATATATGGGACACGGAATGTATGTAATCGGGTAACCGCTGCATCTGGAACCAATATTCTTTATTCCTACGTCGCTGATATGTCATATGGCTGGAGCGGAAACCTAGGTTTTAAAATGCCCAAAAATTGGGCCTTTGATCAGTTTGTGGAATACTCAGCTGCAGGTGTTGATATTGACCAAGTAGCTTCTTCAGGGAAAGGCCAAGGAAGTGGAACTTTTAAAGTAGATCCTAACGCAGTACGCCTTGAATTTGCCCGCACCTTAATTAATAATGCCTATCAGTTAAAACCATTACAACCAGATATTCCGACCTTAGAGGTTGATGGCCCTGAAATTCATGTGTCAACTATTTTGGCAGAGTTTTATATTAAACTATCAAGTACTTTTGCGAGCAACGACAGTGGGGCTCCACTAGGTTTTACAATTTCTAATGGCAAATTAGGCACTCAAGTACAATCTGAGATCGATAAATTCAAAGAGGCGCACGAAGCTGCAAGGAATTTTGACTTTACGGCTTTGCTTGGTACACTGGGGCCAATGATTGGCAATGGAAATCTAAAGGTTGGAATGTCAACTAAAAATGGAATGTTGGGGTTTAAAGTGGTCTGTGAGTCTACAACAACAGTTGTTACTAACGGCCAACAGGAAAATGTTACAACCTCATTGAGTATTGAGATATACACTAAACCAAATGGATTGGGGATCCCAGCTGAGGATTATAAACCAATTTATGTTCCCGTTTCTGAACATGAACCAAACCTGGAGTGGATTCCTTGGGCGGCAGGAGCTGTTGTATTAATAGCAACAATTATTATGGCTCCAGAAGTAGCGGCTACGCTTGTTGGAACGGCTGCTAAACTATTACCAGCGACATTCATTGCTGCTTAGCTTTTAAGGAGGTGATTAATTGGAGTTGTTACAATTAATGCTTGGTGTGCTTGGATTCACAGTGTTATTAAGTTCTCTTTTTTTAACAACACTGGTACGGCGACAAGCTGCGCATCAAAAGCGTAGTGAAGCCTATATAGAAGTAGCTAAATATCTGGGTGAAAATCCAACTTTATTTAAGAAGGTAAACCAATTGGTCAAATTGGAAAGCACAACAAAGATTTTATCATTGGTGTTTTTCTTAGGCGGCTGGATAGTCTATTCAATAAACGATTTTCTGATAATTTCTTTGGACGACAGTGTCCGTGTAATGATTTTGTGGACATCAATTGTCTTGTTTGTTATTTTAACCATTGTGCAGATGATGCTAGAATTTCGGCACAAAAAATTGTTGGCTTCTCCTTTGTCTAATATTTCTCTAGTGGAGAATACTGCAGGAGAGAAACGCTGGATTCTCAGCAAGATACTGTTAATGATTGGGACTGCGATATTGACAACATGGCTACAGCTTGTGGCTCAATGATTACTAACTGATAAACCTTCAAAAATTGATCCGTTAGATTATACTCTAACGGATCGTTCAAAAGCATCCTAAAACAAGGCTTAAAATCTGATTCAAAGAAAACTAAATTAATGATACCTAGATTTAGTATTCTCAAGCCAATTGAAGGTGTTTGCCCTTCAAAAAATTCCCTTATTGTTTTAGAAATCTCTTCTGTCTTTTTTAAAAGTTGGTACTCCTTCATCTGGAGCATCAACTTTTTTTGGTTGATTACATAGGATACAATGCCCAAAACAGTAGTAAAGGAGAAGACGCCAATAGCCAACAATGAATTGTCTATCGTACCGGTGGAAATAGTTTCTGTAAGAATGATCATAAGGAAGCCTAACGTAGCAACGGCACTTAAAGCGTAACCAACTAGAACGATCTTTGCCCAATGTGCCAACACACTTATTTGAGGATTGCTGCTTTCTCCAAATCGATAAGGGCTGGTAGCATCACTCTTAAAAGCCCGCCTTAAACTCATAGGATCGTATTTAAACCTATATCTTAAGTAATACGTATAAGCTGACAAACCGAGACTTACAAAAAGTAATGAAAAGATCACAACAATCCAATTCGCTGCCAAAGTCACATTTTTCACTCACTTTTCATTAGATTTCTAACATCTGAAGGCATTGTATGATTCAGTTCTTTTAAAAAGACAAATAACAACCGACAATCATAAAAAACAATGAGGCTGTTGAACCAAAATTTTTAGAAGTTGTCTAAGGTTCTTCTGCCCATTATGTATGATCTATCAGCAACTAGCTACCAAAAAACTTGATTCAACAACCAACCTTTTATCTGATTTCGCTACTCAGAACAGCCACACCGCTAACCCAAACAAAACAAGATGGACCAGTAATCTGATGATGTGATGATTCACATGCGGTTTACCGTATACCGCAACGCCATTGAACCATGTCACCGCGGACAAAGCCAATAACCCAATCAATAAAACGGTGAGCGCACTGAACTTATCAGGAATAATTGCCGCAGTCATCACTAAGGCCGCAGCTAAGGCCGTCAGTTGGTCTAAACGAATATCCCCTTGCTTTTTCTGCCATGCTTGCCACGCTGTTAATAACATCAAAAAGCCGTATACACCAATTGCCACACGTATTGAGATAACTGCCATTAGCCTAGCCTTCTTGCGCTTGTAACACCTGATCCATCACATGCAAGACGCCGAATTCATCGTTACTCCGCGTGCGATATTTGGCATGTTGCGCCATGCCTTGCGTTGCATTGGCCATGATGTAACTGTAGCCAACCGTTTCGAGCATTGGAATATCATTATCATAATCGCCAAACGCCATCATTTGTGTCGTAGGAATATCAAAATGACGACTCAGAATTCGCATGCCGCGGCCCTTGTTCACGCCGAGGTTCTGAATGTCTAGCCAAGTTTCACCGCTGACTTGAACGGTATAATCCTTGCCAAATACTGGGCGGAAATAACGTTCGGAATTTTTGCGGCTGTCTTTATTTGGAAAATAAATCGTCACCTTATCAACTGCCAGCGACTGCGTTAACAAATCCGGCACCTTTTTCAATTGGTGATAAAACGGCAAAAGAGCTGGTGAATATTGGGCATCAGCAGCATTAATATACGCAGCGTCCAAGGCACACAGGACAGGAACACCGTCTGTTTTCGTCATGATAAATTGCACGATCTCACGATATTTTTCCTCGGGAATCAGGCTTTTACCAATTAATTGACCGTGCGAATAAACAAGGCCGCCGTTATCGCAGACCATCGAAATTCGGTCACTAAAGTGTGGGAAAGTTTCCTGTAGCGTATAAAGCGGCCGCCCACTGGCCACGGCAAACTCAATCCCAGCCTCGCCAAGGCGATGAAGATAGCGATCAAAGTGCGGCGGCAAGGTCCCTGCACTTGTCAGTAAAGTCTGGTCCATGTCACTCGCAATTAATTTTACATTCTGCATGCTAATTCCCCTATATTATTTGTCTAATTTCACTTGCTATAATTTTATGCGGTGCGCCTTTAGTCACGACATTTTCGATCACCGCCGCAATCTGTTCAGAACTCTCAACCGTGCCATTTTTCAACCATTTTGTCAGCACGCCAATTGCCCCGTCAATGAAGAACGCGTAGTAGTAAGTGAGAACACTTTTGTCGGTCTCACCATACCACGATTGATAGCTGGTTTCTGTTTTTTGTCGAATTGGATCCGTTATCTTCTTCAACACCACGCTATCAGGATTATTCAAAATAATCGCTGCTGCTTGCGGCTGATTGGCAATGACATTTAAAATCGGCACCAACCATGTGGTCATATCGTTTATTTTAACCGTTAGATAAGGCCGAATTGCCTCGACCAAATCCATTTCAATGCGTTCGAACAAATCGCGTGGAGATTGAAAATGTAAGTAAAACGTCCCGCGATTCAAATCTGCCTGTCGACAAAGCTCAGTCACCGTGACCTCATCCAATGGTTTCGTCGCCAAAATATGCAACAAAGCGTCTTTAAATCGATCCATCGTATACTGAACCCGCCGATTATCCTTCGTCCCCGACATCGTCATCCTCCGAACATCATTTGAACAAGTTGTCCATTTAAAAACAAAACGACCATTTCTGTCCTTGAACGGCCGGTTTAAATCTAACATAATGTTATGAAATGGACAATGTGTTGAAGAGCGTGAGCAGGCGCGGTTAGAAACCTGCATGTAAGTGGCCTCAGGCGTGATGGCCGGGCTTTGGTCATTGCGCCTGAGGTCCTTACATGGAGGTTTCTGGGCCTGTGAACGCGTCTAAGAACTTCACACATTGTTCACCATCCACGCTAGGAGGCAATCATGGCATATATCGAAGTCAAACATGAATCAAAACGTTACAAAATGGGCGAAACCATCATTACAGCAAATAACGACATTAATTTTACGGCCGATCAAGGCAAATTAACCGTGATTCTTGGTCCCAGCGGTGCCGGTAAATCAACCTTGCTCAATATCCTCGGTGGCATGGACTCCCCCACTGAAGGCGAGGTATGGATTGACGGCACCGATATTGCGACTTTTTCTGATCGTCAACTGACCGCTTTTCGCCGGCATAATGTTGGCTTCGTGTTCCAGTTTTACAATCTTATTCCGAACCTGACAACAAGGGAAAATGTTGAACTGGCTGGCTCAATTGTCAAAGACGCCTTGGATCCGACAACCGTTTTAAAGCAAGTCGGCCTAGGTGCGCGACTAGATAATTTTCCGTCACAGCTGTCTGGCGGTGAGCAACAACGGGTGGCCATTGCTCGGGCGTTGGCGAAAAACCCGAAGCTGCTGCTTTGTGATGAACCAACTGGTGCCTTGGATTATCGAACCGGCAAACAAGTCTTGCAGTTGTTACAGGATGCCAGTCGTAAAGATCATAAAACCGTCATGATCATTACCCATAATGCAGCGATTGCCAAAATGGCTGACCGGATCATCGAAATTAATGATGCGCAGGTTCGCAGTATTCATGATGAACCGCAGCCAACGCCTGTCGCAGAAATTGAGTGGTAGGTGAGTAACGTCATGAAACCACTAACTAAAAATCTTTGGCGTAACATTCGCGACTCTTTGGGCCGGTTTATCGCCATTGTCATTATTATCATGCTAGGTGTCCTGCTGTTCGTCGGCGTCAAGGCCACGGGGCCGGCACTTAAGGATTCTCTAAACACCACAGTGAAAGCCGATCATCTGGCTGATAGTCAGTTGCTGGCAACGACTGGTGTCAGTAAGGCTCAAGTTAAAGCCGCTGAATCAGTTAGCGGCGTGCAGGCAGAAGCCGTCAAGTTTAAGTATGTCATCGGCGGCCGCGCCAGCGATGTTGTTGCCCTTTACGGCTATCAAAAATGGACAACCATCAATCGACTGCATCTCACCAGCGGACAGCTGCCAACGCAAGCCAATCAGATTGTCCTCGACACGGCAGCTAAAAAAAGCGGCTATCAACTTGGTCAAACTTACACCTTCACCGGCGGCAGCAAGCTTGCTCGACGTACTTTTAAAATTAGCGGTTTTGCTGATTCGCCAGCCTACATCGAAGACACTAGTCGTGGGTCAGCGAATATCGGTGATGGCACCGTGCGTTATTTTGCCTACATCCCAGCAAGTCAGATGAAGATGCCGGTCGCCTCGCAGCTCAACATTCGCTTCCCAGCAGTGCAAACACGCTATACCTTCAGCAACCGTTACAAGGACGCCGTTGCCACAAAAATGAAATTGGTGAAACAGCGCGTGAAGGCGCAAGGCGAAAAGGATCTGCGAGCAGCAGTATATGCCAACATTGTTAAAACCGCTACGGCCAAAGCTCAAGCACAATTAGCGGCGTCAGGCATGCCGGCAGCCGCCGTTGCCGCAGCTGCCGATCAAGCTATCAAGCCGCAACTATCAACCTTTCAGCAACAGGCCACTGTCACAGCTCGCAAACAACTGTCAACCAGCCTCACATGGCAAACTCGGGAAGATCTGCCTGGTTTTGGCGATTACGGCGGTTCTGCTGATCGAATTGCCGCCATTGCCAACGTTTTCCCAGTTTTCTTCTTTCTTGTCGCTGCGCTGATTACTTTCACCACGGTCAGTCGCATGGTCGAAGAAGCCCGCGCGCAAATCGGCACATTCAAGGCGCTTGGTTACGGCAAATGGGCGATTGCGCGCAATTACCTCGCCTATGCTGCCTTAGCTGGTTTATTAGGTGGGATCATCGGGGTTTTTGCTGGCAACTTCAGCATTCCGCGCATTGTCTTGAGCTTGTATAAAAATTACATTCCGCTCCAACAAGTCGTCTCCTTGCAATGGCCGTTGATCGCCTTGTCATTGTTATTGGCGCTGATCGCAACATTAGGGGCCGCCGCCATTGTGGTCCGCAATGAACTAACCGAAAAGCCGGCTGCCTTGATGCGGCCGCGAGCACCGAAATCAGCCAAACGCATTTTGCTGGAGCGGATCACGCCGCTTTGGTCGCGTCTGTCTTTTAACCAAAAAGTCAGCTATCGTAATCTTTTCCGATACAAATCACGGCTGGTGATGACCATTCTTGGGATTGCTGGCGGCACCGCCTTGATCCTCACCGGGTTTGGCATCAAAGACTCAATCACTGCTACTGGTGTTCAACAGTATGGTGATGTCATCCATTATCAAGCCATTGTGCGATTGGCTGATGGCAAAAAGCCAGCTGCGGCCCGCGACATTCTGGCCAAAAGTAAAGCTTATCGCAGCGCAGGCACGGTTAGTGGGACGGTGGCTAAGCTCAGTGCTAAAGGCCATAGCCTGAGCGATGTTAATTTGTTTGCCCCAGCCAACGGCAACGATCTTGAACCTTATGTCAGTCTCCGTTCAACGGCGTCAAATCGCAAACTGACCTTGCCGCGCCACGGTATCGTGATCACCAGCAAACTGGCTAAGGCACTCAACGTAACAACGGGCGATACCCTTAAAGTCGCCACAACTAATGGTCAGAGCAAGCGATTCACCATTAAAGGCATTGCTAAGAATTACGTTGGCCATTTTGGCTATCTCTCCAACACCGCTTATCACCAGCTCGCTGGTAATAGTGCGAAACCAAACACCTTGCTAGTCCGCTTGCAGCCCCAAAGCAGCAAACAAAATGATCGACTCGCTAAGCAATTGCTCAATCATCACGCGATTGTCGGGATTAGTTTCACGACGACAGCAAAGAAAACGTTAAGCAATATGAGCGGTATGTTAGATCCTATTGTTTTGATTTTTATTCTGCTCAGTGCGGTTTTGTCATTCGTGGTCTTGTACAATCTGAATAACATCAACGTTTCGGAACGCATTCGGGAACTATCCACAATCAAGGTGCTGGGCTTTTTCGATCGCGAGGTCACCATGTACATCAGTCGCGAGAGCATTGTGTTGACAGTGATCGGCATCGTGTTCGGCTATCTGCTCGGCAATTTGCTGACAGCCTACATTTTGTATCAAGCCGAAACTGAGGCCGTGGTTTTTCCACTCACGATCAGCATTGTCGGCTACCTCACGGCCACGTTACTCATGTTGGCCTTCACCGGCGTCGTCACCTGGCTCACGCATCGTCGACTCCAACGGGTGGACATGGTCGAAGCCCTGAAATCAAACGAATAACTTACAATTTTGTCAGGCAGCGTCGTCACGGCGCTGCTTTTTTCATACAAAATTCATCAAAAATTGGGATTAAAAACGTTCATGATCGCAATTTTGAAGCGCAAATGAAGATTGAGACCAACTCCTAACAGTCCTGTAACGCTGACGTAACATTGACACAGTAAAGTAGCCTTTAGTTAATCAAATTAAGGGTGAGGTCAAAAATGAAATTCAATAAAGTCATGATCACGTTGGTTGCTGCAGTTACCTTAGCAGGTTCTGCTAGCGCCGTAACACCAGTTTTCGCTGATACAAGCGACAGTATCGCTTCCAACAAAAGCGAAACCAATGCACTGTTGAAGCAAATTGAAGATGCGAACACAGAAGTTATCAATTTGAACAAGCAGATCGATACCAAGAATGGTCAAATCAGCGATGCAACGGCTAAGATCAGCGCAACTGATGCCAAGATTTCATCACTCAGCGGTGAAATTGTTGCCGCTCAAAAGAATGTCACAGCACGCAAGAACAACTTGAAAGATCAGTTGATCTCCTTGCAAAAAAAGGCTGGCAACTCTGTCAGCGGCAATGTCTATATCGACTTTGTTCTGAATTCCCAGAACTTGTCTGACTTAATTGCCCGCACCATGACGGTTGGCAAACTTATCCAAGCCAGCAAAGATGCGCTTGATGCCGTGACAGTTGCCAAGGATAAATTAGCTGGCTTGAAGACGGAACAGGAAAATGCCCGTCAGACGCTGGTTTCAACTAAGGCTTCATTGGAAACCCAGAAATCACAGTTGGTTTCCCTACAAAAAGATGCTAACGATAAACAAGATGCTTTGAATAAGCAAATTGCTGATCATAAAGATGAGTTGGTTGCTTTGCAAAGCCAATTTGCCCAAGAACAGTCTGAAGCAGCTGCTGCAACCCAAGCCGCTTTGAAGACCGTTGCCGCTTCAACCGCAAGTTCTTCTACTACCAGCAGTTCAAGCAGCGCAACTTCAACCAGCACCATCGCCAACAACACATCAAGTTCTTCAAACAACAGTTCCTCCATTATCAACAACAACACGACTTCAGGTAGCGGCAGTCACGCTGATTACAGCAGTTCAGGCAACACGTATCCTTGGGGTCAGTGCACCTGGTACGTCAAGTCAGTCGCTTCATGGGCTGGTAATGGCTGGGGTAATGGTGCCCAATGGGGTAGTTCCGCTGCAGCTGCTGGTTTCACAGTCAACCACACGCCAGCAGCCGGTTCAATCATCGTCTTCGCCGCTGGTCAATCTGTTGGCGGTCAATGGACAGCCGATGGTTCATACGGTCACGTTGCTTACGTCCAATCTGTCTCTGGTGACAGTGTCACGATCAGCCAAGGCGGCATGGGCTTCAGCTCACCAACCGGCCCGAACACCCAAACCATCTCTGGTGCAAGCAGTTACGTTTATATCCACCGGTAATTTTTACACCCACCCTTAATCACGTCTTGGGATCAAACCACGACCCCAACCTAAAAACTACCGAGTTATCTAAAAGAAGCCACAAGGAATGTTTGATCGCATTCCTTGTGACTTCTTTTTTTGGCGACGAATTGTCAACTCAAGTGCAACTTTTTACCCATGAAGACTTCTGATGGCGTCTTCCAGCCTAAGACCTTGCGTGGTCGATTATTCAGTTGTTCAATGTAAGTCTCAATTTCCTGGTCGCTCT
>SKES01001741.1_pt1 | contig 11864 bp, 15 predicted proteins | sample 4826851 | NCBI WGS metagenome assembly SKES01 (sample SAMN11008803, study PRJNA524170) | human gut metagenome | biome: Human fecal sample; material: Feces; isolation source: fecal sample from pouch patient p52 | host: Homo sapiens | place: Israel: Tel-Aviv | collected 2016-09-04 | reverse complement strand
ATATAACATTAAAATAATGCAGTAGAAATCGGAAATTCACTAGACTTCTACTGCATTTATAGAGAGAATTATTTTTTTAATATTTTATCAAACTAAACGGATAAAATTTGTTTTGCATCAGCCACAATTTGTTCTAAAGAAACGCCATTTTCTCTTAACAGTTCAGTTGCATCATAACGATCGTGGAACTCTTTAGCAATACCTTCACCACTGCGAGTTACTTGAGATTTATGTAAAATACTATAATCTGTCGTATCAACCACACCAGTAGATACAAACTCACCTACAGGAACACGAATTGCTACAGGATGATCCTGTTGATGTACAGCATATTCAGTCATAGCCAATAGTTCTTCATTATTGGTAGGTGCTAAATAAACCAAGTTAGGGATGCTTGTAAGCATAGGAATATCGAAGAACCCTAAATGAGTTACATCGTTCATACCATATACAGATGCCATATGATTGATAATGACCGCCGTGTTCAGATACCTTTGTCATGAGGGCTTGACGAGCTTGTGCCGTTAGATCTGTTAATTCAGTAAGGGATAAGCCTTTTAAATCGGCTGGAGATTTTATATCAATTAAATTCATAAGTTTCCTTCCTATTTGTTTTGTGTTACTAACCGTGCTATACTGTATGTCCAGCATGTAACAAGTATAAAACTTAAAGTTAGTTTTAAGTCAAGAAAAAAACGTAAAATTTAAATCTAACCTTTAATCATATACATAGATTATATACTAAATATATTACTCCTGAAACTAAATCCATTTACAAATGTAATATGAACCCAAAAGGAGGTCCTATGACATATACTGTTGGCGAAATCGCAAAAAAACTAAATGTGGCACCTTCTACATTACGTTATTATGATAAAGAAGGCTTATTGCCCTTCGTAGAACGTTCTGTTGGTGGTATCCGTGTATTCCATGACGAGGATATGGATTGGTTAGAATTGATTGAATGCATGAAGCATACAGGTATGCCTATTAAAGAAATAAAACATTTTATCGACTACTGCGTCGAAGGTGATAGTCGCATTAATGAAAGATTATCTATTATTAGAAATCAACGAGATCGCGTATTAGTAGAAATCGAACACCTACAAGCACGCTTGTCCATGCTAGAATTTAAAACATGGTTTTACGAACAAGCTAAGGCTAATAGAACTACTAGCTTTTATGAAAGCTTAACACCTGATGACGTTCCTGTAGAGTATCATAAATACTTTGAACGCAAATGGCGCGCTGATAAAGAAGCCGCCGAAAATGGTGAACCACCTAAAAAATATAGAGCTATATAAACCAAAAGGAGCTATCTCAACGGATAGCTCCTCTTTTACATGACATAATAATTAGAGAATTGTTTACATTAACAGCTCTAAATAGGCTTTAGGCCTTATTTATTGGGACTTTCATATATAGTTGTATATCCGGCATCTATTACAGCTACGATTTGTTCAATTTCATCCGTAGGATCTTCTGTAAAAGTAAAGCTTTCACCCGCATCAAAGGATGCACTCGTTCCACAAGAGGAACTCAAATCGCGCGGCACCGGTCGGAGTTCTATATTAGTTACCCCTTCAGGAGCTTCACGCTTGAAGCGAATCGCTCCAAAGTGAGAGTAAAATGTTGCAATATACTTCATAATCACTCATTTCTAATCTACGCATTTACACGTTTTGTATTAAGGATAGCAATGATAAGAGCCACTACAAAGCCAACACCTACAGCAATTTCACCATTTAGTGTAGGACCAGCACCAGTGGCAGCTAAACCAAAGTTATGAGCGAACGCCGCACCAGCTGCAAGGCCAAGTACTGTAACCGCAGAATCAGAATTACCTTCACCAGTCATAATCAACTGACGCAATGGACAACCACCAAGCAATACGCTACAGAAACCTGCAAGCGCCATACCTAGGAAGTTCCACAATCCATCTGTATGTGCAATCGGTTGGTTTTCAAAGCCAAGATGGAAATTACCAAAGCTAATATTTACAACGAATACACCAATGAGAACTGCTAAATAGCCAAAGATAAGAATAGATTTTTTAAACAAGAATAAATCGCGGAAGCCCCCAACCGTACAAAGTCGGCTAAATTGAGATAAGCCACCTACTACAAGGCCAGCCGCCAAAGAAATGAGCCATGGAGCATGCATAGCGCCAGGACCTTTTTGGCTAAAGAAGATAAATGCTGGTGCTGTTACAACAAGTACGAGCAAGCCTACTTGAATAGCAGGCATCATAGCAGATTCTAATTTGCTCAATGCATAAGTGCGTTGTAAAGAATAGCCTTTTTTCAAGAATATAGTACCAAATCCAATACCACCTGCAAAGCCGGCAATGCCGAACAAAGCATTTAAGTCACCACCGCCAAGTCGCAAAATCATACGAATTGGACAGCCAAGGAACATCAAAGCACCAATCATAACAAAGAAGCCAAGAATAAATCGAATAATTGGAGATGAACCACCTTTACTTTGGTGTTCGCCACGAATCATGGACAATAGATAAGCCCCTAATATAAGACCGATAATTTCTGGGCGAATGTACTGTACAGGTGCGGCACGATGTAGACCTAGACCACCGACAGTATCGCGAACAAAGCACGCAATACAGAATCCCATATTACCTGGATTTCCAGCTAATACGAGGAAGCCCGCGATAGCACCAATAATAAGGCCTGCAATAATTAAATTCCGTTTTTCATGAGACCCACTCATAGTAAACTCCTTTCAAACTACAAACACAAAAACTCTATGAGTACATGCTCCGATTCTAAGTAGCATGCTACTCATGATATAATAGCCATAAATATACATTGTTATTTATGGAGATTATCTATGGACTATATCTATTTAGACAATGCGAGCACTTCGTTTCCTAAAGCACCAACAGTCGCCACCGCTATGTCCGACTATATAACGAACCGGGGTATCAATATCAACCGCGGCTCCTATGCTCTCGCCTATGATGTAGAGGACATTATCTATACAACAAGACAACGACTAAACACCTTATTCAACGGTCATGATCCATCTCATGTCGTCTTTACACAGAATGTGACGATGAGCTTAAACATGGTCATCAAGGGCCTATTAAAAGCCGGTGATCATGTGCTCGTTAGCTCAATGGAGCACAACGCAGTTATGAGACCGCTCACACAACTACTAGATAAAGGCATTACCTTTGACATTATCCCTTGTGACAAGACCGGTTCCATTCAACTTGAAAGCATGGATAGTCTCATTCGTCCAAATACAGTGGCTATGATTATCAATCACGCGTCCAATGTATGTGGAACCATTCAACCGCTCGAATCAATTGGCCCGATCTGCAAGGCTCATAATCTACAATTTATTGTAGACGCAGCCCAAACGGCAGGTGTTATTCCTATTGATGTGAAAGCATGTCATATTGATGCACTTTGCTTTACAGGTCATAAAGGATTATTGGGACCTCAAGGTATTGGTGGCATTATATTGACCAAAGAAATGGCTCAAACCTTAACCCCTCTTATCGCTGGTGGTACAGGCAGCTTCTCACATTTAGAAACAATGCCTACCCATATGCCCGACGCCTTTGAAGCAGGTACGTTGAATCTACCTGGCATCATTGGACTCAATGAAGGCCTCGCCTATATTGAGTCACAAGGAATGGAAAATATTCATAACCATGAGCTAGCGTTAACACAATCCTTCCTCGAAGGATTGCAATCAATAGATGGTATTAACATCGTTGGTAAGCAGAATATCCAAGATAGAACTGCCGTCGTATCCATCACAATTGATGGTATGGACCCAGCAAGTATTGCTTACGAACTAGAATCTAATTATCACATCATGACACGTGTTGGTCTCCACTGTGCCCCACGAGCACACCAAACACTAGAAACCTATCCAGAAGGAACTGTGCGATTCTCTTTTGGCTATGCCAACACACATAAAGATGTGGAAACCGCATTATCTGCGCTACATAGAATCGTTAAAAATACTAAATAATACATAACCGTTAAGGCTATATACGTTGAGTATATAGCCTTTTATGCTTCTACGCTTCGCATAAACGACCGATAGCATCAGCTCTACAGCGTTTGCAGTGTGTCATTTGCGGCACATAGTGACCAATAAATTGACGCATGTTATCGATTTCTTCTGAAGTCGGACTTCGGTGATTTTCAAAGACCGTATCGTGAACTGGAATCATAGCAATACAGTTCATCAAATCGACACCCCAAGCTTCTGCTTGTTTAGCGATGGCTGGCACATGGTCCATATTTACATCAGGCACTACTACGGTATTAATCTTAACAATGATATTCTTTTCCTTTAACTTTCGGATACTTTCAGCCTGACGCTCTAATAAAATACGGGCCCCATCGATTCCTTTGTAGATATTACCCTCATAGCGAACCATGGAATATACATTTTTTGCAATCTCTGGATCAATAGCATTAGCCGTAATCGTTACATGCGTAATTCCTAAGTCAGCAATGTCATTAACATAATCAGGCACTGCCAAACCATTACTAGATAAACAAAGCATGACATGAGGAAAATCCTTTTTCACGAGGCGGAAGGTTTCAAGTGTCTTGTCTGCATCACACATAGGATCCCCAGGACCTGCAATACCTACTACAGAGATATCCTGACGAGCATCAAACACCTTGCGCACAAAGGCAGCTGCCTCTTGTGGCGTATAGACATGCTGCGTCACGCCTGGTCTATTTTCATTCGCACAGTCGTACTTACGATTACAATAATTACATTGAATATTACAATTCGGCGCTACTGGTAAATGTAAACGACCCCAATTAGCAGAAGCGGCCTTGTTGTAACAAGGATGATTTTGTAGGAAACTTTGTCCTTGAATTTCTTTCATAATTAACCTTTCCGACCAAATCTAATAGCATCTTTATGGCAAACATGTAAGCAATCACCACAGTTGGTGCAATTCATTTCATTTGGTCGTGTTCCCATTTCACATACGCGCAAGCACGCATCACAGTTATCGCAATCATTTGTTTTAAAAATTCTAAAAATAGAAATTTTGCGAAGCAACTCCATTACGCCCCCAAAAGGACATACAAAGCGGCACCAAGCATTGGCGATAATAAGGGAACCAGCAATAATAGATACGACCGTTATAGTACGAGCCGCCCAATACCATTCGGAGAACTGCATAGATAAAATAACAGCATTAAAATATTCATCGCTCGTCCGAATGGGGATCATAATGCGAGGATTACCAAATTTAAAATATACTACAAGCCCTAAAATTATAGTTGCTACCATGCCGAGTTGAAGGAATCGCATATAATTTTTACGATTTCTTAGTGGTCCCATAGATATTTTTCCCAGCATTTGGTTAACCCAACCACTTGGACAGAACCAGCTACAGAAAGCACGTCCAAAGAAGATGACCATAATCGGCAAGATAATCCACCACGCATAAAAGTACGTCGTGATGCGGCCCCAACAGGTAATTATAGAACAGCTTTCACAGTTCACAAAGGGAACAATATAAGGACATCGGAATATGCCATAGTATACCCATTTTCCCATAATGAAGAGGAAGATAAACTGTACAATACGACGCCAAAGCGTTAAATTCTTAGGGGCTTGTTTCCCAGATACACCAGAACTAACTTGAGTTCCATAGGTTGTAGATGACGGACATTGATTACACATCTTTTACACCAAACCTTTCTATCAAATCGAGACCTCTCGCACTATGAACGGATGTGAACCCGTGATTTTCTAAGATTTGTTGTCCTTCTTGGGACCGTGTAAATTCAATATAATCGGCAGCCAACGCACGATCTTGTACATATTTCATTGTATTAATAGTGAAAGTGAGCGGTGCAGGTGGCACAAATTGTGCAGGTATGGAGAAGTACTCTATACGATCCTTGAACCGATCATGTGTGGTAAGGCGTTTTTCAATGATGGATACATCGGCTTTACCTTCTACGAGGTCACACATCATGGAAATTACACAAGCATTTTCAGCCATTAAGTTTTTCATAATACCATCGGTCAAACCAGATAATTTCATGATTCCTTTTACAGATGCACTACCAGGGGGAGATGCACCTAGGGGCAACATAACGCGTACACCAGGCTCGGCCATATCCTTCAAGTCTCGAATCCCTGCGGGATTCCCCTTAGGTGTAACGATAACGTAATCCGTAAAACATAATGGTTCAAAAGCAAGACTTACGCCTTTTTTGCGCATATTCTTCGCTAGATCTAAACCGCGAGCCCCAAAGACTTCTGTGCGACTCTTCTCAGCCAACAAGGATTTACCAATAGCCCCTGCAAAGGCACCAGTATACTGAATATTGTGCCCCGTGTGCATTGTATAAACTTGGTTTAAATCAAGGAACGCTTCCGATAAACCGCCACAAGTCCACACTTGCAATGAGTCAGACTGTGTTGGCTTGTAAGCGCCTCGTATAAACGACGGCACCGCTGATGCAGCTGCTAAAGCTAAAGCACCACCAATAAACTGGCGACGGGATATATCCTTTTTCAAAAATCCCATGTACTTACCACCTTTCACTGAACTTTACAGTACTAAGGATATACTCACATTATAGTATAAAAACCATAAGTTTTGATGATGATATGTATAAGTTTAATTAATTTAATTATACAGATTAGTCATATAAATACTGTTTTTAAAGGTAATATTATAAAATTTTAAGATATCCTCTCCATATCTATATTATTGAATATTTATTGCATATGATGAATATGCTATTTTTTAGGTTTAATGAAGTTAAAATCCCGCTATACGCTCAGTGCATAGTAAACAAGGATAATCAGCTCTATAGACTATATTAGACTCTTTGCAGCACCTATTGCCATTTAAGATTAAAATTCACTATAAGACAATATTGCAAAAAGAACGCAAAAAGGCGGTACAACCAAATGGTTGTACCGCCTTGATTCATCAATTATTCAGCAGTGAATGGCAATAAAGCGATTGCACGTGCACGTTTGATAGATGTAGTCAATTTGCGTTGATGTTTTGCGCAAGTACCGGAAATACGACGAGGTAAGATTTTGCCGCGTTCAGTCGTAAAACGACGAAGTTTAGCAACATCTTTATAGTCGATTTGATCGATATGGTCTGCACAGAAAACGCATACTTTTCTTCTTGGCTTTCTGCCTCTATCTCTTCTCATTGCGAATCCTCCTTTTCGAATTAGTAGGAGTCCCTGACACTAGAACGGGATGTTTTCGTCATCGCCGCCTGTACTGAAACTATCAAAATTGGACCCACCTTCGAAAGAATTAGTATTCATATCAAGGGATTGGCCCACAAAGTTCGCTACTACTTCAGTAACGTAACGTTTTTGACCGTCCTGAGTCTCGTAAGAACGAGTTTGCAAACGACCTTCTACAAAGCAACGACTGCCTTTACGAAGATTGCCTGCCGCTTCACCAAGTTTACCCCAAGCAACGCAGTTGATGAAAGCAGTTTGTTCTTTCGTCTCATTTGTTGTGGAATCAATATAGGTGTTAGTTGCAGCTACTGTGAAAGTTGCTACAGCACGACCAGTTTTGGTATAGCGTACTTCAGGATCACGAGCTAAATTACCTAGAATTTGTACAGAGTTCATGTTTTCCTCCAGGCTTTAATTATGCTTCGTGTTTAACAATTAGATGTCTTAGGACTTCATCGTTGATTTTCAATACACGATCGATTTCTTTGATTTCAGCAGGAGCTGCTTCAAAGTTGATCAATACATAGAAACCGTCAGTGAATTTCTTCACAGCGTAAGCAAGACGACGCTTGCCCCAACGATCTACCTTTTCTACTGTGCCGCCTACACGAGCAATTAAAGCTTCTACTTTTTCAATAACAGCGTTAGTTGCTTCCTCTTCAGCTGGTTTCACAATAAACATGACTTCGTATTTGTTCATACAAAATCACCTCCTCTTTCGGACTAATGCCCCTATCGACACATAGGGGTAGGAAGTGCTTACCATCAATAAGCCTTACTATTATAACCTAAAAAAAGAATGAAAGCAAGAGCTCAAATTTAAGTCCTTGCTTTCACCACTATTATATACGATTATATTTTTCATCTTCAGGAAAGGCGATAATAGCACAAATAATTACAAATATTGTGATTACACCCATCATAGGATCTGCTGTATCATTTGGTAAAAAGGTAAGGATCAACGATGATACGATGCCACTACCATATTGCATGGCACCTAGGAGTGCTGCCCCAGAACCAGCCATTCTACCTGCTCTATCTAATGCTAAGGCATTTGTTACAGCTGCAATGATACCATTCATGGAGAAGAATAAGAAACAGCCAATAACGATTAACCACAGGGAATGATAGCCCACAATCATTAAGCCTATTACAACAGATACACAAATGGCAGCGAATAATGTGGCATATCGCAACAACCTATCGAGTCGTATAGCGCTTACAATACGACGATTGATTGCACTTAGTAACATTACGCCAATAATATTGACAGAAAAGAGATAGCCAAAGTATTCCTTTGGAACTCCATAAACATCAATATATACATAAGGAGAACCCGTTAGGAACGCATAGATAGCAATATAAAAAGAGCTAACACATAGCGTATATTTCATAAAGCCTTTATTACGTAGTAAAATCCAATAATTATTATAGGTATGACCTATAGACTTTTTACTACGCTTCTCTACAGGATGTGTTTCAGGAATGACTAATACGGCAACGAGCATTAAAATGCCGATAGCAACTAATAACCAAAAGATTGAATGCCAAGTATACCACACGAGTAGATGCCCTGCTAGCATCGGCCCTGCAATAGGCGCTATAGCCATAACAATAGCTAAGGTAGATAACATTTTAGCAGCTTCAGTCCGACCATATAAGTCACGAATCATAGCCCGTGATAACATAGGTCCTACGCAAGCACCAAATGCTTGGAACACGCGCCAAGCTAGCAACTCCATCATGGATGAACTCAATGCACAACCCACAGAACCAATGATAAATAAAACTACCCCCATAATCAGTGGCTTCTTACGTCCAATTTTATCGCTAACGGCGCCCCAGAAAAGTTGGGCTAGCGCAAAACCTATTAAGAAACCAGTCAATGTTAGCTCCGCATCACCATTAAGATCTCGCCCCATCTCAGGCATGGCAGGCAAATAAATATCCGTCGACAACGACGTAAACGCCATCAATGCACTTAATATAGAAGTAAAAAGCCATCCTTTATTGCTAATCGTCAGCATAAAGACACCACTTTCATGTAAAATCGCACTATAATATGTATGTATTTAAATTATATCAAAAACAATGTTAATGCTATATAGTTTTGATATTTTTCAACAAAAAAGCGTAGTAAAATACTACGCCCAAAATAGAGTAAAGATAAAAGCCTAACGCAATAAAGTATAAAAATACTCGCACGCTAGGCAATCCTCTTAAAACTGTTTATAAGATGAGCCTAACGCTACCACATGTTGATGGCTCTCCTTTTTCTTTATTATACAACATCAACAAAATTTCTTACAAAATTTATATGATAAATGGCTCATTATCATTAACGATATACACATTTCTATTAGGTACTAATGCCTCTAATCTCTCAGGATTATCAGTGTGAACCGGAATAATAACGTCAGGATTAACTAATTCTATAAACTTAATCAAATCATCTTTAGACACATGACCACTGGCATGACATATATAGGTTGGGTAAGTCTCTAACAAAGCTTTCAATGCTAGGTTTTCTTCAATATATCCTGTCCACATAGAATATATGATACGTACATCATCTTTAGGGAACTCTTTTATGTGAGAAATATGATTTTCTGTTGCTCTTACTAAACATACAAAGCCGTTATCCATATAGTATTTAGGATATTTGCCTTTATCAAGAACTAGCGGACTATCATGTCTACGATACAAAGAACTTTCATAATATACATTATTAACCACAGTATCTAATATTCTTTTCTGATATGCATCACAAATTAGTACTTTATCAGTCGGCATATTCTGCCAAATCCCCATAATACGGTCAATATTCGTAGATGAACATATAACGAAAACATATTTTCCATCTTGGATATACGAATAAATATCCTCTAACACTGCGGCTTCAGATATGTAGTTATCTGCGTCTCTAGACAAAGAAGTCCCCTCTGTAATTAATACATCAACCTCACCTATATAGGTTTTAACTAATTTCTCTACTATATGACTACGCAACCCATGCGTCCGGAAATCACCTGTATATAAGACACGTTTACCTTCTGCTTCAATGACAAACATATAACTATCCACAGCACTATGGTCGATAACCAAAGGTCTAATATGTATATTTCCAATAGTGAAGGCTTCGCCTCCACGAAATGTATTTGCACCTAACAAACGTAAATATAAATCTTTATCTTGATGTTCAGTTGCTATCATAGCCACTTCCTTACTCAGTTTCCCCATATATAATGGTATTTCTGGTAATGCAGAGGTTAGTTGTCCTAAGTGATCCATATGATAATGAGAAATCACAATACCGTCACAATCCAGCATCCCTTTTGTAACGCCGTCTATATCTAAATTTATAGGTATGTACTTTTCATCTAAACTTAATTCGTTACCAAAGTCCAATATAATACGAGTGGATTTTGTACTTATTTCTATGGCACTACCACCAATTTGATGAGTACCACGATGGATAATTATATTCATACTTACCTTTTACTAGGAATAGTTAGTAATGTCTCTGCTCGATATAATCGATCTAATTTTCTAGACCACCCTTTTATATTAGTTGGATAAGGAACTTTACTATCTGTATCAGCACGTAATACAACAAATCGAATTTGTTTTAAATTAGGCTCTTGTGCCAAGATTTCTTCACATAAAGTTCGTAACGCCTTACGTTTACTAGAATCAATCAGTTCTTTACACTCTTTATGCTGCTGAGACTCAACAGTATTAGATGGATAATTAGCTTCATTTACTTTTTTTGGAACAATACGAAGCATCAAATTAGTCTCTGCTCCACCATCATCGGCTTTACAAGATTTTTCATCAAATAAAATTACTAATTCTGCTTTATCAGTATGCTTATATTTAGGTAATTCCTTTAGGTTCTTTATCCCACCGTGACCAACATCAGACTTAATCTGATTTAAATCCAGCAATTTATAATATGTATAAGCTTCTAAAATACAGCGTAATAAAGTTTCATCACTACCAGACGGACGATATTTCAATTCAATAACAGAATAACATTCATCAGCGTTGTTATAGCCTAATAAATCTATTTTTCCATAAGAATCATTTCGTGTCTCTTTTAATGGTGTTTGGTAATCAAAAATATAACCTAAATCCTTAACCTCACGTTGATAGAATAATAGTTTTGCTAAGATTTCTTCTTTTCGATTACTGATCTGCAACTTATTTATATCTACACTTTCAGAATGATGATGACCTGTATCAAAATGGTTAGGTCTTAAAGGTTCTAATTCGAGCCATGTTTTAATGTAACCTTTTGATACAAGTGTATCTGCAATAACTTCGCTATATCGAGTATTATTGACTTTTGATTTACCTGTTACATACCCTTTGTAGTTTATAATAGGTGCTTTATAAAAGTTTGCCGCAAATTTTTGCACCTCTGTTAGCTTTACGTCCTTGTCTTCAGAGCTCTGTTTAACACTAAATATTGTTTCAAAGTCTTTTAATTTATCGCTCCTATTAATTTCTTTACAAATACTATTATAAAACTGCTTACAATCAGACATCTCTATTCTCCCTTATCAATAATTTCCCCAACACTAAGAATAACTAGCTTATATGCGATATCCGCTAGATTTATAC
>SKES01001737.1_pt1 | contig 11888 bp, 10 predicted proteins | sample 4826851 | NCBI WGS metagenome assembly SKES01 (sample SAMN11008803, study PRJNA524170) | human gut metagenome | biome: Human fecal sample; material: Feces; isolation source: fecal sample from pouch patient p52 | host: Homo sapiens | place: Israel: Tel-Aviv | collected 2016-09-04 | reverse complement strand
TGCTTGTATGATTGATTTGTGGTAGAATAATTAGTGGACATGTTCATCTTCCTTTATACTGTTTTTCGCAACTCTAGTATATCAGATGAACATGTCTTTTGTGTTGCACTTCATTTTACAATAGGGCAAAATTAATGGGCATGCTACCGCGATAATAAATCATTAATTAATCCGGTCAATTCAAAAAAAGACCAGTAGTGAATACAAGTACTTGGAAGTTTGGAGAATTGTCTTAACCTAAGCCTAAAAATTAAAAATCGAGGGAGCCAAACCTTACTCATGGAACTTCTTTGAAGGTCGCTGACATTCGCTATCATCTAAGGAAAGTTTTTAATTTCAAGCTATAAGTTTCCTTGGGTATTACAATTTTTGAGATAGAAAAATAACAAGATTTCTCAATCCTGCTACTTTTTTGTCTTATCATTTTGAAATTCTTTAGTCATAGTACAGCCAATCGCCAAACTGACTGCCTGAGCTAAAGTGATTACTTGTCGCCAAAAACTTTGAAACGACCTTCTGTTTGGATGTCTTTATCTCCTGCTGGTGCTACGATTTGACCAAATGGTGCTTGAGCACGGAGTTTCCAGTTAGCCGGAATGTCATATTTATCAGCTAATTGTGCATCAACAAGTGGATTGTAGTGTTGTACGTTCATGCCGATATTCTTCTCAGCCAAAGCCAACCATGTTGCATAAAGGGCGATTCCATGACCTTGCTCTGACCAAATTGGGAAATTTTCAGCGTATAGTGGGAATTGCTCTTGAAGACCTTTCACTACATCTTGCTCTTCGTAGAAAAGGATTGTTCCCTTAGCTTGAGCAAAACCTGCCAAACGTTCTTTTGTTGCCTCAAAGGCTTCTGCTGGCGTTACTTTTTCAAGCTCTGAATAAGCGATCTCATTCCAGAAAGCATCTGATTCTTCATCCAGCAAGATCACCACACGTGATGTTTGTGAGTTGAAGGCTGTAGGTGTGTTAAGGACAGCTCCTTGAATGGTTTCAATCAATTCTTGGTTAGAGAGCTCAAGGTCTTTTCCCAAAGCATAGATTGAACGGCGTTTTGTTTGTAAGTCTGTAAAGTAGGTCATAGTTATTCCCTCTTTCTTTATGATAAATAGTAATTGTTAAAATTGTTAAGCTGTTTTGTAATAATTTTGATTACAATAACCATTATAGCCGTTTTGAATGTAATGTCAATAGTTACGACTCAAAAAAATCACTAATTATTAATATTTTTTCTTACGCGTGTCAAAATACCATCCTTATCCTCTACTGTTAACTCATTAGAAGATAACCATTTGACCTTCGCTCCACGATTGTTAGCACGTTCTACAATGCCAATCAAATCTTCCTTCTCTTCCACTTCAACAACATAATAGGCTAATCCAGGCATATCTTTATCACGTTTGGCTAATTTTTTCCCACCCCATTCATTGACAGCCAAGTGATGATGGTAATCACCTGAAGCAATCCAACTAGCACTTGGAATGGTAAACTTATCCGCTAGCTTCAAAACATCCTGATAGAAAGTCCTTGCTAGCTGACTATCTTTGACCGATAAATGAATATGCCCCATGCGAGTATCCTTAGCTAGCACAAAAGGCTCAACCTTGCGTCCCATCTCGTAAATTTCTTGAGCTGATAGTTCTTCAGTTACACCAACGATGCGACCATCCTCACGAATATCCCATTCAGCAACCGGCTTGTCTCTATAAAGCTCAATACCATTACCTTCAAGGTCTTCCAAATAAAGGGCTTCACTATAACCATGGTCAGCAGCCCCGACAAAAGGATAGTCCAGCTCGGCAATATGTTTGAAAACATCTGCCAAATCCTCTCGAGACGGCAACAAGATTGCCATATGGTAAAGACCATAACTTGACTTGACCGCTTCCTCACGATTGGTCTGAATCAGATGGACCAAAGGTTTGTTTCCAGCTCCTAAAATAACTTCCCTTTCCGTTTGGGTTTGAATTTCAAGTCCAATAATCTGTGTATAAAAGGCCACTTGACCAGCCAAGTCCTTCACATTTAAAACTGCCTCTGCTAAATAAATCTTACTATTATATGCGTAAACCATGTTCTTTCTCCTTTGTTGTAATTATATATATTACATTATATTTATTCTTATTGTAATGTCAATTATGACATCTTGGCCACAAAAAAAAGAAACCGAAAAACTTTCGATTTCTTGGAGTCTCATGCCTAAAAATCAAGCTCCAGCTTCTTTCCAGTTGGCCTTAGCATCCTTTAAAATACCAGCCAAAGTTTTCTTTTCGAGTTCTTTTTCCATTGCCATTTGAACGTCTTCTAGGCTCTGATCCAAAATCCCATGGATATTACGTCCTACTGGACAGGATGGATTAGGATGTTCATGGAAGCTAAAAAGTTGACCGCTTGGTCCGATACTATCAACAGCATGGTAAACCTGTAGAAGGTTAATCTCCTCTGGTGATTTGACTAGTGTGGCTCCACCTGTGCCTCTTTGAACTGAAATCAAGTCTGCTTTCTTCAGTTGCGACAAGGTTTTGCGAATAATAACTGGATTAACCCCCACACTACCTGCCATTAAATCACTGGTTAGCTTAGTTTCATTTCCCTTGTTTTGTGCTATAAGGGTCAAAATATGAACAGCAATGGTAAAGCGACTTGGAATTTGCATAACATAAACCTCCCATTTAATTGTATGATTTTCTTGATTATAACAGAAATTAAGTTGTAAATCAATGAGTTACAACATATAAAATCCTCTCAATTTAACCTAAAAAACAGATATCCTTTCACGGTCCTATCTGTTTTTTTGAGTTCTCATTTGTAACTAAAGCATTAATAATACGATTCTCACTGTGGCTCTAGCTTAGTTTTTTGCTTCTTACGGACACCTTGCCCTTCGATATGTTGTTTGACAAGTTCCACAACTTCATCATTGGTTGGTAAGTCCGAGTGCTGGGCATCTTCGCCCGTAACAGTGATTTCGGTATAGCTCTTTGCTTGATTCTGATAGATGTACTTCCCAGCTGAAACGCTAGCATCAGGAACCAACTCATCCGAGTCATAGGTGATAGTACCTGCTACCGAATAGACATGTAAGGTTGATGGGATATTTTTCTTGGCTGCTATGAAATCCGCCAGCATCACCGATTTATTTTTGATATTAGTTTCAGTGAAATTATAGGGCGTTCCGATAGTCATCAAAGAATTTATCTTGACATCGTAGTCGCTAAGATAATTTTCAATAAAGGCTGTATAAATAAGACCACCATTTGAATGTGCTAGGCCTTTGAAATTATTAAAATTATATTTATTTTGCAGGGCTTCAAAGGCCTGATTCATCATTTTGGCTTGTTTTTTGATATTGCTGTAGCCGTCGTTGTTATTTTCAAATCCGATAACAATAATAGGTTCATTGTCATTTTTCTTGATTTTTCCTTCAAAGGTAATACGCCCATTATTCCAAACCTTGACCTTGAGCAAGCTGTGCTTGGCCCCACGACGATCTTGATTAAGCTTACGCACTAGACCATCAAAACGATTTTCCGTAGCGGAACTCCCCGGAATCATGATAATAGGAGACAATTTCGAGTTGTAGAAAGTCTCAATTTCCTTGACATTTTTTTTGGTCCAGCTATAAGAAGGCACAGCTAAGCCGATGAGAAAGACAGCAACCAAAATAAAGACTAACTTCATTTTTTTATTGAGCTTCATTAGTTTCTCCTTCCTCTTTTAAACCGTGTTGTACCTTATTAGAAAGTCTTACGAAAGGAATAAAGATAGCGACATCAACCGCAAAACAAAACAGACTTACAGACAAGGCACGAAGGCTACCACCAGTACCGATAAAAGCATAGAGCAGGCTAGGGGTACCATCTGGTACAGGATAAACTGCCGCCGGCATAAGACGAAGCGCTAAAGCAATTGCTACTATTCCCATGTTGACCATTGGTGCTAACAGAAAGGGAACAAGATAAACCAGATTAAGCAAAACTGGTACACCCACCATCAAAGGAGCGCCATTATTAAAGAGACTAGGGAAAACACTAAGAAGACTGACTTTCTAACTGGTTGAGGTTAAAAGAAGGGCTACCAAGAGAGCCAAGACTGATCCAACGCCAGCAACCAAACCATAACTGTGATAAAGATTTGTCAGAGTAAAAAGATGGGGAAGCCCTGTCGTCGTATGATGGGAAACCGCATAAGTCAGATTTTCCAAAGCAAAGCTATCTTCAGCTATAGAATTGAGAGCGAAGGCTTGACTATTCCCAATCCAAGCAGAAAAAGTACTCAAAAGTCCCATCATAAAGGTTGAGAAAAGATGATTACCAGTGACAGTAATGGTCGATGTAAACTGTCTAATAGACTGAAAGATATTTTCCCGTTCACCAATAACCAATAGAATATTAAGTCCAATTGCCAAAATTAAGGACAAAAAAATGGGACGAACCGTCTTAGGCTGATAAATATAGTTCTTATCCACAATTTGGTCATCACTGGCTCTAGAAAATCGAAAAATCTGACCAACCAGATAACCCACGAAGATAGCCAACATAATATTAATCGAAGCCGGTAAATTGATACGTGTCAAATCGCCATCGTTTAGTGGAGACATTAGTAACTCTTGCGACCCTATAATCAAACTGACCAAAAGGGAAGTCACACCAGCCGTACCAGTACTTCTACCATAATGTCCAGCCGTGTATTTTCCAGCAAAATAAGTCGATAAGGGACCTGCTAATCCACCGAGAAAACTAGAAAGATTAATAAGCACCTGACCTGACGTCTTAAAGGCCGGAAGCCAATCAGAAACTGAAAAAAGTTGGTTAATATACCCCATCTCAGAAAAAACAGATAGTGAAATCACCCGAATAATCCCTGAAAATAGTAAAAAGGGGAATAGCGAAACCAAAGTTTTCTGTGTAATCTGAACAAAGCCACGCTCACGAAACCAGAGAAAACTTCGGATCAAATAGTTTGTCATAAAAGACTCCTAGAAAAAGGCCACACTCGCCCTTGTATTAAACATTCACTATCATTATAGCACAAAGGAAAGGGACTTACCTTAATCATGGGTTAAAGCAAAAATCATCACTTTCTCAATACTCCTAGCAATCACTTTCTTATTTATTTTTAGTTTTTTGAACCCTCTTTAATCATCACATACAAAAACCGTAAGCCCCCATTTTCGAGACTTACGGTCAATTATTTATTAAGCAAAAGTAGTCACATCAGAAGCATTCAAACGAACAGATTCGAAACCTTCTTCATTGGCCTTCCCAAGGGCAATGAGCAAGACTGGCACATGACGGTCAGCATCAAGTCCGAACGCTTTGGCAAGACCTTCTTTTTTATAGCCACCGATGGCATTGGTATCATAGCCGTATGAACGAGCGACCAACATCAATTGCATAGCAGCCAGACTAGCATCGATGTGAACAATTTCATTCATCACTTCGAAAGGAGCATTTTCATACATTGGTACAATGCTTGATAGTTGTTTCTCCTTGACCTCTTCGGGCATTTTTCCTTGCGCAACGGCCTTACCATAGATTTCTTCTGCTCTTTCTTGACTCTTCAAATCGGCAAAAATGAGAACCATGGCTGATGACGTTTCATTTTGTACACCATTGTAGCTGATAAAGGGTTTCAATTTTTCTTTGCCTTCTTCGCTATCAACGACAACAAAACGCCAGGGTTGCATGTTCACTGATGATGGTGCTGTAACAGTCTTGTCCAAGATTTCCAACATTTCTTCTCGTGGAATCTTGACAGAAGTATCAAAGTTACGAATGGAACGACGGTTATACACAATATCTGAAAAATCATTACTTATTACAGGCATCTTATGTCTCCTTTATTCAGGGTTAAAAAAAATTAATATAATCAAGATTATAACATAGGAGATTTTTTATCAAAAATAATTGCTACATAAGTGCTTAAAGATTGGTTTCCTTGAGTCCTAGTCGTTTCACTTCAGATGAATAATAAACCATGATGGTAATGAGGCTGAGTGTAATTAGCCAGATTGACTTAATATAAATGATGTGCATTAGAAGAGCTGATACAACAGCACCAACCACAAAACTGCCTACGACAAAGCCATAATTGACCGCCTGGCGACGATATTCTTTCTGATCCTCGCTACCCTGAATAACATAATAAAGTGCCGTCAGCATTCTTCGATAATTTCCTGAAGTCATAAAAATCACAAAGGGGTGATTTTCAATCTGACTACCGGTAAAAGTCTTCATCATAACACCTGCAGAAAAAGCGATAATCGGAAGCTCTAATAGGGCATTTGGTGTTAAAAATGGTAAAATGGCAGTCATCACACAAAGAGGAAGTAGACCATAAACACGCCAATAAGCATTCTTACGATGGTCTTTAAACCACATGCCAAAAAGAAAACCTAAGGTAAAGAAAAGAATAGAAAAGCATCGCAACATGTTATGGTACATGCTACCACTACGCCAGTCAGCAATTAACAGGAGAATATCCCCTGTCTGGGTAGCAACTAAACTATGGTAGTACATATGACAAAAGACATCCAAAGCCCCTCCTGAGAAACTCAACAAATTAGCCATCAGACGCGTATTTTGAGGAAGAAGGTTCCGCGATTCCATAGCATAACTTCCCTTCTAATAATAATTGATATGATAGCCTTATTATAGCAAATTCGGGCACACACAGTATAAAAAAGCAACCCTAACGAGTTGCTTGCAGTCCTATTAAAAATTAACTGTATCAGGATCATCCTGAGTTTTAATGCCTTGAATCTTATCCAAGACTGCCATATCTTCCTCCAACAAATCAAAGTCAAAGATATCTAAGTTGGCTTCAATATTTTTTGGTGTCACTGACTTAGGTAGTGGCAAGAAACCTTTTTGAAGGCTCCAACGTAGGGCGACTTGTGCAACAGATTTTCCGTTACGTTCAGCCACTGCTTCTACGTCTTCATTTCCAAAAATGCTACCAGTACCTAGTGGGCTGTAGGCTTCAAGAAGAATGTCACGCTCTTGGCAATAGGCAACCAAGTCTTCTTGAGCACAACCTGGAGCTAAGAGAATTTGGTTGACATGTGGCACAATTTCAGCCGTTTCAAGGAGAGCTTCAAGGTGATGTTGCATAAAGTTAGATACACCAATGGCACGAACTTTACCATCTTTATAGGCTTCTTCCATTGCCTTCCAAGCGCCTGCATTGCCAGCCTTCCAAGCATCATTCTCACGAAGAGCCTTAGGATTTGGCCAGTGGATGAGCAAAAGATCCAAATAATCCACACCTAATCTTTCAAGTGACTCGTCGATAGAGGCTTTAGCCAATTCGTAATCGTGCTTGTCATTCCAAAGTTTTGTTGTTAGGAAAATATCCTCACGCGCCACATCACTATCAGCAATCGCCTTACCTACAGAAACCTCGTTACCGTAGATTTGCGCCGTATCAATATGTGTGTAACCCGCCTTAAGTGCGAAACTAACGCTGTTATAAGCTTCTTCCCCTTCTGGAATCTGCCAAGTCCCAAAACCAATTTTAGGAATCGTAACGCCATTTGAAAGTGTATATGTTTCCATCCTGTTCTCCTTTTCAAGTTGTAACAGAATTATCTTAAAGAATATAAGATAAAATTGCAAAGATTTGCTACGGCTTGTTTGATGAATAGTTCCTTACTTCTTTTTCCGCTTCTTTTTATAGACAACACCATTTTCTTTAAGGATTTTCATGCTCACCTTTCCAACTCCTCTAATCGCTGCTACTTCCTCTTCCGTTTTCTTTTTAAAATCTTTAAAATCTATTAAGCCATGTTGACGAAGTATACGCTCCACACTTATTGAAAGACCTTGGAGGGCTTTGCTTTGTTCTATACTTTTTTCCAATTCTCTAATTAGTTTGTGCAATTCTGGATTTTTCTTTTTCGCAACATGTCTTTGTGGACGTTTTACACGATATTTTTCGATTAACCAAGTAAAATAATATTCTGACTGGGACAGATCAACGACTTGATTAAAAACCATCAAAAGACTTTTCATACTATTGGCTTCAAATAAGATAGGGTTGACTTTAAGCGTTTCGGCAACTAGACGCTCGTCATCACCTTGTTCAATCATTTTTAAATAATTTTCGAACTCTGGATTTTTTGCATAGAGAAAATCAAAATAGAAATCCGCATCCTCAATATGTCCCGTCATTAGAGAGACCGTCATCATTGGTACTATCATCAAATCTTCTTCGTGATATTCCATTTGCTCACATTCGAAAAAGTTTTTAGCCTTATCATAGTCCTCCAGATTACAATAGGTAGCCATCAATTCGTAACGGACTCCCATGTGATCCTGAACATCTATCTCTAGAATCTCTTCAAATTCCTTAATAGCAAACCGCTTCATACTGTTGCTTAAATAAAATTTAGCAAGATTATACTTCAAAGACAAATAAGGACGCTCGTCAAGATTAGCCCAGCCCATTTTTGGACCTTGATCCCACTTGGACCTTTGCTCTTTTTCTAAAGCAATTAGGCCTTTTAGATGTTCAAGTGGACTTTGAAAAGTTAAGAGCATCTGCTTAGCATCAAGATTTTCAGGATCTAGTTTTAAAGCTTCTATCAAAAATTCCTGACTTCTCGAAGGATCTTCCTCGTGATAATGATAAGCCTCTTCAATGAGTTTCCAAGCTCTCTCCTGCTTTGAATCAGGGGAAGTGATCTCATCAAAAAGCCCTTGGTTGTATTGTCTTGCAAAATCTTCAAGAGCCATGTCCACACTGAGATACTCTGTAATATGTTCTTCTAAGAATGCTTCTGCTTTTTTTGTGAAGTCTTCAAAAGATGATGTCATCAATCTTCTCCAATCTATGTTTATTTCTCTATCTACTATTGTATACGTTTTCATAGAACATTACTATATTCTAAGTGAAATCAACAACCTCTTAAATTTTTATTGACAAAAATAGTCGCCAATCACAATACAGATAAGAATCCATAGAGTCTTATTTTGGGACATCTAAACTCAAAGTTGTATACTTATATTAGATAGAGTGCCATTGGACGATTAACGTCAAGGCATAATCTTCAAGTTTCATTTAAAGCTACAAAAAATCATTAACGCCTTGGGAGTGGTTTAGTCCCTTCTCTATATCAATAACTTTAACTCACTTTTTCATAATTTTACTTGACCACTCCCATTTTTAAAGGAATTGAAAACTGAGTTATATTTTAAAAGGAAACAGAGGTCTGTTTCCTTTTTTCTTACTTCAAACCATGACAAAAGGAAACCCTTTCGAGTTTCCTTTATCAAATATATCGTTGGAGGCAAAGTCCAATAATACTTTAGTTTAGTGGTTCAATCATGAAGCTCAATCGATAGCTATCTGCTGAGCTAAGCAAGAATTCATCATGAACTGGTGCACCCCAAGAGTCATCACCACCGACACCCATTTGAGCGGCAAGAACTTTAATCCATGTAGCATCAGATTGTTGCAACTCATATTGATGACGAGCATTTTCGATTTGTTCCGTACTGTTACGCAAAGCACTGAATTCAAATGCCTTATTAAGTGCGGTGAATTTAAGACCATTGTGATTATCATCAGATACTGTAAATTCACGAGTACCATAGTGATTACCAGATTCTTGTGGCATTAGATATGGAGCAAATGTCTTTTCAACAGATGTTTCATAGCGACCAAGATAGGCACCAGGAAGTTTATCAAGGTAGCTTTCTTCTGCACCATATCCATAATAGCTAAGGTTTCTAAATTGTGAACCAATCGCAAATTCTAGACCAAATTCAGGGAAGTTTGGCAAACCTGCTTTACCATTATAGTTAGCAGTAACAAAGATTCTACCCTTGTAGTCAACTTGATAAGTTACCTTAACTTCGACATCAGACAAGCCAGGCAATTCATGAACATAAGTCACTTTAACAGAGTCATCTTCGATTTGAATTTGAGTATCTGTCACCTTGCTATAATTTCCAGCAACTTTCCAGCCTGCCATTTCGAATGGATATCCAGCACCACGATCGTTGTCAGTGTAAGCACGAGTAAAGTTAAGTTTAGGACCTTTCTCAATGAATTCAACACCGTTATACTTAGCAGATACTAGAGTATTTTGTGCACGTGAAAGCAAGATTGAGAAGTTTTGTCCGTGGATTCCGATGTTGAAGTCGCCTTCAACAACATTCAAAGGAGCCTTAACTGGTGCTTCAGTGCTAATCTTTTCAGCAACATATTGACCACGAACAATTTCATGACCTTTTGGAGCCCATTCAGTTGCTTCCTTCTGAACACAAGCAACTTCGTAAATTCGCTCAGCATTTGAAGCTCCAACTGCGAATTCAACTGGGAATGTTGCTTCTTCACCTGGTTTAACATCAAAGTGATATTCACTTTCACTAACTTTTCTACCATCTTCGTAAACTCTAGCTAGGAAAGTATATGCAGAAAGATCTTCGAAGACATTATCATTCTTGATAGTTACTGATTTTTCATCAACAGCAATCTTAATATTAGAGTAAAGATGTTTAACTGTTTGAAGTTTTGGAGTTAGGGTACGATCTGCAAAGACAATACCATTTCCACAAAATTCGTAGTCAGAAGGTCTATCATGCCAGTCACCACCATATGATAGGAATTCGCTACCATTTGGAAGTGGTTTGTAAATAGCTTGGTCAATGAAGTCCCAAATAAATCCACCTTGGTATTCTGGATATTTCTCCAAGTCAGTGTAGAGTTTCAATCCACCACCAGAGTTACCCATTGTGTGCATGTATTCACATGAAATATAAGGTTTTTGAGGATTGTTAGTGAGGTATTCTTCGATATCAGCTGGTTTCGCATACATACGACTTTCGATGTCTGTAATGTAATCAAACTCACGACACCATGTAACACCTTCATAGTGAACTGGACGAGTATTGTCAACACTACGGAAGTAATCAGCCATGTCAGCAATGTCTTTACCGGCATATGATTCATTACCACAAGACCAAATGATTACACTAGCATGGTTCTTATCACGTTGGAACATGTTATTTGCACGATCCAAACAAGCAGGTAACCATTCTGGTTCACTAGCTGGGATATTCCATGAAGGTTCGCTTAGACCAAGTTTTTGCCATGTACCGTGTGTTTCAAGGTTGGCTTCATCGATAACATATAGTCCATATTCATCACACAACTCATACCAACGTGTTTGGTTAGGATAGTGAGACGTACGAACAGCATTGATGTTATGTTGTTTCATCACTTTGATATCCCAAAGCATATCTTCTTCAGTGATACAACGTCCTGTTCTAGCGTTAAATTCGTGTCTGTTAACCCCTTTAAAGACAATTCTCTTACCATTCAAAAGCATGAGTTTATCTTTAATTTCGAAGCGTCTAAATCCAACTTTAACTGGAACAACTTCAACAACTTGGCCATCATCCAAAACATGAAGGGTCAAATTGTAAAGTTTAGGACTTTCAGCACTCCAAGGTTTGATTTGCAAACCTTCAAGACTTACAGATAGTTCACCGTCACCATTAACAGATGCATCACCTTCTGCAACGATGCCCTCATGATCTGAAAGAACATATTTAATCTTCTTATCTTCATAATCACCAACAGTCTTCAAATCAATATCCAATTGACCTGTTTTTGTTTGGTAATCATAGTCCCCCTTAACAAAGAGATCTTGAACGTGAACTTTTGGAATAGCATACAAGTAAACATCTCTGAAAATACCGTAAAGTCTCCAGAAGTCTTGGTCTTCCAACCAGCTTGCTGTAGAGTAACGATAAACAGCTACCGCCAACTTGTTATCACCTTCAACAAGGTAATCACTAATTTCAAATTCACTAGGTGTAAATGAATCTTCACTGTATCCTACGAAGTTACCATTGACCCATACAAAGATGG
>SKES01001726.1_pt1 | contig 11980 bp, 10 predicted proteins | sample 4826851 | NCBI WGS metagenome assembly SKES01 (sample SAMN11008803, study PRJNA524170) | human gut metagenome | biome: Human fecal sample; material: Feces; isolation source: fecal sample from pouch patient p52 | host: Homo sapiens | place: Israel: Tel-Aviv | collected 2016-09-04 | reverse complement strand
ATATTATGGGAAATGAAATATTGAGATGTTTCTGGGAATTAGCAATTTGGGTGTTAATACTGAAATGATTTGTTCTATAATTATCCCTATGTCATAAATCAATATATACTAGTATTAGCGAGCTAATAAAAAATATATCCATTAAGGATATATTTTTTGTTATTCAATAATTTTTTTAAAAAGTCGATCAAAATCTGGTTTGATTTTTTTTAAATTAATTGGTCGTCCACTCCGATCAGTAAAACAATGATTAGAGTTGCCAGTAGTACAAAGTGTATGTTTTTGATTATATATCTTATATTCACAGGCGAAGCGGACACCAGTATATTTAGTTATTTTAACTTCAATTATAGCAAGGTCATCAAAATACATCATTTTTTGATAATTACAATTAATTGATAAAACAGGAGAAATGATACCTTCTTCTTCCATTTTTTTATATGTTAAACCAATTTGGTTCATATAATCGATTCTTGCTTCTTCAAACCAGCGAATATAGTTAGAGTGATGAATAATTCCCATTTGATCGGTTTCATAGTATTTAGCATTATGTAAATAAGGTCTAATCATCATTGTTATCACCAATAATAAATATTTCCCCTTCATTATTTATCTTTAAAATATTATTATACTGTTTCAAAGGTTCGTGATTGAGATATTTAAGCATCATTTTAGGATTATCAGTAAAATGCATTGGCAAAACATATTTTGTTTTAATATTTTTTAAAATATGCTCCATACCCCACCAGCTACTTTCTTCAAGACGAGGGTCTAGAGGAATCATCATTAAATCAAAATGAATATCTTTAATTTTACTAATTTCTTTTTTAAAAGTTCCAGCTTGATATTTGTTGTCAGCCTCAGGTTCACCAATCCAGTGCCACCAGTGTAAATCACCAGCATGATAAATTTGTTTATTTTCAACCTTTACAACAAAAGCTACACCTGCATCTGTTGATAATAGGGTTTGAATATACAAATCATCAATTTCATATATTTCGCTAGGGCGAACTTTAATTCCAGTATTATTGATTTTTCGGTCGATAATATAAGTGATTTTAGGATGGTTGATTTGATAAATTGCAGGATTGTAGTGGTCATGATGAAAATGAGAGACAAAGACATATAATGGTTTATTTTGATTAAGCGGGGGAATTGTTCCTTGATAATAATCGAATAGTAAAATATGCTTATCCAATTCAACTAAAAACCCACTGTTATAAATATAAGTTACTTGCATAAAATACCTCCTTGTAAAAAAAGGGAGAATTATTCTCCCTCGTCGTAATTTGCAACATTATGATAAATTTGATCAACATCATCACAATCATTAAGATTATTCATTAAACGTTCAAATAATTCCATATCTTCACCTTCAAGTTCAACAGTGTCTTGTGGTAAAGTCTGAATTTCATCTATTTCAAATTCAATATCAGATTTAATACCTTCAATTGCCTCTTTGATTTTATATAAATCAGTTGGTTCACCAATAATTTTGATAGTTCCATCTTCTTCACTAACAATATCTTGAGCATCAACTTCAGCCATGACTAAAGCATCTAAAACAGTTTCTTCATCTAGTCCTTTAAAAGCAACGACGCTGATAACGTCATATAAATATGAAACAGATCCTTCATTTCCTAATTTTGCTTTTGACTTTGTAAAAGCAGGACGTACTGATGAAATAGTACGATTAATATTATCAGTTAGACATTTAACGATTAAAGTAGCTCCACCATTAGCATACCCTTCAAATACTTTTTCTTCATAATTTTCAGTAACACCACTTTTTACTTTATCAATTGCTCTTTTAATAACATCAGCGGGTACTTGTTCTTTTTTAGCTTTTTCAATTAAACGACGTAATGCTAAGTTACCATCTGGTTCAGGTCCACCTGCTTTTGCAGCTAAGTAAATCTCTTTACCATAACGTGAGTACAATTTAGCTTTTTTTGCTGCTGTTTTTGCCATTGCAACTTTGCGCACCTCATGTGCTCTACCCATAAATAACTCCTCCTTAAAGTGATAAATTCTTTTAAATTATACACTTATCGATTAATATTATCAAGGGGCGTTTTAAATGAGATAAATATTCTGATTTTATGAGGAAAAAGCAGAGTTTAATAGATAAAAAGCAGTTGTTTTAAAATAATCAAAAAGGTTTCATGGAATAAAATAGTAGTTCATCCTTTTCTAATTCAAAAGAACTCTGCTAAAAACATTAAGATTAGTTTTAAATAAATAGCGAGTATGCTATAATCTAGGCATTAAAAGGAGCAATGTATGGAAACAACAGTAATTATTGGAGCTGGAGCTAGTGGACTGATTTGTGGTCATGAACTAGCTAAAAGTAATCATAATGTAATTATTCTTGAACAATCAAATAAGGCAGGACGAAAAATTTTAGCTAGTGGTAATGGTCGCTGTAATTTATCTAATACTAATTTAGATATGTATTTTTACAATACTGATGAATCCAAGATTAAGAGGATTATTCATGCCTTTGATGCAAGAAAATATTTTAACCAAATTGGAGTAATGACTCGACAGGTGGGAACACTTCTTTATCCGCGTTCTAATCAAAGTTTAACCGTAAAAAATGCTTTAATGAATAATTTTGATCAAGTTGCTTTAATTGAAGAGTGTCAGGCTAAAAATATTATCGTTAAAAAGGATGGGTATATAGTTAAAACTAATAAAGGTGAATACTTTTGTAATAATATTGTTATTGCAACAGGCTCACCTGCTTCTTTATTATCAGGCAAAAATAGTTATGATTTGGTTAAATTGCTTGATTTAAAGGTGACAAAGTTGTATCCTAGTCTAGTTCAAATAAAAACCAAACCAGCCTACCGAAGCTTAAAAGGCGTTCGAACTAAATGTAAAGCGAGTTTATTAGTAGATGGAAAATTAATTGAAAGTCAAAATGGTGAAGTGTTATTTAGTGATAATGGGTTATCAGGAATATGTATTATGCAGTTATCACGATTATTATCACGTTATTGCGGAAATAAAGAGATTAGTTTAGATCTAATGGAGGAATATACTAGCCAAGAATTAGAACGATTTTTAAAAGAGCGGCATGATAGATTTGGTCATTATTATTTAGAAGGAATCTTCAATGATAAATTAGCTAAAATATTAAAAGATATTGATAATTTAAAAGATATCCGCTTTAAAATTATCGATACATATGATTACAGTAAAGCTCAAGTTATGAGTGGTGGGGTTAGTTTGGATGAAATAGATGAAAATTTGGAAGTGATTAAATACCCTGGAATATATTTGGCTGGGGAGCTTTTAGATGTTGATGGTGATTGTGGCGGATATAATTTACATTTTGCTTTTGCTTCAGGCCATCATATCGCTAAAACAATAATGAATAAGCAGGTAAAAAAATGTTATTAATAAATAATGTAAAAGTTCCTTTGGAACTGGCAGATTATCGAAAAATAATCTCACAACAATTAAATATTTCTAAAAATAAAATATTTGACGTTAAACTAGTTAAACAAGCTGTTGATGCAAGAAGAAAAAACAAAGTTCACTTTGTTTGTAGTTTTAATTTTACTGTCGAGAATGAAGATTTAATGATAAAAAAATATCCTAAATTAAACTTATCAAAAGTAGTTGCTTATGACTATCCGGTTTTAAAATCAACTGACGAGCATATTGTAGTAGTAGGCAGTGGTCCCGCTGGACTTTTTTGCGCTTATAATTTGGCGCGGGCTCATCAAAAGGTAACATTGATTGAACGTGGCAATGCGGTTGAACAGAGGAAAGAAGATATCGATAACTTTTTTAAAACAGGGAAATTAAGTCCTGATAGTAATGTTCAATTTGGGGAAGGGGGAGCAGGAACTTTTAGTGATGGCAAATTAACAACTGGGGTTAAGGATAAACGAAAAAAATTTATTCTTGAAACCTTTGTTAAGCATGGTGCTGAAAGTGATATTTTATATGTAAATAAGCCACATGTAGGGACTGATTATTTAATTAAGGTTGTTAAAAGTATGCGTGAGACGATTATTGCTAATGGTGGTGAAGTGTTATTTGAGACAAAATTAGTTGATGTTAATTTAGCAGATGATCAGCTAGTAAACATTGTTGTTGAAAAAAATAATATTAAAACTACGATGGAATTAGATAAATTAGTTCTAGCAATTGGTCATAGTGCTCGAGACACTTATGAAATGCTATATCAAAAAGGAATAAAAATGGAGCAAAAATCATTTGCGGTAGGACTTCGAATTGAACACTTGCAGTCATTCATAAATGAGCATCAATATGGTAAATATGCGAATCATCCAAGTTTAAAAGCTGCTGATTATAAATTAGCGGTCAAAACTAGTAATGGTCGTGGAGTATATACTTTTTGTATGTGTCCGGGAGGTAAAGTTATAAACTCAAGTAGTGAGGCTGGTGGAATCGTTGTTAATGGAATGAGTAATCAAGCTCGTGATGAAGCAAATGCTAATAGTGCAGTTCTGGTTACTGTGGGACCTGAAGATTTTGCTAGTTCGCATCCATTAGCTGGTATTACCTATCAACGAGAATTAGAACAAAAAGCTTTTGAATTAGGTGGTAAAGATTATAGTGTGCCAGTCATGAGGGTTGAAGATTATTTAAATGATACTCTGGATTTAAAAATGGAAGAAGTAAGCTGCAGTGTTCAACCAAATGTGAGATATGCTAAATTAAGTCAAATATTTAGTAATGAGGTCAATCTTGCTTTAAAAGAAGGATTACAATTAATGAATCATAAATTTACAGGGTTTACAGAAAAAGCAATGCTTTCAGGAGTTGAATCTAGAAGTTCAGCACCAGTACGCTTATATCGTGATGAAAATTTTCAAAGTAATATTAAGGGAATCATGCCGATTGGTGAAGGCGCTGGGTATGCTGGTGGAATTATGTCTAGTGCAATAGATGGTTTAAAATGTAGTGAATTTATTTTAAAAGGGGAATAGATAAGGAATGTCAATAATAGAAATAGCCCTCATTGGAATGGGCTTAGCAATGGATGCTTTTGCAGTTTCAATCTGTAAAGGTTTAGCAATGCGAAGAATGAACTATAAAAAAGCTATTATCATTGCTGCTTTTTTCGGGGTGTTTCAAGCTTTAATGCCGGCATTAGGTTATGTTTTAGGAACAACATTTGCCAATAAGATTGCAGCTATTGATCACTGGATTGCTTTTATCTTATTAGCTTTAATCGGGGCGAATATGATTAAAGAAGCATTATCAAGTGATGATGATGAATGTCAAGATGATAGTTTGAGATTAGGGGATTTGATCATGTTGTCAATTGCTACCAGCATAGATGCCCTAGCTGTTGGCATTACTTTTGCGTTCTTTAATGTGTCATTATTGCTTTCAGTAAGCATGATTGGAATTATTACCTTTATTATTTGTGTAATTGGGGTCAAAGTTGGTAATGTATTTGGTGAAAAATATAAGAGTAAAGCAGAATTAGCCGGTGGATTAATATTAATTGTGATGGGCGCAAAAATATTAATTGACCACTTGTTCTTTTAGGAGGATAAAAAATGAAGGTCTCGACTTTAAAGATGCATCATGAGCACCATCCTATGCGACCAACAAGACAGATTGCCATTAGCTTTTTAGCAGTTATCTTAATTGGTTCAGTTTTGTTAATGCTGCCAATTTGTAATAATACAACACCGACAGCATATTTAAATAATTTATTTATTGCTACTTCAGCAACTTGTGTAACAGGATTAGTACCTGTAGTAACAAGTGAACAGTTCAATATATTAGGACAAATCGTTATTATTATTTTAATTCAAATTGGTGGGTTAGGTTTTTTGACTTTTTTAAATTTATTATTAATAATGGTCAAAAAGAAAATATCTCTTACAAATAAGTTGGTTTTACAAGAAGCTTTAAATCAGCCATCGTTAAATGATCTGCCTAAGTTTGTAAAAAATGTAATTAAATATACATTTATTGTTGAAGGGTTAGGTGCAATCATTCTAGCATTTGTATTTATTCCTGATTTTGGAATCGTGAAAGGAATTTATTATTCAATCTTTCACTCGATTTCAGCATTTTGTAATGCTGGATTTGATGTGCTAGGAGCTAACTCATTGATTGGATATCAAAATAATCTGATTATCAATTTGGTTATTCCAGGTTTGATTATAATGGGTGGTCTTGGATTTGTTGTTTGGTTTGATGTTGCTCATTGTATAAAAAAAGAGTATGGAAAACGGTCGAAATTTAGTAAAAAACATTTATTTAAAAGTTTTTCATTACATACAAAACTGGTTATTATTGCAACAGTAGTATTGTTATTAGCAGGAGCTGTTTTATTTTATTTGTGTGAATTTAATAATATCAAAACAATTGGAGGACTACCTCTATTTGATCAAATACAGATTTCTTTTTTTCAATCAGCAACTCTTAGAACGGCTGGGTTTGCTTCAGTTGACATGGCAAGTTTACATCCTTCAACGAAGTTGATGATGTGTGTATTGATGTTTATTGGTGGTTCACCTGCAGGTACTGCTGGAGGAATCAAAACAGTAACGTTTGCAATAGGTGTATTAGAAGTATACAATATTTATCATGGACGCAAAGAAGTAACAGCTTTTTCAAGAAGAATTCCTAAACGTTTAATTGTGCGTTCATTTGCGATTATTTCTATGGCATTAGCAATTGTATTTTTAAGTATATTTGCTTTGAGTATTACCGAACAGGCACCATTTATTGATATTTGTTTTGAGGTTGTTTCTGCAGGAGCAACGGTAGGATTAAGTGCTTCACTAACACCGTATTTAAGTGTTTTCGGTAAAATTGTAATAATTATGTTGATGTATATTGGTCGAATCGGACCAATTACAATGATGATTTCTTTTGCAAGAAAATCATATATGCAAGCAAGTAAAAAAGAGGTAAGGTATCCTGATGGGAATATCTTATTAGGATAAAAAGAGGGTATAAAGATGAATAGTAAACAATATGCAGTATTAGGATTAGGAATTTTCGGTTCAACAGTCGCAACAACATTGGCAGAATATGGCTGTGAGGTTATTGCTGTTGATCAAGATGAATCATGTGTTGAGCGGGTAGCTGATGAAGTAACGAAAGCAGTTGTAGCGAATGTTACTGATCAAGAAGAACTGCGAGCTATCGGTATTGAGGATATTGATGTTGCTATTGTTGCAATCGGAACACATTTGGAAGAAGCTGTTTTAGCAACTATGAATTTAAAAGAATTGGGTGTTCCATATGTTATTGCCAAGGCTAAAAATAAACAATTTATGAAAATTCTTGAAAAAGTAGGGGCTAATAAAGTTATTCGTGCTGAAAAAGATATGGGACTTAAAGTAGCTAAGAGTTTATTGAGAAAAAGTATTGTTGACTTAGTTGAACTTGATGAAGATTATTCAGTAGTTGAAATTAAAGCACCACTTGATTGGGTAGGAAAGAATTTTATTGATTTAAATATTCGTCGTGTTTATAATATGAATATTATTGGAATCAAACATGGTGATGAAGATCATCTTTCTCTAGATGTTGCTCCAGAATATGTGATCCAAAATGGGGATCATTTCTTGGTAATTGGTAAGACTAAAGAACTGGAAAGATTCGATTATATGACTAAATAAGGACACTTTTTAAACTAAATCCTATAGAAAAGACACAAAATAAAGAGGAGTGTCATCTATAGGATTTAGTTTATTTAGTCCTTTTTTATTTTGTTATAAATGGTTTACGAAGGCTAATATAGGCTAAGTTATTTAAATTTATACTAATGAATCATAGTTAATGAAAATGAGAAATCTATTTTAAAATTAAATGATATAAAAATTGTTAATCTTATAAGAACTTATTAAGTCCTTGTAAAAATGTTTCAATTTGGTAAACTTCTTATGTATTTGCCGAATTCCTATTGAGAAATATAGGAAAATGGACTACAATTTGGTTATTATCAAGGGAGGCTATTCTTTATGAATGTTATAATTTTGGGTGCTGGTAAGGTTGGAAAAACTTTAATTAAGCATATGTCCAACGAGGATCATGATATTATTGTGATTGACCAGGATGCACAAAAAATAGAAGATGTAGTAAACTTATATGATGTCATTGGAGTTGTAGGTAATGGTGGTTCTTATGATATCTTGATGGAGGCAGGGGCAACTACAGCAAATTTGATTATTTGTGTTACTGCATCGGATGAATTAAATATCTTAGCTGGATTAATGGCAAAACAAATGGGGACTCGCCATACAATTGCTCGAGTAAGAAATCCCGATTATTCTAAACAACGTGATTTTATGCGTAATCAGTTAGGTTTTTCAATGATTATTAATCCTGAATTAGAAGCAGCAAATGAGATTAGAAGATCATTATCATTTCCTTCGGCTGTAAAGGTTGATACCTTTGCTCGTGGAAAAGTTGAATTGGCAGAATTTTATGTAGAAGAAGATAGTTATTTACGTGATATTCCGCTAAGTCAATTACATAGTATTACTAAGACTAATATTTTAGTATGTGCTGTAAGTCACAATGAAGAAGTAATTATACCAGATGGTAATTATATTATTAAACCAGGTGATCATTTATTTATTACAGGATCACATCGAGACTTATCAAGATTTTGTTTAGATATTGGCATTGTTACAAATAGGATAAAAAATGTTTTAATTGTTGGTGGAGGAAAGATTGCTTATTATTTAGCTAAACAGTTAGGGGTTCAAGGAATAAAAGTAAAAATCATTGAAAAGGATATTGAACATTGTCGTGTGCTTGCTAAAAAATTACCGTTTGTTACTGTTATTAATGCAGATGGAAGTGATGAAGAGGTATTATTAGAAGAAGGTTTAGAGACAACAGATGCTTTTTTAGCATTGACAGGGTTAGATGAAGAAAATTTAATTTTATCTTTGTATGCTAAAAATATTTATCATAAAAAGACTATTGCTAAAGTTACTCGGATGAGTTTTACAGGTCTTGCGGATAGTCTAAAGGTTGATAGTATCGTAGCTCCAAAGAAAATTATTGCTGGTCAAATAATTCGTTATGTTCGAGCAAAAATGAATAAAGATGATGATTCAAGTGTTAAAACTTTATATAAGATTGTAGATGGTGAAGTGGAAGCTAGTGAATTTATCGCTACACCTAAAATAACTTTTTTAGGAATGACGTTAAATGATTTGAATTTAAAGAATCATGTGTTAGTTGCTGCTATTTCCCGAGAAAATGAAACAATTGTACCTAAGGGGGATACGACGATTGAATTAGGGGATCATTTAGTCATTATTTCTCGTGGTGAGACAATGAAAAGTCTAAATGATATTATAAGGAGATAAGCAGGATGAATAAAAAAATGATTGTTTTTACGATCGGTAAGTTATTAACAATTACCGGTTTATTAATGTTCATGCCAGTAATTGTCTCGTTGATTTATCAAGAAACAGAGGGGGTTTATTATGCGATACTTGGCATAATAATGCTGGCTTTAGGAATTCTAATTTCAAGAAAAGCTCCTCGTAAAAAGAATATTTATGCTCGTGAGGGTTTTGCTATCGTAGCATTGAGCTGGTTATTGATATCATTATTAGGGGCCATTCCGTTTTGTTTAACTGGTGAGATACCTTCATATGTAGATGCGGTGTTTGAAACTGTATCGGGTTTTACAACAACCGGATCTTCGATTTTATCCAATGTGGAGGCATTAAGCCATACAAGTTTATTTTGGCGAAGCTTTACACATTGGGTTGGAGGAATGGGGATTCTTGTGTTTGTAATCGCATTTATCCCGATTGCTTCAGGACGTTCATTACATATTTTACGAGCTGAGGTTCCTGGACCGGTGGTTGGAAAATTGGTTTCTAAAGTACGATTAACTGCACGAATCTTATATGTGATTTATGCAATTATGACGGTTATTGAAATAATTCTTTTACTATTTGGCGGAATGCCGTTATTTGATTGCATTTTGAATGCTTTTGGAACCGCTGGTACAGGAGGGTTTGGAATTAAAAACGCAAGTATCGCTGCTTATGATAGTGCTTATATTGATGGTGTGATAACTGTTTTTATGATCTTATTTGGAATTAATTTTAACTTGATTTATTTCTTCATTTTAGGGCGAATCAAGGAAGTATTAAAAAGCGAAGAATTGCGCTGGTATTTGATTATAATTGTTGCTGCAATAGCTTTAATTACGATTAATATTTTACCATTATATGATTCAATCTTATCTGCATTCCGTTATTCAAGTTTCCAGGTTGGGTCAATCATAACGACGACAGGATTTGTAACTGCTGACTATGGGCAATGGCCAGTATTTTCACAAGTAATATTATTATCATTGATGTTTGTTGGTGCTTGTTCAGGCTCAACTGGTGGTGGAATCAAGGTATCAAGAATTGTAATTTATTTTAAAAATGCAAGAAATGAACTGCATAAATTATTACATCCCCATAGCGTTCGTGCAGTTGAATTTGAAAATCAGCCGGTTGAAGATAATGTAATCAGAACGATTCATGCATATTTAGTCGTATATATTACGATATTTGCTCTATCGTTATTGATTTTAACATTTCTTAATCTTGATTTTAAAAGTGCTTTTTCAGCTATTGCTTCTTGTTTAAATAATATCGGTCCTGGTTTAGATGTTGTTGGACCAGTAAGTAATTTTGGTTCGTTGCCAGATGTTTCTAAAATAGTTTTAACTTTCGACATGCTGGCAGGACGTTTAGAACTTTTCCCAATGCTGCTTTTGTTTTCACCATCACTTTGGCGAAAGTAGCATAAATAAGAAAAAATCGTGTAGAATATAGAGAGGTGTTCCAATGAAAAAAGAAGAAATAGTCATAAAAAATGCATTACGAATGACTAAAGAGGCCGATGATCAGCTTTCTATCTATGCCACTAAAAATCGTGATTGTATAAAAGTAAAACAGACGATTAGAAATCGTGAAGAATTTGATATCCGATGGCCGTTTGAAGAAGACATTGATCGAATTTTATATTGTAAATCATATCAGCGATATGTTGATAAAACTCAAGCATTATCTTTTTTTAATAATGCTCATATTTCAAAGCGTTCTATTCATGTCCAATGGGTGAGTCGGATTGCTCGTCAGATTGGTCGTGGTCTTGCTTTAAATCAAGATTTGATTGAAGCGGCGGCTTTAGGACATGATCTAGGCCATGCACCATATGGACATGTTGGAGAAAAGGCTCTTGATAAAATTCTGCAGACAAAGGGATTTGGATATTTTGCCCATAATGCTAATAGTGTACGGAATATTCTTTTTATTGAACGCGATGGAATCGGTTATAATGTCTCTTTACAAGTGTTAGATGCGATTCTGTGTCATAACGGTGAAATGTTATCGAAAAAATATATGCCGGATTATGATAAAACTATTGCGCAATTTTGGCAGGAATATGAAGATTGTTGGCACCAAAAGAATACTAGCTTAATTATTCGTCCAATGACATTAGAAGGCTGTGTTGTTCGGGTGTCAGATGTTATCTCATATATTGGTAAAGATATTGAAGACGCAATTAAAGTAGGAATCATTAAACAGTCTGATCTTCCTAAAGAGGTAACTGATATTTTAGGTTTTGATAATAAATCAATGATAAATCGATTGATTGGAGATATTGTTATTCATAGTTATGGAAAGCCATATCTTCGCTTTTCTAATGAAGTGTTTAGTGCTTTGAAAACTTTATTGAATTTTTTATCCAATCGGGTTCATCAACATCCGGTGCTAGTAAAAGAAAATACAAAATTAGTCCGAATGATTAATCAGTTATATCATGTTTATTATGATGAATTAACTGATCCTAATAATCATGATTGTAAAATAAAAGCATTTGTTAATAAGATGGCTCCGGCATATAGTAAAAATGATCCAGCATTAATAGTTGCTGACTATTTATCAATGATGACAGATTCTTATGTTTTAAATGAATATGAATCTATCTTCTTACC
>SKES01000426.1_pt1 | contig 12032 bp, 8 predicted proteins | sample 4826851 | NCBI WGS metagenome assembly SKES01 (sample SAMN11008803, study PRJNA524170) | human gut metagenome | biome: Human fecal sample; material: Feces; isolation source: fecal sample from pouch patient p52 | host: Homo sapiens | place: Israel: Tel-Aviv | collected 2016-09-04 | reverse complement strand
AAATCTCTGATTCTCTCCAGCGGCTCTTTGTGCACCGCTTCTTTTCTGTCAAATTCTAAAAATCCCGTGGGTTTTCCCATGTTCTGCCTCCGTTTAAAAAATCACATCTTCCTGTTTCTATTTCTGAAATACTTCCGTAAACGCTTCCATCTGCGCCTGTTCTGTAGACATTCCCTGCTCTTCCAGTTTCATGCTCAGGGCTGTCATCTTCTTGTAATCATATGGAATGATTTTCTTGAATTTAGGCAGGTATTCTGTGAAATGCTCCAGTACCTCCTGCGCTTTCTCCGACCCGGTCAGAGTCTGATGTTCTTTGAGCATGCTTTTTAATTCATGTACATCTATCTTGCTCTCCAGCTTTTCAATGGAAATCATCTGCTTATTCAGATTTTTGTACAGGGTGTTGTCCTCATCCAGCACATAAGCAATACCGCCGCTCATACCGGCCGCAAAGTTCTTGCCTGTGGAGCCCAGAATCACGACCCGGCCTCCAGTCATATATTCGCAGCCATGCTCTCCTACGCCTTCCACCACTGCGTAAGCGCCGGAATTTCGCACGGCAAAACGCTCGCCTGCCACACCGTTTATAAAGACTTTTCCACTTGTGGCGCCGTAAAGTGCAACGTTACCCACAATCATATTGTCTTTTGCACAGTAATGCCTGTTTTTCGGTGGATAAATCACCAGTTTGCCTCCGGAAAGACCTTTTCCGTAATAGTCGTTGGTATCTCCTTCCAGATTCAGGGTCAGTCCCTTTGGAATAAAGGCGCCGAAGCTCTGCCCGCCGGAACCTTTGCAGTTCACTGTCAGCGTGTCTTCCGGCAGTCCGTTTTTATGCTGTCTTGTGATTTCCGCACCGAAAATCGTTCCAAAGGTTCTGTCCGTGTTGCTCACTTCCACGGACACAGAGGCTTTCTCTCCCTTTTTCAGAGCCGTCCCCAGCTTTTTCAGCAGTACCTTTTCATCCAGAGTCTTCTCAAGCTGGAAGTCATAAGCCTTATCCGGCTGGAAAATCACCTGGTCTTTGTCCTCCAAATAAGGGTTTTCCAGAATCGCGCTTAAATCAACCTTAGCTGCCATGGGATTCTCCGCTTCTTCCTTCTTCTTTAAGAGGTCGCTTCTTCCCACCATTTCATCCAGGCTGCGGATACCCAGTTTTGCCATATATTCCCGCAGTTCCTCTGCAAGAAAACGCATAAAGTTTACCACATATTCCGGTTTTCCCTTAAACCTCTTACGAAGCTCCGGATTCTGGGTAGCCACACCCACCGGACAGGTATCCAGGTTGCAGACTCTCATCATGACACAACCCATGGTTACCAAAGGCGCTGTGGCAAATCCGAATTCTTCCGCGCCCAGAAGCGCCGCAATGGCTACGTCCCGTCCGCTCATCAGCTTTCCGTCCGTCTCTATCATTACCCGGTTTCGCAGACCGTTTTTCTGCAATGTCTGGTGTGTTTCTGCCAGTCCCAGTTCCCAGGGAAGTCCTGCGTTGTGAATGGAACTTTCCGGTGCTGCTCCGGTACCGCCGTCATAGCCGGAAATCAGAATCACCTGGGCACCCGCCTTGGCCACACCTGCCGCCACGGTTCCCACACCTGCCTCAGAAACCAGTTTTACGGAAATCCGGGCATATTTGTTGGCATTTTTCAAATCATAGATAAGCTGTGCCAAGTCTTCGATAGAATAAATATCGTGATGCGGCGGAGGCGAAATCAGGCTGACTCCCGGTGTGGAGTGTCTGGTTCTGGCTACCCACGGGTATACCTTTCTGGCAGGCAGGTGTCCGCCTTCTCCCGGCTTCGCACCCTGGGCCATCTTAATCTGAATCTCCTGGGCGCTGACCAGATAGCGGCTGGTCACGCCGAAACGTCCGCTGGCCACCTGCTTAATGGCAGAACACCGGTCCCTGTCACTTCCTGCGGAATCCAGACGTTCCTCGCTTTCTCCGCCCTCACCGGTGTTGGATTTGCCGTGAAGCATATTCATAGCCAGGGCCAGGGTTTCGTGTGCTTCCTGCGAAATGGAGCCATAGGACATAGCCCCTGTTTTAAAGCGTTTCACAATGTCATCCACGCTTTCCACTTCCTCCAGAGGAAGGGGATGTTCTGCAAACCTAAAGTCCATAAGACTGCGGAGGTTTCCGCTTCGCTCTGCGTCTACCATCTGTGTATATTCTTTAAACATGCCGTAATCCCCCAGACGGGTGGCTTTCTGCAGCATGTGAATAGTAGCCGGATTGTAGCGGTGCTCTTCTCCGTCTTTGCGCATTTTGTGTCTGCCCATGCTGTCCAGAGTCAAATCTGTGCTTCTGCCCAACGGGTCAAAGGCCTGAGAATGAAGCATATCCACGTTCCGGGCTATGTCGTCCAGCGTAATGCCGCCTACACGGCTCACCGTACCGGCAAAATATTTGTCAATGACTTCCTTTGAGATACCGATAGCCTCAAAAATCTTAGAACCCTGATAGGACTGGATAGTGGAAATTCCCATTTTGGACGCAATTTTTACAATGCCGTGAATCACGGCGTAATTATAATCACTGACTGCTGCATAGTAATCTTTGTCCAGCAGCTTTTCATCTATCAGTTCCTGAATGGTATCCAGGGCCAGATACGGATTCACTGCACAGGCTCCGTATCCCAGAAGGGCTGCAAAGTGGTGCACTTCTCTTGGCTCTCCGGATTCCAGAATCAACGCCAGAGAGGTCTGCTTTTTCGTATCCACCAGATGCTGGTGTACTGCGGAAACCGCCAGAAGCGACGGAATGGGCACATGGTTTTCATCCACGCCCCTGTCGGAAAGAATCACAATGTTGGCGCCCTCTCTGTAAACCTTATCCACCTCTACAAACAGCCGCTCCATGGCCCTCGCAAGCTTGGTGGATTTATAGTAAGTGGTAGGAACCACTGCCACCTTAAAGCCTTCCTGCTTCATATTTTTGATTTTCAGCAAATCGGTGTTTGTGAGAATCGGGTTATTGATTTTCAGTACCTGACAGTTTTCCGGTACCTGCTCCAGCAGATTTCCGTCCTTGCCTACATACACGGTGGTACTGGTGACAATTTCCTCACGGATAGCGTCAATAGGCGGATTGGTGACCTGTGCAAAAAGCTGTTTAAAGTAATCGAACAAAGGCCGGTTCTTCTCAGAAAGCACAGCCAGCGGGGTATCCACACCCATGGCAGCAATGCCCTCTGCCCCGTTTAACGCCATACTGCAGATGGAATTGCGGTACTCCTCATATGTATAGCCAAAGGCTTTCTGCAGCTGTTTTCTCTGCTTTGGCGTATACTCTTCCACACGGATATTGGGAATCTTTAAATCCTTTAATTCCACCAGATTGCTGTCCAACCATTCTCCGTAAGGCTGCGCCTTGGCATAACGTTCCTTTACCTCGTTGTCAGACAGGATTCTGCCCTTCACCGTATCAATCAGAAGCATTTTTCCCGGATGCAGACGTTCTTTCTGCACAATGTCCTCTTCCGGAACCTTCAGCACACCTACTTCCGATGCCAGTATCACGTCGCCGTTTTTCATCACATAATACCGGGAAGGACGCAGACCGTTTCTGTCCAATACGGCTCCCATCACATCTCCGTCGGAAAATACAATAGAGGCCGGGCCGTCCCAGGGCTCCATCATCGTAGCATAATACTGGTAGAAGTCACGTTTTTCCTGTGACAGCGTTTTATTATTGGCCCAGGGCTCCGGAATGGTAATCATCACAGCCAGAGGCAGCTCCATACCGCTCATAACCAGAAATTCCAGGGTGTTGTCCAGCATGGCGGAGTCAGAACCTCTGCGGTCTACCACAGGGAGAACCTTGTGCAGCTGCCCTTTGAGATGAGCAGACGCCATATTTTCCTCTCTGGCCTGCATTTTGTCCGCGTTGCCCCGTATAGTATTGATTTCCCCGTTATGTACCATAAAGCGGTTGGGGTGTGCTCTCTCCCAGCTTGGATTGGTATTGGTGCTGAATCTGGAATGTACCATGGCAATGGCAGATTCATAATCTTTATCCTGCAAATCCGCAAAAAAAGTTCTAAGCTGCCCTACCAGAAACATACCCTTGTAGACAATGGTCCGGCTGGACATGGAAACCACATAAGTATTGTCATTGCTCTGCTCAAAAACTCTTCTGGCAATGTACAGCTTCCGGTCAAAATCAAGCCCTTTCTCCACACCTTCCGGCTTTTTGATAAAGGCCTGCACAATATGGGGCATACATTCTTTCGCTTTGTGTCCCAGTACCTGGGGATATACAGGGACTTCCCGGTATCCCAGCAGTTCCAGGCCTTCCTTTTCGGCAATGATTTCAAACATTTTCTTTGCCTGTCTGCGCTTTATCTCATCCTGTGGGAAAAACAGCTGTGCAATTCCGTATTCCCGTTCTCCCCCAATGGCAATGTTCAGCTTCTTACAGACCTTTGCAAAAAATTTATGGGAAATCTGCAGAAGGATTCCCACACCGTCTCCGGTCTTGCCCTCCGCGTCTTTCCCGGCGCGGTGTTCCAGATTTTCCACAATGCACAGCGCCCGTTCTACGGTCTGGTGGCTTTTGATACCTTTGCTGTTTACCACAGCGCCGATACCGCAGTTATCGTGTTCAAATGTGGGGCTGTATAAGCCCTGTTGATTTCGGCTCATATTAATTTCCTCCTTGCTTTCCATATTCGTCTGCTGCCTTTACAAATCCCCGAAACAGCGGGTGAGCACGGTTTGGTCTGGATTTCAGTTCCGGGTGCCCCTGCGTTCCCACAAAAAAGGGATGTGTTTCAATTTCTATCATTTCTACAATTCTTCCGTCAGGAGACAGGCCGGACAGCACCAGTCCTGCTTCCTCCAGACGGAGACGGTAATCGTTGTTGACCTCATAGCGGTGTCTGTGCCGCTCGGAAATCTCTTCTTTCCCGTAAAGCTGCCGCGCCTTTGTGCCCTCTTTCAGCACACAGGGGTAAGCTCCAAGCCGCAGGGTTCCTCCCAGATTTTCCACACCGTTTTGCTCCGGCATCAGATCTATCACCGGATACATGGTGTCCGGGTTCAGTTCCGCACTGTTGGCATCCCGATACCCCAGCACATCTCTGGCAAATTCCACGATAGCCATCTGCATGCCCAGACAGATACCAAGGAATGGGATTTTGTTCTCTCTGGCAAACTGCACGGCCTGAATTTTCCCTTCCGTACCTCTGGTGCCAAAACCTCCCGGTATGAGAATTCCATGTACTCCTGAAAGAAGCCCTTCACAGCCCTGCTTTTCAATATCCTCGGAATCCACCCAGCGCAGCTTCACGCTTACATGGCCGGCAATGCCGCCGTGCTTTAAAGCTTCTACCACACTTAAATACGCATCATGAAGCTGAATGTATTTTCCTACAATGGCAATCTCCGTTTCTGAGACCGGGTGCTTCAAAGCCTCCACCATGGCTTTCCATTCCTCCAAATCCGGTTTTTCACAGGGCAGCTTCAGACACTCACAAACGGCCTGGGCCAGATGTTCTTTCTCCATGGCCAAAGGCGCTTCATAGAGATATTCCACATCCAGATTCTGCAGTACATGATGGGAGGGTACGTTGCAGAACAGAGCAATCTTGTCCTTTAGTTCCTCAGACAGAGGGTATTCAGAACGGCACACCAGAATGTCCGGCTGCAGCCCCATACCCTGAAGCTCCTTTACGCTTGCCTGGGTAGGCTTGGTCTTCAGTTCCCCCGACGCTTTCAGATACGGAATCAGCGTCACATGAATGAGTACTGCATTTTCCTTTCCCACATCATGCTGAAACTGACGGATGGCTTCCAAAAACGGCTGGCTTTCTATATCCCCGGCCGTACCTCCTACCTCGATAATGGCGATACGGTTTTCTTCGGGCAGTTTCCCTCTGTAAAACCGGCTTTTAATCTCATTGGTAATATGAGGAATCACCTGAACGGTTCTTCCGCCGTAATCTCCGTGCCGTTCCTTCTGGAGAACGGACCAGTAAATCTTCCCTGTCGTTACATTGGAATTTTTATCCAGACTTTCATCAATAAACCGTTCGTAATGTCCCAGGTCCAAGTCCGTTTCCGTCCCGTCATCTGTCACAAACACTTCCCCGTGCTGTATGGGGTTCATGGTACCCGGGTCTATATTAATGTAAGGGTCAAATTTCTGCATAGTGACCTGATACCCTCTCGCTTTCAACAGTCTCCCCAGAGAGGCCGCTGTAATGCCTTTTCCAAGCCCTGAAACAACGCCTCCTGTTACAAATACATACTTTACCATGGTGTTTTCCTCCGTTCTCCTTTCTTATTTCTTTGCTGAAAAAATAAAAAAGCGTCAGAATCCCCGTATTAAAAGAAATTCTGACGCCTTTGTCATACTCATTTTTCACTTGCTGTCTACTATAAACGATTTTTCCCGATTTGTAAATCCCCGAATTTTAAAAAATATAACCAAATTTTGCTCTCCTTATGCTTCCTGCGCAAATTTCCCTATGCTCTGTCGAAATTCCGGGTTCTCCCCGTGGCAGTTTACAGTCAGCAAATGTTCCAGTCCCAGGGCAAAAATTCCCATAATGGATTTTCCGTCCACCACAGCCCTTCCATAAGAAATATCCACGTCAAACTCACATTTTCTGGCAGCCCTTACAAATTCTCTCACTTCTTCAGCCGTCGTCAGGCGGATTTTTATTTCTTCCATAATCCAAATCTCCTTTTCCAGAGCCTTTTTGCAGACGTTCTGTTATTATTTTAACCTATGCAGAACCTGCCTTTTTGATGTATTTCCCACTCTCTTTTCAGTATGACCCTGCTGCCGTCATCTATACAGGCTCTTTCCATTTTTTTCAAAAAATGTATTGACAAGCCGATTTTTTTGAGTATACTACAGAACATAAAGCAAAGGCGCTTTGGATAACTTCCAAGGCGTCTTTTTCTGTTTTATGCAAAATGAAAGGAGACACCACTATGAAGAAAGATATTCCCGCTTTATACGGAAGCCTGGTATTTAATGACAAGGTTATGAGGAACAAACTTCCCAAGGATGTTTACAAGGCGCTGAGAAAAACCATTGAAAACGGAACCCATCTGGAGCTGGACGTGGCAAATGCCGTAGCGGTTGCCATGAAGGAATGGGCTGTGGAACAGGGCGCTACCCATTACACGCACTGGTTTCAACCCATGACCGGATTCACAGCCGAAAAACATGACAGCTTTATCACCCCTTCCGGAGACGGGGAAGTCATTATGGACTTTTCCGGCAAGGAACTGGTAAAAGGAGAACCGGATGCCTCCAGCTTTCCTTCCGGCGGACTTCGCGCCACCTTTGAGGCCAGAGGCTATACCGCATGGGACCCTACCTCTCCTGCATTTATTAAGGATGGAACTCTATACATCCCCACAGCTTTCTGTTCCTACGGCGGAGAAGCCCTGGATAAGAAAACACCTCTTCTGCGCTCTATGGAAGCACTCAGCCGGGAAGCGGTGAAGATTCTTCACACACTGGGAAACACCGATGTCACCAGTGTTTCCACCACCATCGGACCGGAACAGGAATACTTTCTGGTAGATAAGGATTTGTACCGCCAAAGACGTGATCTGCAGTTCTGCGGCAGAACCCTGATAGGCGCACCGGCTCCCCGGGGACAGGAACTGGAAGACCATTACTTCGGTTCCTTAAAGCCCAGAGTTGCCGCTTATATGCATGATTTAGACGAAGAACTGTGGAAGCTGGGCATTCCGGCCAAAACCAAGCACAACGAAGTTGCTCCGGCCCAGCACGAACTGGCGCCCATCTTCTCCACAGCCAACGTAGCTGTGGACTACAATCAGCTTACCATGGAAGTCATGAAAAATACAGCGGACAGACACAATATGGTATGTCTGCTCCACGAAAAGCCCTTTGAAGGCATTAACGGCAGCGGCAAGCACAACAACTGGTCCCTGACTACCAACCAGGGAGACAATCTTTTAGAGCCGGGCAAAACTCCTGCGCAGAACATCCAGTTCCTTGTGTTCCTCATGGCCGTAATCAAAGCCGTAGACGAGTATGCAGATATGATGCGTGTATCTGCCGCCAGCGCCGGAAACGACCACCGCCTGGGCGGCAACGAAGCGCCGCCTGCCATTGTATCCATCTTTCTTGGAGATGAACTGACCGCTGTCTTAAAATCCATTGAAGAAGATACTTATTTCGGTAAACAGCAGAGAGTGGCTCTGGAAACAGGCGCTCATGTACTGCCTCACTTTTTCAAGGATACCACAGACCGGAACCGTACCTCACCTTTTGCATTTACAGGCAACAAATTTGAGTTCCGCATGCTGGGTTCCTCTGCCTCTGTATCCACGCCGAATATTGTACTGAACACTGCTGTGGCAGAAGCCCTGGCTCAGTTTTATGAAGAATTAAAAGGCACGGCTCCGGAAGATATGGAGCATGCCGTACATGAACTGATTAAACGCGCCATCAAAAAGCACAAAAAAGTTATTTTCAACGGAAACGGCTATACCGAAGAATGGGTGGAAGAAGCGAAAAAACGGGGACTTTACAATCTGGTTTCCACACCGGACTGCCTCCCTGCCTTTATTGAAGAAAAAAATATCCGGCTCTTTACAGAACACAAAATCTTTACCCGGGAAGAAATTTTCTCCAGATATGAAATTCTGTTGGAAAACTATGTGAAAACAGTAGAAATCGAAGCGAAAACTTTAAAAGAAATGCTGACCAAAGATTTCCTGCCTGCCCTTTCCGACTATGCAGCCCAGGAGGCAGACAAGGCTATGGCTGTGAAAAACTTTATACCGGAAGCTTCCACTGCAGAAGCCGCCGCACTGGTTGGCAAACTGACTTCTGCTTATGAAAGCATTTCCTCCGGTGTGAAAGCTCTGGATAAGGAAATTCAGACTGTCTCCGGTTTTGCTTCCATGCAGAAGGCCGCGGACTACTGCCGCAGCACGCTCCTGGTGTCCATGGACAAACTCCGTCAGACCGCAGACGCCGTGGAAGCCAAAATCCCGGATGAAAACCTGCCTTATCCTACTTATGACGCACTTTTATTCTCTATCTAAATAAGATTTAAGATTCAAACAGCGGGGTGGAGTAATATCTGTCTCCGCTGTCCGGCAGAAGTGCCACAATGGTTTTTCCTTCATTTTCCGGACGCTTTGCCAGCTCAATAGCTGTGTGCAGAGCAGCTCCGGAGGAAATACCTACCAGAATTCCTTCCTTGTGTGCAAAGAATTTTGCTGCTGCAAAAGAATCTTCCGCAGTGGCGGTTATCACTTCATCGTAAATCTTTGTATTTAATACCTGAGGTACGAATCCCGCACCGATTCCCTGAATTTTGTGAGGACCTGGGGTTCCTTTGGAAAGCACCGGTGAATCAGACGGCTCTACAGCCACGATCTTCACTTCCGGTTTCTTTTCTTTCAGATATTCACCTACACCTGTTACGGTTCCGCCGGTTCCCACACCTGCTACGAAAATATCCACTTCTCCCTCTGTGTCATTCCAGATTTCCGGTCCTGTAGTGGCAATGTGCGCTGCCGGATTTGCCGGATTATCAAACTGCCCTGTGAGGAAGCTGCCCTGAATTTCCTGATTTAATTCCTTTGCTTTGGCAATAGCGCCTGTCATGCCTTTGGTTCCTTCTGTCAGTACAATCTCTGCTCCGTATGCTTTGAGAATATTTCTTCTCTCCACACTCATGGTTTCCGGCATGGTAAGAATCAGCTTATAGCCTTTGGATGCTGCAAGAGAGGCCAGACCAATCCCCGTGTTTCCGGAAGTCGGTTCAATAATGGTTGCCCCCGGCTTCAAAAGCCCTTTGGCTTCCGCATCTTCTATCATATTTTTTGCAATTCTGTCCTTTACGCTTCCTGCAGGATTCAGGTATTCCAGCTTCACCAGAACGGTTGCTTTTAATCCCTCTTCCTTTTCAATGTTGGTCACTTCCAGAAGCGGAGTTCCGCCGATTAATTCCTGTACACCTTTATAAATCTTCTTTGCCATAACTGATTCCTCCTTATATTGTGATTTCATGTTTTATATTCCTATTAACTTAGTAGGAATTATATGTTATTAAGTAAGATTTGTCAAGGGATTTTTTCAAAAAAAGCGATTCCGCAGGTTTTACACCAGCGGAACCGCTCTCCTTATGTCAAATGTATGCAATTTTGTCGTTATTATCCTTCGATGGAAATGTATTTGTTGTCTTCCACCTGTTTTTTCACTTCTTTCGGAACAGTCAATCTCAGGATACCGTCTTCAAATTTCGCATGAATATCTTCCTGCTGTACCTGCTCGCCTACATAAAAGCTTCTGCTCATAGCGCCTGCATAACGTTCTCTGCGAATATAGTTTCCTTTTTCATCCTGTTTGTCCTTATCCAGGCCTTTTGCTGCGCTGATAGTCAGATAGCCGTTTTCCAGTTTGGCGGAAACTTCTTCTTTCTTAAATCCCGGCAGGTCGATATCCAGTTCATAGGTTCCTTCTGTCTCCCTGACATCCGTCTTCATCATGTTCTTTTCATGCTTGCCGTACAGCGGGTTCTTTCTTCCGAAAAACTCTCTCTCAAACGGAAAATCCATCCAATCATCAAATAAACTTTCTCCAAAAATACTAGGCATCATCATAAGTCATATCTCCTTTCCAATGACATACAAATTTATTTTAGCACTTTGGGAAATCCAGAGTGTCGATTTCGGAACTCTGAGACTCGGTACCTTATTTGTTTCCTCTTGGTACCTCCTCTCTTGTTCTATCTGTAATATAACACTTATAAACAGTGTTGTCAACCGTTTCTTTTAAATTTTTTGAGAGTTTACTTTTTTTATTTTTCTTTATACAGGCAAACCGCACTAACACTGTATTCATAACTGCTTTTAGCGTTATGCCGAAGAAAAAGAAAAAATATAAGAGAGATTGTGGATTGTATTTTTCTTAGTGAATCATTAGAATGTACTTATAATATAATCTGAATGGTCTGACTAAAAACGTATCTGTAGATTAAAAAGCGAGATAAAAGTAAAGAGGGAAGATATGGCAAAGTTTAGAGAATATGATATCGAAGCTATGGAAGAAGTATATGATTTAGGAAAAGCTCTGGCCTCTCCAGTGCGATTGGAAATGTTACAGCTTTTGTATGATAAAAGCTTAATTATTGGAGAAATAGCAAAAGAAATGAATTTACCAGCTTCAAGTGCAGCTTTTCATGCAAAAATTTTAGAAAAAGCAGGATTGATTCGTATGGAGGAACAGCCGGGTACCAGAGGAACTACCAAACTGTGTACACGTAAAGTGGATTATTTGCATGTTGGACTTGTACGAAAAAAAGCAGTTGTAACTGAGATTGTAAGTATAGAAATGCCTGTAGGGGCATTTACCGGATGTAAAGTAAAACCAACCTGCGGTTTATGGTCTCTCAATGGAGTTGTAGGAAATGAAGATATGGAACAGTGTTTCTACTATCCCGAGAAATCAAAAGCAGGAATTCTCTGGACTTCTGCAGGTTATGTAGAATATAAGTTTCCTAATGAGGTTCCCAAAAAAAAGACTCCCCAAAAAATTTGCTTTTCAGCAGAAATTTGCTCAGAAGCTCCTGGATATAGAGAAGATTGGAAGTCAGATATAACTGTATGGATTAATGAAAAGGAATGTGGAACCTGGACAAGTCCTGGCGATTTTGGTGCAAAAAGAGGAAGACTGAATTCTTCTATTTGGCCTGACGGAAGCAGTCAGTACGGATTATGGACGACATGGGAAGTGGATAAAAACGGATGCTATGTTAACGGAGAGAAAGTTGCCAATCGGACAATTGATGAATTGGATTTAATGTCTAATGTATTTGTAAAAGTAAGAATCGGAAATAAAAATGATGCAACATATGTGGGAGGATTTAATTTATTCGGAAAAGATTGGGGAGATTACAGACAAGATTTGGTAATGACAATTGAGTCATGACCACCCGCTTAGCGGGTGGCATGTTCTCCCCCTATAAGGGGATATTACCTGCTTGCGCCCGGAAGGCGCACTGAAGTCTGCTAACTGCACC
>SKES01001715.1_pt1 | contig 12059 bp, 4 predicted proteins | sample 4826851 | NCBI WGS metagenome assembly SKES01 (sample SAMN11008803, study PRJNA524170) | human gut metagenome | biome: Human fecal sample; material: Feces; isolation source: fecal sample from pouch patient p52 | host: Homo sapiens | place: Israel: Tel-Aviv | collected 2016-09-04 | reverse complement strand
CATAATTATAGGAAGTATAATTATTGCTGTATTGGTATTTGCGTTTTGGTGGGGCGGAGATGCACCGTCACTGCACGGTTGGAATGTTGAGCCGACGCCGAAAGTAACGGAAAGGGTTATAATTGATGAGGTATATGACAATGATGAAAGTCCTACACCGACTGTAGAGCCAACAATTTCACTCACATCATCTCCGACAGCCGAAAACTCAGAAAAAATTCAAAACAAGCCTACAGCCGACAAACCAATGACGGCAGAGGAAAAAATAGAATTAGCCGAAGAGATTGCAGGGGAACCATACGAAGAAATATATACTCCCGATTTGGAATATTCCGAAAACAACGGAATGAATATTGACGAAACAACAGGGACAGACGAATATAAAACAGAACCTGTACCTGAGGGAAAACCTGTACCTGTCGAACCGCAAGATGCAGTAATAGAGAGCAGAGAACTGACATGCACGTTGTCAGTACGATGTGATACGATACTCGACAATATGTCGTGGCTTGATAAAGAAAAGTGGGAATTAGTGCCGTCGGACGGAGTTATATTTAAAGAACAGACAGTTGAATTTTATGACGGCGAAAGTGTATTTGACCTATTGCAACGTGAAATGAAAAACAGCAAAATACATATGGAATTTGAAAATACTCCTATGTATAACAGTGCATATATCGAGGGAATAGGCAATTTGTATGAGTTTGACTGTGGTGAATTATCGGGGTGGATGTATAAAGTAAATGACTGGTTCCCAAATTACGGCTGTTCGCGTTACCAGCTGAAACAAGGCGATAAAGTCGAATGGGTATATACTTGCAACTTAGGAATAGATGTCGGCGGATATTCCGCAACAGGCGGAGAATAGGAGATAAGACAGATAATGAATGAATTTGCAAAATATCATCCGTTGATTAATTTTATATATTTTACAGCCGTAATTGTGTTTTCAATGATATTCGTACATCCTATATGCCTTGTGACATCGCTTTTGTGCAGTGTGATGTATTCGGTAATTTTAAACGGTAAAAAAGCGTTGAAATTTATTGCGATGTTATTACCGCTTATGTTGATTTCAGCACTGATAAATCCTGCGTTCAATCACGAGGGTGTAACTGTAATTGCATATTTACCGAGCGGAAATCCGTTGACGTTGGAATCCATACTATACGGAATTGTCGCGGCAAGTATGGTTGCAACGGTCATTTGTTGGTTTTCTTGTTTCAATAAAATTATGACAAGTGATAAGTTTATCTATCTTTTTGGACGAATAATTCCGTCACTTTCGCTGATATTGTCTATGACATTCAGATTTGTTCCGAAATTTAAAGAACAGGTACAAGAAGTTTCAAATGCACAGAAAAGTATGGGGAGAGATTCATCAGAGGGGTCTGTATTTGCAAGAGTTAAAAACAGCATAAGAATTTTGTCGGCGGTTATAACATGGAGTTTGGAAAATGCAATAGATACTTCCGACAGTATGAAAAGTCGCGGTTACGGTTTGACAGGCAGAACGGCTTACTCAAATTATGTATTTGACAAAAGAGATGTAACTGCTTTAATTTATTTGGCGGTTACGATTACATATTTTTTGATAGGTGCTTTGCTTGGAAAAATTAATTACAGATATTTTCCGTCTATGCGTGGTACGGATATGTCGTTTTACAGCACAAGCATTTTTATATCGTATATTATGATTTGTATAATGCCGATAATTATTGAGATATGGGAGGAATTAAAGTGGAGAAAATTAAAATCAAAAATTTAATATTTTCATATCCCAATAGCGAAAAAACGGCATTGAACGATATAAATTTAACGATAAATCAAGGTGAATTTGTGACGATTTGCGGTAAATCCGGATGTGGAAAATCGACACTTCTACGACATTTAAAACCGATTTTAACACCGCACGGTAAAACAAGTGGGGAAATATACTTTGACGGAAAGAGTATATATGATTTGTCGGACAGGGAGCAAGCCGAAAATATCGGATTTGTAATGCAAAATCCTGATAATCAAATTGTTACGGATAAGGTTTGGCACGAACTTGTATTCGGATTGGAAAGTTTGGGTATTAATTCGGCTGAAATTCGATCGAAAGCTGCGGAGATGGCGTCATTTTTCGGAATACAAAATTGGTTTTACGAAAATGTAGCCAATCTGTCGGGCGGACAAAAACAAATTCTCAATTTAGCGTCGGTTATGACAATGAATCCGACATTGTTGTTGCTTGACGAGCCGTCAAGTCAATTAGACCCAATAGCGGCACATGACTTTTTTACAATGCTTGAGAGGATTAATACAGAACTTGGTGTGACGATAATATTGAGTGAACACAATTTGAGCGAAGTATTTCCTTTATCCGATAAGGTTGTGGTTATGGAAGACGGCAAGATTACAGCCGAAAACACACCATATAAAATAGGTGAGGAATTAAAGCAAAACAGTATGTTTGCAGCATTACCCACACCGACAAAAATATATTATTCCTTGGGAAATAATTCGGGTAATTGCCCTATAACAATTTGTGACGGTCATAAATGGTTGGAAAAACAACAGATTAACGAGCATTTTGAATTCAAGTCGGAAAAAAACAGAATTAATACCGAACCGATTTTAGAATTAAAAGATGTATGGTTTAGATATGAGAAAAATTCGGATGATATTTTAAAAGGCTTGTCATTTAAAGTTCACGAAAATGAATTTTATGCGATAGTAGGCGGTAACGGTGTCGGAAAGAGTACTGCGTTGTCTGTTATTTCAAAGATTAATAAGCCGTATAGAGGTAAGGTGTTTATAAACGATGATACCAAAGTGGCGGTGATGCCGCAAAATCCACAGAGCTTATTTTTGAAAAAGAGTGTACTTGAGGAATTGTATGACGCGGTATTTGATGTGGAAAAAGAAAAAAGGGAAAATGAGATTGAGTATGTAATGAAACTTTGTGAACTTGATAATTTACTTGAAAATCACCCTTACGATTTGTCAGGTGGTGAACAGCAGAGAGTGGCACTTGCAAAAATGCTTTTGAGAAAACCTGATTTGTTGGTGCTTGATGAACCGACAAAGGGACTTGACGCTTGTTTTAAACGAAAACTTGCAACGATACTCAAAAGTTTGCAAAAGAACGGTATGACTGTGTTAATGGTAACACATGACATAGAATTTTGTGCTGAATATGCTGATATATGTGCGATGTTTTTTGACGGTAAGATTGTCAGTGAAGCTCCTCCGAGAAAGTTCTTTGCGGAAAATAATTTTTATACCACTTCGGCAAAACGTATGGCTGACGGTATAATCGAAAATGCTGTATTAGACAAAGACGTAATAAGAGCATTGGGCGGTGAAGCAGAAGATTTAACTGAAACGAATGATGAACTGAATTATATACTGCCAAAGAAAACGGTTATAAAGCAGAGCAAAAAAGAGTATAAAAAACTTAATGTACACAATGTTGTATTAGGGATAGTATTTGTAATTTTATTTGTGATGACACAATGCCTGTTTTGCGGACGTTACGATAATTGGAAGAACTATGTTGCACAAACGATAAGTATATTATTTATTGCCGCAGCAATGTTTAATTTAATACCGCGAAAAAAACTCGGAAAAGAATTAATACAGAACGAAAAGAGCAAAAGAAAAATATCAAAAAGAACAAAAATAGCAACATTGTTAATATTATTTCTTATTCCGCTTACAATTTTTATTGGGATATATTATCTCGGCGATAAAAAATATTATTTTATAAGCTTGCTTATTATATTGGAAACAATGATTCCTTTTGGGTTTGCGTTTGAAAACCGCAAACCTAAAGCAAGGGAATTGGTTATAATAAGTGCATTGTGTGCAATAGGCGTAGCGGGACGTACTGTGTTTTTTATGCTGCCGCAGTTCAAGCCTGTTGCGGCAATAGTGATAATTTCGGGTGTGGCATTCGGCGGTGAAACAGGATTTCTTGTCGGAGCAATTACGGCATTTGTATCGAATTTCTTTTTTGGGCAAGGACCTTGGACACCATGGCAAATGTTTTCATTCGGAATTATAGGTTTCTTAGCGGGAATAATGTTTCAAAAAGGCATTTTACGCAAGACAAAAACAGATATGTGCGTGTTTGGATTTTTGGCGACATTTGTTATATACGGAGGAATAATGAATCCTGCGTCTGTTATAATGTGGCAGTCGAATATAAATATAAATATGGTGCTGTCATCATACGTAATGGGAATGCCGTTTGATTTTATTCACGCAGTATCAACAGTGTTTTTTCTCTTTTGTGCCGCAGAGCCTATGCTCGAAAAGCTTGAGAGAATTAAAATAAAATACGGACTTATAGAATAAGTCGAAAATAAAATATGAGGTGAAAGACTAATGAAGAAAAAAATTTTAAGTTTAATTGTAGCAGTAGCGATGTTATTCAGTGTTGTAACGTTTGTTGTACAGGCTGATACAGACGGAGAGGGAGATTATTTCTATTTTGATATTGAACACTTTGCTGAAGACACTACAAAAGAGATATATATGACTCCGATTAAGATTTATACAAACGGATTTTATGATTACAGCGGAGAATTTAAAACTTTTGAAAGTGGATTTAAGAGTGCAGCAGACGCAATAGGATATGTACTTGATTATTATATGAATAACGGTGAGTGTATGAGTGATTGGACTCCTACAACTACACTATTGGAGTATACAAACAGCAGTGGATTTTTCAGTGATTTTAAGATAGATAATTCCGTCAAAGAAGTTTCGTTTGATTATCCGTCAGCATTATATAATGATGCTATGGGTAACGGATTGAGTTCATACACCTATGAGTCGGCTAGCCTCGTAAGAGGAGATGTTTTAAGATTAGTTTTTAATGAAGGCGGATGGAATTCAGATCTAACATCACCGGCTGAGGACGTGCTTGTAGGTGCGGTAGCAGATTATTATGAAACATTGGCAACTGATCCAAAGACCGCTAAAAAAGCAGAATCGGCATATCAAGCGGCTTTAGAGAATTTCTTTGATGAAAATATGCAAACAGAACTTGAAGATAATCTGATTAACGCATTGGTACCGAGCGAAGAACCGAAAACAACACCAACAGCAACACCAATGGCAACAGCAGAGCCAACAGTGACACCAACAGTAACTTCAACACCTTTACCTGTACAATCTGCAACAGAACAAAACACATTAAAAGTTGAAAACGGAAAACTAACAGGTACATTAACGGTAAAACTTAACAGTAATCTTACAGAAGAAAAGAAAGTAAGTGTTATGGCTGCCGTATATGATTCAAACGGCAAATTGATAGGAATACAACCTAAAGAAATTTCTTTAAAGCCCGGTAATGAAAATCAAGTTGAATTTAAAGAAATATCTGCCGATTCAGCTGATGAATATACAATCAAGATTTTAACATGGAACGGAAATATATCATCATTGGCACCTATTTCAAATACTCTTGATTTAAGTATAAAATAGTATAAAGATTGGAGAAAAAAATGAGCGTAAAAAATAAATTTACAAGTATATTGTTGTCTTTATGTATGCTTGCGAGTTTTGTACCTGTAAATTTCACTGCATTTGCAAGCGATGAACCGGAACTTATAAACGGTGCTTATCAGATTGAAAGTGCGGAAGATTTGGTTTGGTTTGCCGAAAAAGTAAACGGTGGTGACAGAACAGCAAATGCAGTATTAAACAGTGATATTGACTTGGAAAACCAAAATTGGACACCAATCGGTAACGGATATAATTATATCAATAATAACGGTTACGGTATAGATGACGACACCGCATATAACGGTATATTTGACGGAAAAGGTCACAGCATTTCCAGACTTTTCATAGAAACCAAAAAGTACAATAAGCAAGGCGACAATCATTACGAAACTTATTGTCAAGGTCTTTTCGGAATTATAGGAAAAGAAGGAACTGTCAGAAATGTTACGGTAAACGGACAAATAAACGCACAGGCTGAGGGTAATGAATACATTAATGCGGCAAAATATATCGGCGGAATCGCCGGTATAAATGCCGGATTGATTATAAATTGTACAAACAACGCCGATATAACAGGTCTTGCTTATGTGGGCGGTATAACAGGTCAGCTTGGAGCTCAATTTAAGGGAAGTAACAGAGTAAGCGGAAATCTTATAAATGTTACAAATAACGGAACGGTTACAGCTACTTCCAAGAGCTTTGCAGAGGCAGGCGGAATTGTCGGTCAGCTTGCATACGGCGACATTACATATGCCGCAAACCACGGAAATGTATCTGCACCTTTTAAAGATGACGATATGTACAGTTATTTAAGAGGAGTTGCGGTAGGTGGAATTGTCGGCAAGGATATAAGTGTAAGCGAATGCGGAAAGATTGACAGAGCATATAATGACGGTCAAATAGGTACTGAAGACGGTAATTATTTCGGCGGTATTATCGGTTGCAACTATGCGTGTGACATAACTAACGTATATAATACCGGTAAGGTAATCGGTTACAATTACAGTGGCGGATTAGTAGGCTACAAGCTTGGCGGTACGATAGAAAATGCGTACAACAGCGGTGAGGTGAATACTCATACGGAATATCAACTAATCGGTTCAATGAAAAATACGACAGTAAATAACTTGTATAACATAGGTGACAGCACTAAACTTGTGGCACTTGAAAACGGCGGTGATATAAGTACGGTATATGCCGTTGACACTGTTTCGGCAAGTGATTTGTCAGACGCATTTACAGACAGTGATAATCTTCCTGTTATTGATTGGAGCAATGCGCCGACAGGGGAAGACGAAACATTTGATATTGAAAGCATTAATATCGAAAACGGTAAGATAACTGTATTGTTAAACAAAAAACTTGTAGGAACAAATCCTACGTTAAATGATTTTGAAATAAAATCATTTGTTGACGAGAAAGCAGTTGAACTTAAAAATGTTCAGTTATCTCAATACATATTAGACGAAAAAACAGCCATAGACATCACATTTGACAAAGTAAATGCCGAAAAGACGCTTAAAATTTCGGTAAACGGAATTGAAAAGCAGATTGTAACGGATACGTCAAATTACTGGATAGATTATCGCGCAGAAGAATTTGACGGCGGTAACGGTGATAAAGATAATCCGTATATCATTGCAAATGCAGAAGAACTCGCTTTGCTTTCGTATGAAGTAGAAAAGGGCAATGATATGTCAGACAAGTATTTTGTCTTGAAAAATGATATAGACCTATCAGGCAAGGAATGGACGCCGATAGGTGTATCCGATAAATACATATCAAATAAATATCAAGGCAATGCTTTTAACGGTAATTTTAACGGTCAAGATTGCAGTATAAGGGAAATAAATATATCTTCGGGCAGCTATCTTTCGGCACTTTTCGGAGTTACGGAAGAAAATGCGGTAATAAAAAATCTTTATGTATACGGAAATATAGAAAACACGAATGATACATATGGAATTGCGGCAGGTATATGTGCCGTGAACTATGGTTTAATATCTCATTGTATCAACTATGCCGAAATAAAAGGCGAAAACAGAGTCGGCGGTATAGTAGGTTATAACGGTGCGGTTAATAAAACGGTTACAAGCTGTGTTATAGCTCAGTGTGAGAATAAGGGAACTATTACAGGTAAGGACGAAGTTGGCGGTATTGCCGCTTACAGTTCGGGAACTGTAAAAGAATGTACTAATAAAGCCACTGTAACTGCAACCGGCGGATATGCAGGCGGTATTGTCGGTTACAATTACGAGGGCAGTATACTTCTTGACAGTTGTTATAACAGCGGTGAAGTAAGTGCGTCAGCATATTCGGGTGGTATTTCTGGTAAATCATACAACTGTGATATTTCAAATTCATATAACAGCGGTAAAATTTCATCGCAAAACAATACCAACGGCGGAATACTGGGATATACAGTGAGCGGATATTCGGTTAAAAACTGCTATTTTCTTAAAGATACCGCACCTATGCCGTATGCGGAAAATTCGGGTACGGGACTTGAAGTGAAAACAGAAAATCAGCTTGCAGATATGACTGGAATTTTAGGCAGTGCGTTTGTGAAATCGGATAAATTCCCTGTTTTGGCATGGGAGGTAAACGGTTCCGATGATATAGACACATCAACAAAACCTACACCGTCAGTAACACCTGCTTCAACACCTAAAATTGAAGAGAAAATACCGTCATATTCATCACAAGGAAAATGGTCAGACAGTGTGGCTGAAACATTTGACAGCGGAAACGGAAGTAAAGAAAATCCGTATGTTATAAAAACAGCGTCCGAACTTGCATTACTTGCGAAAAATGTAAATAAAGGTGAATCATATAAAGACGCATACTTTAAATTAAATAATAATATTGATTTAACAGAAAAGTATTGGATTTCAATAGGCAATGCGGAAGATAAAGCATTTTCGGGTCATTTTAACGGTAACGGATATGAAGTAAAACTAAATACCGAAAATCAAAAAGTAAGCGGATTATTCGGATATACCGCAAATGCAGAAATTACATTGCTTGGAGTAGACGGACTTGTAAGCGGTGAAGATATAGGAGGCGGTATTGTCAGTATAGCAAGGGACACTAAAATAGAAAATTGCTATTCAAATACTGCTGTTTTGGCAGATGAATATGTCGGCGGACTGGTAGGACAGCTTTTAAGCGGCAGTAAAGTGACAAATTGTTACGCAACGGGGACAGTAAAAGCAAAAAAAGCAGGTACATTATTCGGAGCATTTACAAACGGTGTATCGGCAGAAAATTTATATTACAGAATTATCGGCGATAAAATGCCGTATGGCGAAAATGCATCAACAAACACGAATATTGCCACAGGCAGAACAGACGAATATATGCAAAGCGACGCATTTGTGTATGATTTGTGGTGTGTTAAAGAACAAGAAGTTGACGGCAAAACAGTAGAAGTAGCACCGATATTTTATGTTGGAAGTAAATATCCGGTACTTAATAACGAATACAAGGAAAGCAAAATTATTTCGATAAATCTTGTATCATCGGGCGAAAGTCTTGAAACAGATACTTCTCATACATTTACAGCAAAGATATACGGTAAGAATTTAAACAAAAATATAACTGCAAAATGGAGCAGTGACAACAGTGCCGTTACAGTTGAACAAAGCGGCGATATTACAATTACAAATGGCGTAGGGACACTAAATGCAAGTATTATTATAGATTCCGCTAAGCTTGGCAATGCAAAGGATATAACTGTTAAATGTGAAATTGGCGGAATATCAAGTGCTGTTTCCGTAAAAGTTTCAGAACCTAAATGGAGCGGTAAAGGTACGGAAGAAGAACCGTATATTATAAAATCGTTGGAAGATATGAACATTCTTTCGGAAAGCGTTGCAGACGGAAATTCATATAAAGGTGTATACTTTAAACTTTCAAGCGATATTGATTTAAGCGATAGCAAAGAATTTAGTTCAATCGGTTATTGGGATGGATTAAAGTCAAACGATAACGGAGAATGGTGGGAGTCCGAGAAGAATCGTGCGTTTGAAGGTGTGTTTGACGGAAACGGTTTTTCTGTAAAGAACGCGATTCTGTATGCCGAAAACAATTATTTCGGATTGTTCTCATACATAGGAAAGAATGGTGTTGTTAAAAATCTTAATATAGATTCTACTAATAGATTGACCGCTCATAATAACGTAAGAAAAATTGCCGCTTTAGCCGGAATAAATCTTGGTACAATAGAAAATTGTACTAACAGTGCTGATTTCGGATTTACCGCCTCAAACGTAACATATCTTGCAGGAATAGTCGGCGAAAATTACGGAATTGTAACAGGTTGTGTGAATAACAGCAATATGACATCTGCCGGTAACAGTAAGTCGGGAATAGTCGGCGAAAATTACGGTACTATAAGAAAATCTGAAAATAACGGTGACTTATCGAACAGCGGTAATGTCGGCGGTATTACGATAGAAAACAGAAACGGCAAAGGTCAGGCGCTATTGTTTATTGACGATTACGCAGACTTATCCGTAAACGGAGAAATTTCCGAATGTGTCAATAACGGTGCAATAAGCGGTAAATATGACGTCGGAGGAATTGTAGCTGAAAATTATAGCTGCGGTAAAATAGAAAATTGTGCTAATACGGCAGAAGTGTCGGGAAGTATGACGGGCGGTATTGCAGGTCGTGCGTCAGGGTGTTATAAAAAAAGCGGTATCAAAAATTGTCAAAACAGCGGTAATATCACAGCACAAGGTTCATACGGCGGTGGTATAGTCGGTGAACTTATAAACGGCTTGGTATATTTCTGTGAAAATACAGGTGATGTAAACGGTGAAAACTATGCCGGCGGTATTGTCGGACGTAATTACAGTTCGACAGTTTTAGGGGAATCAGCTGTTGATTTCTCAAATAACTACGGAACTGTAACAGCTAAAACGTCAGCAGGCATCTGCGGTTATTATCAGGACGAAAGCGGTAAGTGTTATACAAGATATAATTACAATGGCGGAAAGAGCGAATACGGTGTTTTTGGTGATGTTAATTCAAATTATGATATAAACAGCGTTGTTTGCGAAAATTATTGGTTGAGTGACGATAAAAATAATGCAAACGACAGCTGTAAAGGTGATATTGACGGTATCAATGCAATCACAAAAGCAGAATTAGACAAATATTCTGCCGAAACAGTTAATTTGCAAGTAGATAACAGCGATATAATTGTAAACGGTACTGCAAATGTTTCGTCAAATTCAGAAGTAAAGAGCAGTGACGAAAACATTGTTTCAATAGGAAACGGCGTTGCAGTCGGACATGGAATAGGTCAGGCATATTTGTATGCAAAATCAAGTCCTTATACATATGTGGCTGTATTGATGAATGTAGAAGAAAATCCTGATAATGTTGAAAAGATAAATGTAAGTTTCAGACTTATCGGCGAAGAAAATCTCGGAAGTGACTTTGTCTTGACAAAAGATACGAAGAATACATATCAAACATGGATTCCTGAAAAAGAGTATGAAGTAAAATTAGGAAGTACAGTGGGAGATGTATTCAAACAAGCACTTGACGATAACGGCTTAAAATATCGTGGTTGGGAAAACGGATATATCAGTACAATTCAATCACCGGAAGGATATTGGCTCGGTGAATTTACAAACGGTAAATATTCCGGTTGGATGTATACTGTAAACGGCAGTCACCCTTCATTGGGATTGAATGAGTATAAATTGATTGGTGATGAAGAAATCGTATGGCATTACGTTGACGATTACCGTCAAGAAGTTGCCGATTGGAGTGAATCGGATAAAACAGGTGACGGTTCACTTTATAATAGGTGGTTAGATGCAAAAGATACAGATTCAACACCTAAACCGACTTCGACAGTCACTCCGACTGCCACAAAACAGCCTCAAAGCGGTGGTTCCGGTTCGGGTGGCAGTACATCAACAGCAAAACCGACAACAGCACCTACTGTTATACCTACGACTGCACCTGAAAAGGATACTACTCAAACAGTGTGGTTTACTGATGTAACGGAAAATATGTGGTTCTATCAAGCTGTCAAATATGCGTATGACAAAGGTTTTATGACAGGTGTAAGCGACAGTGAATTTGCTCCTGACATTACATTAACCCGTGCAATGTTCGTTTCGGTATTGTATCGTATAGAAAATGAACCGACAGCAGACGGTGAATTGAATTTCAGTGATGTATCTGATGATTCTTGGTATGCTAAAGCTGTTTTATGGGCTTATAACAATGATATTATAAGCGGAAAAACAGAAACGGAATTTGATCCTAACAGTGATATAACTCGTGAACAAATGGCAGCTATATTATATCGCTATGCAAAAACTAAGGGATATAATTCAGACAGTGATGAAATTACATATTCTGATGTAAAAGATATTGCGGATTATGCGATTGATTCAGTCAAATGGGCATATTGTGCAGGAATAATGACAGGTGACGAAAACGGAAACTTTAATCCTAAAGCCGGTACAACAAGAGCACAAGCCGCATCGGTATTTATGAGATTATGTAAATAATGGTTTTAATAAGAGTTTATC
>SKES01001714.1_pt1 | contig 12060 bp, 14 predicted proteins | sample 4826851 | NCBI WGS metagenome assembly SKES01 (sample SAMN11008803, study PRJNA524170) | human gut metagenome | biome: Human fecal sample; material: Feces; isolation source: fecal sample from pouch patient p52 | host: Homo sapiens | place: Israel: Tel-Aviv | collected 2016-09-04 | reverse complement strand
TTTTACTTTTATTTGTTTTATAATAATAAACTATATTCTTTACTTCTAAAACCACATTATCGCCTCCTAATCAATCTACATTTTCAAATCCAATTTCTACTTCATCTGGTAATTTTTCTTCTCTCAAAAAAATACCTTTTGTTTTTAAATATCCCCTTATCACATCCATCTCTGAATTATGAATAGGCGTTTGCCTTTTGGATCTGTACTTTTCTTCTGCACTTCTAAAAATTATCCATATCCTTTCCTCATAAGATTTTAAGCTTATTTCTAAAACAGAAAGTTCTGGACGTTTGTCGATAAAATAATACAAAATACTTGTTAAACATAATTTAAGTGCATTTTTATTTGCATATATACAGTTGTCCATTCCATCATACAAATCCAATCTAATTCGAATCCCTATCTTTCTTAAATCATCCTCTACAGATTCATATAGTTCTAATATTGGTACAACAATTTCTATCTTATTTTCCATACTATCCCTCCATATCTGATAATGTATCTTTAGGATTTGTCCGCAAAACAGGTATCACTGATATACCAATTCCAATGAAAAGTATCATAGCGCCACTCATAATAAGCATTCCAATATCTGATAAGTGTGGACTAATTTCTATTGCCAGTGTAGAAATACTTTTTCCTGCAAATAATACTCCCTTCAATTTTTCTGCCAAAATATTCCCTATAACAACAGCAGATACAGATGAAACTGCAAATACCAAAAAACTCTCTAATAATAACTGTGATAATATCGAGCATTTATTTTTTCCCAAACTGATATAAACTGCTATTTCTTTCTTTCTCCCCCTCATCCACATACATAGAAGGAGCGTTATAACAATTGCAGATGTTCCTAATGTCAAATATAACATTAAACTTACAACCTGCATAACCTGTTCGAGTGGTTGTTTCATTTGACGAAATAGCATATCAGACTTTGTCAGTTCAACTTTTTCTCCTAATATATTTGCCATTTCTCCCTCTATCTTTTCTAAATTTTCTGGATTTTTCAAATATACGGAAATACGTTCATATCCGCTTATTTCCTGTAATGCTGCTATAGATTCTGTTTTTGTGTAAATAGTATTTTCAATCCTATAAACAGATGCCATTTCTTTCGACTGATTTCTTTCCGAACCAGACAAATAATATCCTGATATCACTCCATCCATTTTCTTCCCGCCATCTGTTTCGAAAGTAACCGTATCTCCAATCTCTAACTTGTTAGTCTCTGCTAATATTTGATTGATAACAACTTCATTTTTCTCTTTTGGATACTTTCCTTTTACTATCCGGATTTCACTTTCCGCAAAAGCACCGTCTAATTTTAAATCATCATAACCAACCAATCGAACCTGAAGATTTTCTGTATTTGTATTTTGGTTTTCCGTTACTGTTTGGAAATTTGTAGGATATGCAGATAATGTTGCATTTTTATTAATCTTATCTATTCCCTTCAATTTCTGTATTTTATTTATATCCTCCGTTGTGATCGGGTTGTTATTTTCCATAATTCCTGCCAATATTTTTGTCTTTGTTTTTTTCTGCAGTTCGCTTTTTGCCTCATTTGATGCTTTTAAAATAATCCCTGTACTTAAAATCATCGCTTCTGAAATCAAGAGTACCAAAAACAAAATTACTGTTTTTGATTTTTTTCTTATCAAGTAACGCACTGCTCTTTTCGCACTTCCCAATTTATCTCCTCCTACTATTTTTGAAAATGATCTATAATTACACGCGTAGCCAAGAATGTTCCATCTTCCTGATATTCCCCATACAGAAAGACTGCTGATGATTTTTTTACATCTTCTTTTGTTCCCGCCTCTAAAGTTACATTCGTACTTGTAGAATTCGAAATTTGAAATTGTGTATTATCAGCATACTGTACAGAAATTTTTTCTACACCTTCTGTATCCTCTCCAGTTGCTGGTGCAGTCATAGTATCTTCTGTAACACTTCCTTTTCCGAGTGTGCATCCTGTTTCTGTAAAATCAATTACTGTTCCAACCAAATTAGCATTGCTTAAAGCACTTATTCCTTCGCTCTTCTCCGTGCTATTTTCAGTTTGATTTACACTATTTGTTGAATTTTCTGTTGAAGGAACTTCTGGTTTATTACTGCTATCCTTCTCACAGCCTGCTAAAGTTCCAAATAAACAAGTTGCCAATATCACCATTGCAATTTTTTTCTTCATAATTGATACCTCCAATATTTTTATGTCTTTATTATAAAAATATCACTTATGTTTATCACGTTTTTTATGTGTAATTTATGTGTAGAATTTAAAAAAGTGTTGTAAAGCTCCACAAATTATTGATTTGTCCTTCTAAAGTTTCATAGTCCCATAATTTTTCGCTTCTTTTTTTACTATTGGGATCATGGACACAAATCTTTCCATCTTTCATTCCTGTCAAGACGATAAAATGTCCGGTTGTTGTAAAATCTCCTGGACGCATGGCACAAATGATCGGATGTCCTAATTCTAATTCCGTCTGAATACTATCTTTGCCTAATGGAATCTCACTTCCTTGTATCCCAAAATAACTTCCTACATCTGTCATCATGTTCCAACTACTTCCTACCCCCTCTACATAATATCCATTTTTTTCTGCATACTGCGCTACTTGGTAAGGTGTTGCTTGCTTATTCTCTGTAAGTCCTACTATAACCATAGAAAGTGCTGTTGGACCACACCCATTTACTGCAAACATGCTATCTCCATAATTTTGATAGCCCCATCTTTCATCCCATTGTAATAGTAATGGAATTTCTCCACTCCTTGTTTCCTCTACTGTTTCCGCTGGTGAATTATTTTTCTTTTCAGGATAATTCAATACAAACTCTATAGTTTCTATATTTGTCGTGAGCAGTTCCAAAAGTTCTTCTGGGTACTGACTTTTATTTTCTACGATATCTTTGATACGCAAATCATAATTTGACATTTTTTGCAATCTTTCCTCTATGCCCTCATTTTCCGTAGTGTGACTCACAATATTTTGTAATTGTATATCCTTGTATTTTCTATAGAAATACATCCCCGTACAACTTATAAAAACAATAATTCCCCAAAAAGCTATCCTTTTTAACACTCGTATTTTTCTCTTTTTTCTGCTCTTTCGTACCATTCTTATTTAACCTCCCTTCAGCTTTATAAATCACCTTATTTAGTGTTACTGATAACATTCTTATATTTCATATCCGTGAAACAAGCAAAACATTCTTGCATAGTAAATTCTTTCCTATCTCCAAAAAGAAAAAGGGAGATTCTATTACAAATCTCCCCTTCCTATAAGACGTCTTTTTACATCTTATGCCGTTTTTGCGACATTTGCATTAGCATTTTTAGTCACTACTCCGTTGTTTCCACAGTATCCCACACAATACACCGGTCCTGCATAATGAGAGTTTGCTACTGCTGTGCTTCCACTACAAACACATCCGCCTTTGCTGCCTTCAAAGTCTGCTCCTGTCTGTAACTTTCCTGCTACGATTTTTCTCATGCCCAACGCCTCCTTTCTGTCTGTTTTTTTATTTTAAATTATCTTTGATAATCTAAAATCTTTCCTTAATAATACGGTACCGCATCTATCTCTTCGATCACTTCTGGTTTCTCTTCCAGAACTGAACCACTATAATGCTGTAATACGAGATCAATTCTCCTTTTGTGGCATACCTATGGGCTCCGCAGACCTTCTCTTTTCTTTCCATATCAATTCCTTCTGTTTCATAGCAGGCTGCATAACAAAGTCCACACAGGTTTCTTGCCCAGCATTCATTGCATCTTGCGATGGATTTTTCATCGTATTCATCCATATAATATTTCTTTATTTTTTCTAGATCTGCCCCTTCAAACACGTTTCCTATATCCGGTGCATCTCCGGTCTTTTCACACAAAAGGAATTTCCCATCTGTCTTGACATAGACCCTCCGGTTCCCTGGAATGCAGCAGCCGTTTCTTCTGAGGTCTTTGCATGGTTCCTGTGTCTGTCTTCGGTTATGTATCCGCACCAGTTTATCCGCTACAATCCCTGCCACATAACTTTTTGGATCCTCTTCTTCTAAATCCCTTGCCAGTGCCCAGCCTTCGATGGCATCTAACGTGAAACCGTCCAGTTCCTCTCCGATAAACTCCCCATCTCCAGCATACTTCATGGAAATATCTTCTTCTCTTACGCTTCCGTATTCTACGTAATCACATTTCTTTACCATTTCTTTTGGCAGCCAGCTCAGTCCTTCAAAAAACTCCTTGATTGCATCCAGTTTCTTTGCACTGAACGGCGGACAGACCACTGTATTGATCACAATACTTTCCTTTGCCCTCTCTCCAAAGGCTTCTACCAGATATTTTAATCCCTGTATTGCTTTCTCAAAACTTCCTTTTCCTCCGCTCATCACTCTGTAAGCATCATGGATTCCTTCTGGTCCGTCTATACTTGCCAGGACACTCATTCCTTCCACTCCTGCCACATATGCAGCGATTTCCGGTGTTACCAGTGTCAGGTTCGTGGAGAAAGAAAAGGTCAGTTCTTTTCCTTTTATGATCTGCCGGCTGTAATCTATTGTCTTTTTCATCAGTTCAAACTGCACCAGTGGCTCTCCTCCATAAAAGGATATCGCCACTTTAGCTCCACTGTTATCCCTTGCATACTCCACAGCACGTTTTGCCACTTCCCAAGTCATAGCTTTTGGCGAGAAATTCCGGTACCCTTCATTATGTTCGTTATAAATACAGTAGCGGCATCTCATGTTGCACTGTTCTGTCAGTTCCAGGATGACCTGCTGCAGATCGTACCGGAGCAAGTCCCTTAATGTTTCATCTGTTTCCCTTACAAACTTTAAATTCGGTGAAACCTGCAGGATATGCTCTGCTTCTACCATCTCCCAGATATTTCTGTACGCAGCCTCCAGTTCTTCTTCAGAAGCTCCTTCCACCTCATCCGGAAGATTTGTCTGCTCGAAGAGGCTTTTTAAGATCTGGTATTCATTTGCCCCGCACTCAAACACTTTTCCGGTTCCTGTATCATACATATACTGTTTATTTCTGGTAGTGAAAACAGTTCCCAGGCTGTATCCATGCTCTACATCAATGGTCTCTTTGATCTTTTTCAAATGTTCTTTCATTTTTTCTCCTCTCAAAAATATTCTTACTTCTAATATTTCCTATCAATTTCATGTGGTTTTTATTAACTTTGTAATGTATAGTTTAAAGCAGTTTTTTATGATTTTCTTGTTGTTCTTGTATGTTTTTTGTGTAGATTGTACCAACTGCATTTATTTTAGAGCCAAAAAACATCCGCCTGTAATCACAAACGGATGTTTCTCTATTCTTTACATACTATTTTCACTTCTATCCCTTGATTAGTATTTTTAAAGTCACACTCATAATGATGTAATTCTACAATCATTTTTACAATATAAAGACCTAAACCACTTCCTCCTGCCTTTCTATTTCTAGATTTTTCTCGTCTATAAAATGCATCAAATAGTTTTGGGATCTCCTGTTCTGAAATATGTTCAGCATTATTCTCAACTGAAAATATTACACCTTCTTCATTTTTATACACCTTACACCAAATATTTCCATTATCCGGCGTATACTTTACGGCATTGCTAATTAAATTACCAATTACTTTCTGAAACAGTACTCTGTCCGCACAAATTTCTGTTTTCTCTTCTATTTCTGTATGCAAGGTCACACCTCTATCTGTCGCAATATCTTCCCATTCTTGTATAATTCCTTTTACGATACTGTCTAAAGATATAGTCGAAAAATTGAGTAAGAAACCTGCAGATTTCATTCTGGAAACATCTAATATCTCTTGAATTAATCCTTCCATTGAAAAAACTACCTCGTATGATCTTTTCAAATATTTATCCCGATCCTTATATCCACCAATTCCTGAAATCATTCCCTGAATTTGACCTTTCAATATGGTAACGGGGGTTTTTAGTTCGTGTGAAACTGCCGCAAAAAAAGAGAGTTGTTTCCGTTCCATTTCTTGTTCTCTTTGTATTTCATCTTGTAATATTTGATTTTTCTCTTTCAATTCTTGTAATGTATCTTCTAAGTGCTCTGCCAATTGATTTAAGTTTTCCCCTAAAATGCCTATCTCATCGCTTCTTTTTTCAGGATATGGTTTACGGAAATCTAATTTTACCATTCTTTTTGATGCCTCATTTACCTTTAGAATTGGTCTCGTAATATAACGGGCAAAAAATAAGGCAATTAAAATAGAGACTATCACCGTAATAACTCCCAAAGACGGTAAAATTCTATTTAGAACTTTTAGTCCTATATTAACCGACTCCTTTGTTCCAAATATTTGAAGTTTATAAACTGTACCTTCATTAGACTTTACAATATAATTTTTTGTAATTCCTTTACTATTTTGTGCCTTGGAACTATTCGCATCTGGAGCTAAAAAATAAGATATTTCCCCATAATTTCCTATTTCCTCTCCTTCTTGATTTTTCACAATGATAGATATTCCATACTCTATCGCAAATCGTTCCAAGGTCTTCTGAGTTTCCTCATTTGTCATATTACTTATTTGTTCAATTGTGGTATCTAATTCTTTCTCAAGGCTTTTATTTAATTCCGTCAAATAAAAATTAGACATACCAAAAGTAATCATTCCATAAATTGCTGCACTTAATGTCAATAATAGCATGATCGTTACTAAAAACACTTTGATCGTTAAGTGTTCTTTAATGTACTTTCTCAAGACGATATCCCACTCCTCTTACTGTTTCTATATAATTTCCAAAAGCGCCTAATTTCTTTCTTAAATTTTTAATATGATTATCTACCGCACGTTCATCACCATAAAATTCATATTTCCATAACCGATTTAGAAAGCTCTCTCTTGAAATTACTGCTCCCGGATGTTCCATTAGTTCTTTTAATATCTCATATTCCTTTTGTGTCAGATCAATGCTTTCTCCCTTTATAATTACCCGATAATTACCAATGATAAGGCAGATTTCACGATACCACATTTCATTATTTTCTGTTTCATCTTTTTTATCATATCTTCTAAATATCGCTTCTATTTTTTTAATCATAAGTGGTAAAGAAATCGGTTTCGGGATATAATCATCTATTTGCAATTCAAATCCCTTAATTTGATCTGCTTCGCTACTTAATGCACTGATCATAATAATTGGGACGTTTGAATTTTGCCGGATAATTTCACATACAGCATATCCATCCATCTTAGGTAACATAATATCCAAAAGTACCATATCCGGATGTTCTTTGTTAAAAACTGCCACCCCTTCTACACCATCTTCTGCAACACATACTTGATAGTTTTGGTCTTCTAAAAAAAATTGTATCATTTCTTGTATATCTAAATCATCTTCTACAATCAAAATTTTCTTCATAATATCATCTCCTAAATAATTCTATTTTATCATCTTACTTTGTAATTTGTGTGTAGTTTTCATATCTTCTGGTCCTTTTTCATTCTTTTTTCACCTAAGAACTTCCAATCCAAAAGGCAGCAGTATATCAAAACTAATATACTGCCGCCCACACGTTCCTATTTACTTAAATCCCAGCAATCCTATAACTCTACATTTATATGCTGTTTTCAAAAGACATAATATTTTGTAACGTCTTCAAAAGTATTCAATAACACACGCCTTTTTTATTACTCAATAGACTTTATACTCTTGGTGTCACTTTCATTTCATTCGTGTTTTCTTTTGGCCATATTATTTCTTGTTCCTTTGGAAGAAATTGCTTCATTATCTTTTCTATTTTAGACTCTTCTGCATAAAAAAATAGTTTTATTCTTTTCAGCAGAAACCTCCTTCAATTCTGGAAAAATCTTAAAAATTTCTGCATCAGAAGAAATATCCGCCAAGTGCATTTGCATTGCGTAAATATTGAAATTGTGATAATATACAACCTTCATAGAAGGAAGATTATTTGCTGCCAGAAATTCTTCTGTAATGGATTCTGTTCCTTCATTTTTATATAATAAATGATTTTTTTCAAAATCCATTTCTGAAACTTCACCTATAATTTTTTCAATATCCACATTAATTATAATTCCGATTTTTGGCAAAGGCTCTCCAGAACTTTTCCTATACCCGATTTTTTCTAAAACAACGCAGACACAATTTTTTTGCTGATATAAACATGGTATTATCTGTTCTTCTGCAATCTGATAATCCTGAAGATACTTTGAACAGTTCCTCTATCTATATCATAAAACAAAAGTTTACAGGTTTCTAATTCTGTATATCGTTCAATGTAGGTTTTGAATTCATTTTGAGTTTCGATTTCAATATCTACAACATACTTTCCTGGAAATACAAAGGGAACCACATCTCTATCTACATCCATAGGCATAAAATAGGACCATTCGCTATTTTCATTGTAACTATTCCATTCTTGTCCAGTCTTCTTTGTAGAGCAGCCCGACAGCAGAAAAGCAAACACAAGAGTCAATGCTATAAATTTTATTCTATTTTTTAACATTTTTTCTTATCTTTTCTCTGTAACTCAATCTGATGTTTCATCAGTTCTAAAGTCTGTTCCACTAATTTTTCAGAAGGATTATTCTTATCCATTCTTTCTTTATATTTTTCTACCCAGTTCTCTGTATTCTCCATCACTATCACCTTCCCATCTAATTAACATCATAGTACACATATCCGTTTTCATCTTTTGCATTTTTCAAAACTCTTGCCATTTCAAACAAAAGTCCAAACGTATATGTGAATGGTTCTGAATTATTTTTTAAATTCTCAATATTTACTATTTTATTCGTTTCTACACTCACATATTTTTTTCCATCAAATCTATATCTTTCAAGAACTTCAGAAATATCAATAACCGTATTTACAATTATTTCTCCTTCATCATAGATAATAGCCGCATTCACAGAATGATTTCCATTATCAACGACTACCAGACCTAATGGTTCTATTAAAACTGCCTGAATATTATATGCAAACGAAATCCCATTAAAGGGATTCTTATTTATCTCTCCCAGTCCTATCAATCCGTCAATCATACGAGAATGATTCCAAACACATGATATAATAGGAGTATTTTGAACCTTTAAACGTATGTTACATTTTTGCCAAAAATCAAACGACAAATCCAGTAAAAAACTATTCAAAATAGCTCTCATATAATCTATTTCCGGATAATTCCTATCATTATACATACATTTCGTAAGTAATTCACTTTGTATAGAATTTGCCATAAATTTAATTACCGAACGCACAGATTCCTTTTTACCTTCATTTACCAATTTTTTAAAATCTTCGATGAATATCTGTGTATTCTCCTCAATCGTAACCTCTTGTTGTTTTTTCTTCTGTTTTTTTAAAAACATACTACCTCCTGTTACATTGTTTATTACTTTTTTTATATTATATCGGAAAATTTTACTGTTTACACATATCATTTATAAGTTGTATTTTTTCGATAGGAATATTGTATATCCTAGAAAATTCATTAATGGTCCAATTATTATAGACTAGAAAACTTCTAGTTACATATACATCGGAATTTGATTCCTTAATTAAGTGATAAATACTCAATTTGTCATGACAATTAAAACTATAAGAAGGCGTGCTCTTCAAATTTCCATTTGTTATTTTCTTATCATATTGTTCTTTTATATTCTTCACTTCGTTTATATAAACTGTTATATTGCTTATATATTCCTTTCTTCCTTTTTTCTTTGTATAAAAATATGGTTCAGTTAAACCAATATTATAGATTCCTCTTGGTGTAGTTGAAAGTGTAAAAATCAGCGTATTAATATCTTTATATAGTATGTTTTTTTTTCTAACACCATAAACCAATTTTTGTTCTAATAATCTATATCGCCGTTGACTAAGAAAGCAATAAAAAATAAAAAGAAGTACAATTAGACTGCCTATAAAAAATATTATTTTTTTAGGATATATTTTAAAATCAAATGAAAAAATAAGTTCACTTAAACAAAAAGAAAATAATATACATATAATTATTCCTGATATAAAATCAAACAAATTGGAAAATTTACTACCTCCCATGATATAATCATAACTTTTATTCATTATAGCACCCTCCCATCGTTATATCTAAAAGGAAATTGTCTAATATTCCAAAAAAATTATTCAACTGGTCACCAAATCTTTTCGTGTAGTTTACCATTAACTCTTCAAGAATATTTTCATTCAATGTGCCAGCCTGTATCAATCCTCCTGGAAGACTGCATACCATTCCTAGTAATGCTGATTTTATACTATCTTCTCCAATCTGACCTAAATTTTTATAGTTATATCCATCTATCCTATCTAAGCCTTCTGTAACAAAAGTCCCCAATCCATTAGCCATACCACCAACAATATTTCCAACAGGCCCCAGTTTACTACTCAAACCACCCTGAATGGCACCACTTATAGCCCCTCCTATAAATCCGTTCGCAAAATTTCCGCCATTTTTAATATTAATAACACCATTTACTGTTCCTCCTATTGCTGCTCCAGAAGCAACCCCCATTAAAACTATTCCCGCAACACCACTCGTAGAGATTGCTGCAACTGCAATTCCAGCAATTACCAAACTTGTCCCAACAACCTTAATAATATCCTCTTTATGTTCTACTATCCATTTTCCAACTGCCTTTCCTGTGTTCCAAACTTTTTGAATCCCTTTATTGATTGCATTTCCTACATCTTTAATTGCATTCTTAATACCCTTTCCGATATCACTTAAACTTGGCCATGCACCATCCAAGTCTACCAATATCATTGGTGTATTAAAGCAGTAACTGTAACGGTTCATGCTGAACGGCAGATCCATAAAACCAGCAATCAAATCCTGTCCTGCAAACCTTCCATTTTCCGTCAGATATTCCCTCGCCTGTGCATAATACGTCCCTGCGATCTCATCCCTTTGGTATCCCGTATATCCAAACGTCTGTATCTCCCCTTGGTTCTGATACAGATCTTCCCCAAAGGCTCCGTATCCATACCTCTCTTTGATTGTTCCAACGATGTCCTCAATCCGAAGCGGGCTTCCCAGTTCATCCTGAAGGTAATAGTTCCTTTCCCCATTTTCTTCATACGCTGCCACGTTCCCATCCCAGAAGTATCTCTGGCTTTGGTTTTCCTCTGTCCGCTCCAGAAGGTTATAATACTGTCTGGTCAGGTCCAGCGTATAGGCAATCTGCCGGCTGTTTCCGATTTCCATGCCGATCCTGCTTTGCGGATCCAGTTTCTCCAGTTTTTCCTTTGGTATAGTGCCTTCCTGCTTTCCTACCCGGTGTCCCAGTCCGTTGTACTGATATCTTGCCTGTTTTCCCGCCGCATCCACCGCTTCTTCTAGGCGGTTCATTGCACCGTAGATATACTGCTTCTTCCATGCCCCGTTTTCCTGGATGCCCGTTAAGTTTCCTCTCTTATCATAACTGTATGCTCTCAGGATCTCTCCATGTTTTTCGCTTACCATCTGGTTCAGGGCATTGTACTGGTAGAAGGTTCTTTCTCCTTTCTCCTCTTTCCATGTCCGGTTTCCAAAGGCATCATACCCATACCGGATCTGCATCTGCCCATCCTTTTGGATTTCTGAAAGTCTGCCCAGGACGTCATAGCCATAACGGTAACTGCCACTTTCTTCGGTTAAGCCACGCCACTCTTTTGTAATGCTGGTCTTGTTTCCCAGCCAGTCTTATATCTCTGTCAATTGTCTAAGCGAGTTCTAAATAAGTCATTTTACAAACCTCCCAGCAAATACTCCCACTATCATAAATTGGTTAATAATAAGATCAGCTGGTTTTTTTGATAAAATAATACCTATTTCTAATGTAAATGCAATAATTAAAATGAAACTATACACTATTTTTCTTACTTTTTCTAATTTTTTATATCCTAAAATTTTCAGCAATACTTTAAAAAATATCAAGAATACACTAAAATGTTAGTGATTTCATGAGCTGTCACCAGATTGCTCACATCAGTTGACGCTCACTTGCTTAACTTTCTGTCACCAGTCAGTTAGGCAATACCGCCTGTTTCCAGGCGGTACCTGCTTTATGAAGTTAC
>SKES01001713.1_pt1 | contig 12065 bp, 11 predicted proteins | sample 4826851 | NCBI WGS metagenome assembly SKES01 (sample SAMN11008803, study PRJNA524170) | human gut metagenome | biome: Human fecal sample; material: Feces; isolation source: fecal sample from pouch patient p52 | host: Homo sapiens | place: Israel: Tel-Aviv | collected 2016-09-04 | reverse complement strand
TTTTATTACTGTTTTTTTGCAACCTCACCCTGCTTTTTGTAAATAGATCCTGCATCCACACAAGTTCTCACACTGGACAGCGGGTAAATATTGCTGTTCTTTCCAATGACAGTTCCAGGATTCAGCACAGAACCGCAGCCCACCTCTACCTCGTCGCCAATCATAGCGCCGAATTTCTTTAAGCCTGTTTCAATATCTCCGTCTTCTGCATGTACCTTTACCAACGCCTTGTCAGACTTTACATTAGAAGTAATGGAACCAGCTCCCATGTGCGCCTTGTAACCAAGAATGGAATCTCCCACATAATTGTAATGAGGAACCTGAACATTATCAAAAAGAATCACGTTCTTCAGCTCAGAAGAATTGCCTACTACTGCATTGGCTCCAATGATTACCTTTCCGCGAATAAATGCGCAGTGGCGAACTTCCGCCTCCGGTCCGATGATTACTGGTCCGATAATTCCTGCTGTCGGCGCAACCTTAGCGCTTTTGTGAATCCAGATTCCCTTTGCCGGATTCATATACTCATTTTTCGACAGGGATTCTCCCAGCTTTTCCACATACTCCCCAATATGGGCCAGAGCCTCCCAGGGATACTCAAACTGCTCCAACAAAGATTTGGCCATGGTGTGATCCAGACTGTAAAGATCCTTGATTTTCATTTCTGATTTCTTCATGTGATTCTACTCCTCCTGATATTTTATATTCATTTACTATCTGCGCTCCGGCTTTTTCCAGAGCGCATTTAGGGATAGTTTTTCCCTGCTGCCTCAAAAAATTCCCGCAGCTGATACTGGTTGTTCAGCTTCAGTACATTATAGGTCCGGCCCGCCACAAACCGCTCCAGCTTTTCCATATATTCCTCCGGCGTAATGGTTCCCTCAGCCACATAGGTCAGTCCCTTTTCCCAGCTTGCAGTAAGCTCCGGATTCAGAAGCTGGCGGATGGATGCGTTTACCACATCAAAAATCAGTTCCCCCAGAAGGGTTGGCGTAATTATCTGCGTCTTTCCATTCAGGGCCAGGTATTTGATATTTACCAGCTTTTTCAGAATCTCCGCCCTGGTGGCACTGGTTCCGATTCCGCTTCCCTTAATCTGAGCCCGAAGATCCTCGTCCTCAATCAGCTGTCCCGCATTTTCCATAGCCAGAATCATGGAACCGGAGGTGTAGCGCTTGGGAGGTGATGTCTCGCCTTCCTTTATATTCAGCTCCACCAAAGTAAGTATATCATTTTTTTTCAATTCTGCAAGCATCTGGAGCAATACTGTCCTGTCAACTTTTGGAGAAATGGCATTTGGGACACCTTCTTTTGCCTCGTCCCTGGACTCATCCCTTGTCTCATCCTTTGTCTCATCCCTGGCCTCGTCAAAGGATTCCTCCACCCCATTCTTCTTTGCCAGGTTCACATCCGCCACCTTCAGATATCCTGGTTCTGTCAGTACCTTAAAGCTGGCAAAGAAATGCTCCCGATCCGCCTCCAGCTCCAGGGAATATTTCTGATACACTGCTGCCGGATAGAAAATACTTAAAAACCTTCTGGCAATCACCTCATATACCTTCATTCCCAGAGAATTTAAGCTGCGCAAAGCCCCGAAGCCCTGTCCCGTAGGAACAATGGCATAATGATCCGTGATCTGTTTGTCATTAACATACCTTGTTTTTTCAATGCCCTGGAAAGCCTTCCCTGCCAGAACCTCACTGGCAAAGCCGCCTACCGGCTCAAACCGCTGAAGGCCCTCAATATTCCTGTGAATCTCCTTCGCCACAGCCGTAGAAAGCACTCTTGCATCTGTACGAGGGTAAGTGACCAGCTTTTTCTCGTACAGCTCCTGCACCACCTTCAGCGTTTCATCGGGACTGATCTTAAACATCTTTGAACAGTCATTCTGCAGCTCTGCCAGGTTATACAGCAGGGGCGGATTCTTTGTTTCCTTCTTCTTTTCCGCCTTAATCAGGCGGGCAAGAAGCTGCGTCTCCTGCTGCAGAGCACAAATCAGCGCCTCTGCGTCCTCCCGCTTTTGAAATCCGTTTTCCTTATAAAGCAGGGGAGACTGGAAATAGCGGGATCCCTCCACACTTCGCCACTCTCCGTCAAAGCTCATGCCCTGCATATCAAAGTTTCCGATCACCCGGTAAAAGGGCGTCTTTACAAAATCACGAATCTCCCGCTCTCTCCGAACCACCATGCCAAGAACACAGGTCATCACCCTTCCAACCGAGAGAACTGTCCAGTCTGTCTTCATATAGGAAGAAATCGCAGGGCCGTATTTTAATGTAAGAAGACGGGAAAAATTAATTCCCATGAGATAGTCTTCTTTTGCTCGAAGATAGGCTGAAGCAGAAAGATTGTCATATGCTGACAGATCCTTTGCCTCTCTGATTCCTCTCATGATCTCTTCTTCTGTCTGAGAGTCAATCCAGACTCTCTTTTCTTTTTTTCCATGAACGCCTGCCATCTGTGCCACCAGACGGTAGATGTATTCTCCCTCCCGTCCGGAGTCGGTACACACGTAAATAGTGTCCACATCCTCTCGGTTAAGCAGTCCTTTGACAATCTCAAACTGTTTCTGCACTCCGGAGATCACTTCATATTTAAATTCGCGCGGCAAAAAAGGCAGGGTATCTAAACTCCACCTTTTATATTTGATATCATATTTTTCCGGGTAGCTCATGGTGACCAGGTGTCCCACACACCAGGTCACCACGCTGTCCTGAGATTCCAGGTAGCCATCCCGTCTTTGTCCGTTGATTTTCAAAGCTTTTGCGAATTCCTGTGCCACACTGGGCTTTTCGGCTATGTATAAAGCTTTTGACATATTATTTATCTGCACTCATCTTTCTGAGCGGCCATGCCAGCAACAGGGCACCGCCCACCATATTTCCTAAAGTTACTACTACCATGCTCTTTACCATGGCTCCAAGGGATAATCCAGGTACCAGGCAGTATGCGGTAACAAAGATTCCCATATTTGCGATGCAGTGCTCAAATCCACTTACAACAAATCCTGAGATACACATAACGATCATCAGGAATCTTCCTGCATCACTCTTTAATTTCATACCACAGAGCACGCCAAGACAGACGAAGAAGTTACAGAGTACTGCTCTGAAAAACATCTGTCCGAGCGGAATACTCAGCTTGTTTCCGATAAATCCTGCAAAATAATCTGCTGTTCCGGACGCTCCTGCACCTACAAACAACAATGCTAAAATTGCACATCCGACAAAGTTTCCAAGGTAGCTTACGCCCCATACCTTACCTGCCTCTTTCCAGCTCACCTGTTTATCATAGGCTCCGAACGCCATTACCATATTATTTCCTGTAAAAAGCTCGCCGCCTACGAAGCTGATCAGAAGCACTGCAATGGAGAATACTAATGCCCCCATAAATTTTCCCCATTCAGGCATGGTCTTGGAGAATACGTTTCCAACTACATTACTGTAGATCATAGCCACATCAATAAAAAGACCTGCCATGACCGCACGTATAAAGTACTTGAAAAAGTTGGTATTCACCAGGTTACTCTTGGCTTTCGCCGCGTTTGACACTTTCTGTACATCTTCGTAATTCATAACTACACCTCCGCAATGTATTTTATTGAGAACATTATATCACCTGAATATCTGTTTCACAACCGAAATCGTCAAACAATTCAAGAATATTCTTCAGATTTGTAATTATGTTCCATTATATTCGAAGATTTTTATAGCAATTCCATAAACTAATGCATTCAAGACAGTTCGGCAGAGCGTAAAAGACAAGAAAGATCTCCGCAGGCGTGCAGAGCATATCTGAAAGTAAAGCTGATTTTTTTATTCAAATACAACTGCTTTATCCTGCAATTCTGTTACATATCCGATAACACCGCCGAAGATATCCATACCTGCAAGCTCTTCTGCAAGGGCATCGGCTTCTTCTGCCGGTACTGCAAGCAGAAGTCCGCCGGATGTCTGCGGATCAAATACCAGATCCTCCATCCAGAGTTCCTTAATCTCACTTCGTACTTCATCGCCTGCGAAGTCACGATTTCTGTATGCACCTTCAGGAATCAGCCCCATCTGTGCATACTCTTCAACACCCTCAATGATCGGAAGTTTCTCAGACTGGATCACCAGGGTTTTCCGGCTGCCTTTTGCCATTTCCAGACTGTGACCTGCAAGACTGAATCCTGTTACGTCGGTGCAGCTGTGGATCGTGTATTTAGATGCAATCTCTGCTGCATATTTGTTCAGCTTCGCCATGATTTTCTGAACTCTCTCAATTTCTTCCTGAGACGCCATTTCTGCCTTAATGGCAGTGTTAAGGATTCCACAGCCCAGCGGTTTGGTAAGAATAAGGATGTCTCCTTCTTCTGCGCCGTAATTTTTCCACATTTTGTCCGGATGCACATAACCAGTTACACAGAGTCCGTATTTCGGTTCTTTATCATTGATAGTATGCCCGCCTGCAAGGACTGCTCCGGCTTCCATGACCTTATCTGCACCGCCGCGCAGAATCTGCTCCAGTACTTCCGGACCAAGGCAGTTTGGAAATGCTACCACATTTAATGCCAGTTTCGGAACACCGCCCATTGCATAGACATCACTCAGTGCATTGGCTGCTGCGATCTGCCCGTACATATACGGATCATCCACTACTGGCGGAAAAAAGTCTACTGTATGGATCATTGCCAGTTCATCATTAATCTTGTATACTGCTGCATCATCTGATGTCTCCGGACCTACCAGAAGCATCGGATCTGTAAATTTCGGAAGTTTGCCTACTACCTGTGCCAGAACCTTCGGGCCAATCTTAGCACCGCATCCGGCTGCACTGGCAAGCTGTGTAAGACGCACTTCACTTTTTTTCATTTCATTTCCCATAAGTCAGTTCACCCCAATTGATCTCCATATTCAGAATCTCCTCGTAACTGTTCAATACTTTCGTTACTGTAAACGGAGTGAACAGTAACGTACTTTCACAGCCGACAGACTGCCGAATAGTTACATATCTTCTATAACAAGAGATTCAGTGCTATCATTGTATCATGTTTTCACATATCCGTCAAAATGTGAACCGTTTACCATATATCAGGTGTTCCTATAAATCTTTCCATTTTACGCAAGAATCCTATAAATCTTTTCATATTCCAGATCCTGTTCCTTCATATAGGAAGCTGTTTCTTCTTCGTTCTGTTCCCCACATTTCCACGCAAGGCCGCAGGAAGCTGATATTTCTCTTGGCACAGGGATCAGTCTGCCTGTAAATTTGTTTTTCTTACATTCCCTTTCCATGGCAATTGCCTGAGTGGTAGTTTCAAAAGTCACCACTGTTGTCAGAACTTTTTCTTTCATAATCCGTCGTGTCCTCATAAAAAGAGGCACCGTTACCGGCACCTCTTTTATTATTTTCTATAAATTATTTCGCCTGGATATATCCTTTTGCTTTTAAGGTTTCAGCACAGAGAACTGCTCCGCCTGCTGCACCTCTGACTGTATTGTGGGAAAGTCCTACGAATTTCCAGTCATATACGGTGTCTTCACGAAGACGTCCTACAGATACGCCCATGCCATGTTCGAAGTTTACATCCTCTGTAACCTGCGGACGGTTGTCCTCTTCCAGATACTGGATGAACTGCTTCGGAGCACTTGGAAGTTCTAATTCCTGTGGAAGTCCCTTGAACTCTACTAATGCTTTGATAAGCTGCTCTTTAGTAGGGTTCTTACGGAATTTAACGAATACAGCTGCTGTATGTCCGTTCAGTACCGGTACACGGATACACTGGCATGTGATAACCGGTTCTGTAGCAGGTTTGATCACACCGTCTTCTACTTTACCCCAGATTCTTAATGGCTCTTTCTCACTCTTCTCTTCCTCGCCGCCGATGTATGGGATGATGTTTCCAACCATTTCCGGCCAATCCTTAAATGTCTTACCTGCTCCGGAGATTGCCTGATATGTAGTAGCAACTACTTCATATGGCTCGAACTCTTTCCATGCAGTTAATACAGGAGCATAACTCTGGATAGAGCAGTTTGGTTTAACAGCGATAAATCCGCGTGTTGTTCCGAGACGTTTCTTCTGGGATTCGATTACATCGAAGTGTTCCGGATTGATTTCCGGCACTACCATCGGTACATCCGGTGTCCATCTGTGAGCACTGTTGTTGGAAACAACCGGTGTCTCTGTCTTAGCATATTCTTCTTCGATCTTCTTGATTTCTTCTTTTGACATATCTACAGCAGAGAATACGAAATCAACTGTTGCAGCAACCTTCTCTACTTCGTTTACGTTCATAACAACAAGATTCTTGACACCCTCCGGCATTGGAGTATCCATTTTCCATCTTCCGCCAACTGCCTCTTCGTATGTCTTTCCTGCACTTCTCGGACTTGCAGCTACAGTTACAACTTCAAACCATGGATGATTCTCAAGCAGAGAGATAAATCTCTGACCTACCATACCTGTAGCACCTAAAATACCGACTCTAAGCTTTTCACTCATAATATCTTTCTCCTCTTTATCTTCTGCCCGCGTCTCTACCCTTGCGCGGACATTTTTATCCAGGTGTCCTTATATTGCGTACATCTGTCTTTCTTGTACATACTATAACAAACCAAAATAAATTGCAAGCATTTTTTTAATTTTCTTCCAGATATTTTTTGTTCTCAGCGATCACTTTCTCCATCACGTCAGGTCCCGGTGCACCGATGGTCATACGTTTTTCCACACAGGTTTTCATACTGATTGCTTCGTAAATATCGTTCTCGAATACCGGGCTGATGGCTTTATATTCTTCAAGAGGAAGTTCATCCAGAGAAATCCCTTTATCAATACAGGTAAGCACCAGACGGCCTACAATGCCGTGTGCATCGCGGAAAGGTACTCCATGGTTCACCAGATAATCGGCTGCATCTGTAGCGTTTGTAAAGCCATTCTTTGCACTTGCTTCCATATTCTGTTTGTTGAACTGCATAGTAGAGATCATGCCTGTGAAGAGGGCAAGACATCCTTTTACAGTGTCAATGGCATCAAATGTAAGTTCTTTGTCTTCCTGCATATCTTTGTTGTATGCAAGAGGGATTCCTTTCATGGTTGTAAGGATAGATGTTAATGCTCCGTATACACGTCCTGTTTTTCCTCTTACAAGTTCTGCGATATCCGGGTTCTTTTTCTGAGGCATGATACTGCTGCCTGTGCTGTAGGCGTCGTCAATCTCTACAAAGCGGTATTCATTGGAGTTCCACATGATGATTTCTTCGCAGAAACGGCTCATATGCATAATAATTGTGGAGAATGCGGACAGCAGTTCAATCACATAGTCTCTGTCTGATACAGAGTCCATGCTGTTTCTGGTCGGGCCGTCGAAACCGAGAAGCTGTGCTGTATATTCTCTGTCAAGCGGGTAGGTGGTTCCTGCCAGTGCGCCTGCACCCAGAGGACAGGTGTTCATTCTCTTACGGATATCTGCAAGTCTGCTTCTGTCACGTACAAACATTTCAAAGTATGCACCTACGTGGTGAGCCAGTGTGACCGGCTGCGCTTTCTGAAGGTGTGTGAAGCCTGGCATGTATGTGTGGACATTCTCTTCCATGATCTTCTGAAGTGCTTCGAGAAGTTTCTTTACCAGTTCGTCTGTCTCGTCAATCTCATCTCTTACATAGAGTTTCATGTCAAGGGCTACCTGATCGTTACGGCTTCTTCCTGTGTGAAGTTTCTTGCCTGCATCACCGATTCTGTCGATAAGGTTTGCTTCTACAAAGCTGTGGATATCTTCGTATTCGGATGTGATCTCGAGTTTGCCGGATCTTACATCTGCAAGGATTCCGTCAAGACCTGCTTCGATCTGATCTTTTTCTTCTGCTGTCAGGATTCCCTGTCTGGCGAGCATTGCTACGTGTGCTTTGCTGCCTCTGATGTCCTGCTCATAGAATTTCTGGTCAAAAGAGATGGATGCATTGAAGTTATATACAAGTTTGTCTGTTTCTTTTGTGAAACGTCCGCCCCAAAGCTGTGCCATTGTGTTATTCCTCGTTTCTTCTTTATTTTTGGTATTATTGCTTTTACGTGTTAGTGTAACATATTTTTTCAGTATTGCAAAGTAGTTAGTTTGGAATCATTCAAAAGGTACGTGAAGAAAAAGAAGGTGTGTTGGGGCTTAGTTTCGGAACCCTGTAATTCTAAGGCATTCGGGAATCTGCTAAAACCATGAGCCGCCCTCTCAAACTCGCTCCGTTGCAAACTTCGCTCAGACACGTGAAACGGTCGGCTCATAACGCAGATTCCCGAATACCAAGAATTACAAGAACCCTCAAATGCGCCCCAACACACCTTCTTTTTCTTCACTGGGTATTGGCTATATGTTACATAATTGTGGTTACTGCTTTATTTTCTGTTTTCAGCCTCTCTTCGGGAATAGACGCAACCGCAGTAGTTCTGACGGTAGAGGTCGTATTCGTGGGAGAGCTCAATAGAACGTTTGTAGCCGTTCTTTTTCTTGAAGTCGGATGGGAGGTGTTGGACGTGGTAGATTTCTGCCAGTTCTTCACCGATTTCGTTGATCTTGGCTGCGTTTTTCAGAGGGCTGATGGAAAGGGTTGTGGTAAAATAGTCATAGCCGCCCTCTTCTGCCAGTTTTGCTGCTTCTTCCATGCGGAGGCGGTAGCATTTGAAGCAACGTTCGCCGCCTTCGGGTAGGTCTTCGAGGCCTTTTGCCATCTGGAAGAATTCCTGTGGGTCGTAGTGACCCTCTATCAGTTTGACAGGGTGTTCAAATTCCATGGAGTTTACAAGACGGGTAATTTCATGGACTCGTTTGCGATATTCTTCTTCCGGATAGATGTTTGGGTTGTAGTAGAATACTGTGATGTTGAAATATTTTGACAGGTATTCCAGTACGTAACTGCTGCAGGGTGCACAGCAACTGTGGAGAAACAGGCTTGGGATCTTGTTATCTTTTTGCGCCTGATCTATAAGTTTTTCCAGTTCTTTCTGATAGTTTCGTTTATTCAACAGTATTATGATTTCCTTTCTGCATCTTCACAAATGCTTTTTATTACCTTTTAATAAAATGCGAATGCCTGTTCAGGCATTCTTTATTATGCCTTCGTAATGATTCTTTGTATTTTTTGACTTTCTGCACTCTCCTATTCGTTCGCCCATTTTTACGATAGTCTCATATCCCTCTTCTGTATTCTCGATCAGATCATAGTCAATACGGACTTTTCCCGGCTGGATGAGGAGGATTATTGTGGAACCTCCGAATTCGAAGTTGCCTTTTTCCTGGCCTTTCTTTACTGTGGCAGGATTTTTATGGAGATTTGTGATTTTTCCTACCATCATGGCGCCTACTTCCATCATGAGGATGGTTCCGAATTGTTTTGTTTTCAGCAGAGTGTATTCTCTGGCGTTTTCTTTGTAGATGGGATATACATCGTTTGCTGCAGGATTCACTGTGTGGAAAACGCCGGGCAGAGTTACATTCGCGGATTTTCTTCCATCTGCCACATAGCAGTAATGATGATAGTCATCTACTGTCAGTCTGAAAATCAGCGCATAGCCGCCTGTGTATCTCTCAGCAATTGCCTTATTCTTCAGAAGCTGTCCTGCTGTATATTCTGTATCTTTGATGCTGAAACGTGAGTCTGAGCTGATCCTGTGTACGGAAAGTTTTCCGTCACAGGGGCTGATCAGGATGTTTTCGCGCATATCGATCGGGCGTTCTTCTTTTCGGATGCGCCTTATAAAGAAGTCATTCCATGAAGAGAAGTTCTGTTTTTCGTAAATGCTCAGGTCAATCTTGTTGTTTTTTACAAAATCCGGTACAAATCTGGCAGAAAGTCTGGTGTTAAGCAGGACTCCCGCTGCCTTTGACACGAAAGGTCTGATCAGGAGTTTCAGGCAGAGTCTGCCACCCCGGTCATTATATAAATGCCGCAGGAATTTGTCCTGCTCATTCTCTTCAATCGTGATATTTCCTTTTCTGTCAATATACTTCATTCGTATCTTCCCTCCATAAAAGTATAACCGCAGCCTCCCCGTTTCCCGGGAACCGCTGCGGCCAGTCAACAGTTATATTTATTTTATATCAAACGGAACATCTTCGCAAGTGCAAGTGCCACGACTGCAACCAGCAGGATACGTACCGGATTCTGAGGTTTTTTTACCTTGATATCCAGAATAAAAAGCAGTCCCACGATAATCACTGCAATATGTATCACGATCAGGAAATAGAGTCCGCAATATCTTCTCATCAGATAAAGGAACGGCAGGATGATCGCCATGGATGTGATCGGAAGCCCCTGATAATACTGTCTGTTCTCAGAAGTCTCATTCTGTCTCTTTGTTTCTGAAACATTAAAATATGCAAGGCGGATGACAGATGCCACACTGTAAAAAATAAGCGCCCCAATCCCCGCCAGTGTATTCACACCCAGACAGTAACAGATCATTACCGGAAAAATACCAAAGCAGACCACATCACATAAGGAATCGATCTGAATCCCGAAATTCTTCTCATCATCCGTACGGTTCTTCTTTGTTCTGGCTATCTTTCCGTCAAACATATCACACAGTCCGGAAAGTGCCAGACAGAAAATCGCAACCTTAAAATCCCCCTCCAGAGCCCTGGTAATTCCAAATACGGAAATTCCCAGACTTATATAAGTCAATATTACCGTATAATCATAAATTCCTAAAAACATATTTTCTCCCCCTACTTTTCTTCTTGTTCTTTTCTTCCTATTGTGAAATACGCCACACAGGTCATCACTGCACTGATAAACATCTGTGCATAATAGGAAATTCCTCTGCTGAGCAGCATTGCAGGAAGTAATGCTTCTCCGAAAACCGGTGCAAACATCACCAGATAAAGAGACTCACTGATTCCCATTCCTCCGGGTAAAGGCAGCATATCAACAGAGACAGATATGACAGACTGCAAAATCGTAAGGGTTATGATGGAATATCCATGAAATCCCAGCGAACGGTATACCCAGTATGTAACTGTAAATAACAAAATTCTCTGCACCATAGTGATCAGGAATACTTTCAGGATCACCAGCTTGTGACTTGCCCAGAATGCCGCAGTCTCATGATACTGGTCCATAGACGCTTCCAGTTTCTCAAGCCGGGTTGTCTTTGGCTTAAGGAAACGGAAATGTTCAATAAGTTTCAGCCCTTTTACCATGATCCATTTCGCCAGTCCAGGTGCAAATACAAGAATCATCATGAAAGTAACGCAGAAAATATTCAGGCCTACACCCAGGTAAAACACCCACATGTACTGACCAAGATATTCTTCCAGAAAGCCTCTGCCAAAAATCCAGATTACAATTCCGATCACTACCAGAACCGCCTTATAGGTAATCGTGACAATCATCAGGACCAGCGTGGTGACAGGAATCGGAAGTTTGTCCTTTTTCATAAAATAAATCTGCATTGGCTGTCCGCCGGATGCAGACGGTGTGATACAGCTGAAAAAGAATCCCACAAAAGAATACAGAGCACAATGCCCCATCTTTACTTTTGCTCCGAGAGTCCGCATCATATAGAAGATAATTACAGACTCGCCAAGTATGAACAGTACCACACAAACCACACTGACCAGTAGGTAAACCGGATCTGCCTGCCGTACTGTATGAATAATCTCTCCCAGATCCTCTCCCTTAAATACCATATATACAGTAATGGAAAATATAAGGATCAGAAAAATGGTATTAAATATTGCTTTCTTTTTGTCTCTCATTTGCTTACACTTTCTTATACAGTTTTTTACAGCATTCGTCTGATTTCTATACCTGATTCATGCATGTCGCAGTGTCTGATATATGTATATTTCTGATATGAAACACATAGTAAACAGTAACGTATTCCTTACAGAACATTTGCCCTCAAATACTATAGCAGCAAAAATACTATAGTTCATCTATTATATCATACCCTGACATTTCTGCATATCATAAATTATGAAAATATTCGTTACTGTTCACTCCGTTCACAGTAACGTAGCCAAAATTCATTCCAGATTGCCTGCGGCAATGGAATTTTGGCTTGTATGTCTCGGGATTTTGGCATATTCATGC
>SKES01001578.1_pt2 | contig 12097 bp, 12 predicted proteins | sample 4826851 | NCBI WGS metagenome assembly SKES01 (sample SAMN11008803, study PRJNA524170) | human gut metagenome | biome: Human fecal sample; material: Feces; isolation source: fecal sample from pouch patient p52 | host: Homo sapiens | place: Israel: Tel-Aviv | collected 2016-09-04 | reverse complement strand
GAAAAAAACTCTCAATTAATGAGACCTCCAATAGATAAAGAGTTACAGCCTAGTACAAATCCTAAATGTCCTGATTTGTCACCTATAGTCGGCGAGTATGTTCTTGGTAATCCTAGAAATATAGACCCTAATTTTTTAGATTTTGTAATTTATGCTTTTGTACAAATCAGTTCTAATGGTGAATTAGTTGTTACTAATACACTGGGGTATAGATTGGTATATTTGAACCAAAGAGTTGTAACTAATGAGCAATTAAAAGAGATGAGTGAAGCAACTGGGTATAGTGAAGATTATTTACAAAAGAGGATAAAGTACGGAGAAATTGTACCTTATACTAAAGAAAATATTCTGGTAGAAGATTTAGATTTGGATTTAGCTCATAAATTAATGGAAAAAATTGGAGATTATTCATATTTGGAAGTTCAAAGCTATTCTAAAAGAAAATATATACATGATTCATTAGCAGCACATACAATTGGGTATGTAAAAAAGATAACAGAAAAAGAGTATGAAAATTTGAAAGAGGATGGATACTCTCCAAGAGATATTGTTGGAAAAACTGGAATTGAAAAAATTTATGATTCTCAAATGAAAGGGAAACCTGGATATGATTATATTGAGGTTAATGCTTTGAATAAAGCTCAAAAAATTGAAAAAAGTAAAGATCCAACTCCAGGATATAACCTACATTTATCTTTAGATATGAGATTACAAAAGTATATGGAAGAAGTTTTCCAAGAGGAGAATCTATCAGGAGCTTTAGTAGCAATAGAGGCTCAAACAGGAAAAGTATTAACATTAGTAAGTTATCCAACATATTCACTGACTACGTTTAGTTCTAAAATTTCTCAAGAGGATTGGGACCAAATAACAAATGACCCAAGAAAGCCATTAACAAATAAAAGTATATCAGGAGAATATCCACCAGGTTCAGTATTTAAGCCATTTTCAGCATTTGCATTTTTTAATAATGGTTTAGATCCTAAAACAAAAATATTTGACAATGGTGTTTATAGCATTGGAAAATGGAGTTGGAGAGCTTGGAAAAAGGGTGGACATGGAACGGTTGATTTTGAAAAATCTATAGTAGAATCTGTAAATCCATATTATTACAAATATGCTGACCAATTTGGGCATGAACCAATTATAGATGTAGCTGGAAATTTCGGTTATGGTAAACTATCTAAAATAGATGTTTTTGGAGAGAGAGCAGGAATATTACCAAGTGAAAAATGGAAAAAGAAAAGATTTAAACAAGGTTGGTTTAAAGGGGATACAATAATCTTATCAATAGGACAAGGGTATCTTTTAGCTACACCTATGCAAGTTGCAGTATCCTATATGGGGCTTGCAAATAGAGGAAAAGCTTATGTACCCCATGTTGTAGACTATATGGAAAACGGTAGTGAAAAAGTAGAGATAAAGCCAGAGGTTTTGTATGAAACAAATTATCCAAGTTGGTATTATGATGTTTTAAATAAAGCATTAATAAATACTGTTGAAAAGGATAACGGAACAACAAAAGCATTAAGAACCCCTGGATTGGTTATAGGAGCAAAAAGTGGATCATCTCAGAATTCAAGATTTGATGAAACTCATGCTCTTGTTGCAGGATATTTTCCAGCAGACAAGCAGCCTAAGATTGTATTTACAGTTCTATTAGAAGGAGCTGGAGGAGGAGGCCGTGTTGCTGGAGGAGTTGCTAAAAAATTTGTGGACAAATATTTGGAATATTACAATGAGGAGATGAAATGAATTTAGAAAATATTGTTGAAAAGGAGAAAGACGCAACAAAGAAAAAAACAAGACGAAGAAAATATTATAATAAACCAAAGCAAGGAGAAAAAGCTCCAAATACTGAGGTTTTAAATGAAACTAAAAAAATTAATGATGTGAAGACAGTTGAAGTTAAAACAACTCAACAACAAAGACCTCAAGCACCTAAAAAAAGAGTTCCAGCAAAAAAAGTTGAAGCTGAAGAAGAGGTTAAAAAACCAATTTTAAAAACTGAAAAAGAGGAAAAAATGTATGTTATTCCTTTAGGTGGATTAGATGAAATTGGAAAAAATATGACTTTAGTTCAATATAGAGATGAAATTATTATTATTGATTCTGGAGTTACTTTCCCAGATGATGGATTATTAGGAATAGATTTAGTTATTCCAGATTTCAGCTATATCGAAAGTAACAAAGATAAAATAAAAGGGCTATTTATAACTCATGGTCATGAGGACCATATTGGATCTGTACCTTATTTATATCAAAAAATAGATAAAAATGTACCTCTTCATGGAGGAAAGTTAACATTAGCATTAATAAAAGCTAAGTTTGAAAGTGGAGAAGTTTCAAAAGTACTTCCTAAAATGAGAGAGGTAAAGGGAAGAGATAAGATAAGAGTTGGAAAATATTTTGAGGTTGAATTTGTAGGCGTTACACACTCAATAGCAGATGCTTATGCAGTTGTTGTTACAACTCCAGCAGGAAGAGTAATGTATACAGGAGATTTTAAAATTGATTTAACACCAGTTGACGGAGACGGAGTGGATTTTTTAAGACTTGCGCAAATTGGTGAAGAGGGAGTAGATTTATTACTTTCAGATTCAACAAACTCAGAAATAGATGGATTTACTCCATCTGAAAGAAGTGTTGGAGAAGCTTTTAAAGTTGAATTTGCAAAAGCAAAAGGAAGAATTATAATAGCAGCATTTGCATCTCACGTTCATAGACTTCAACAGATTGTAAATATAGCTCATGAACATGGAAGAAAAATTGCAATAGATGGAAGAAGCTTAATTAAAGTTTTTGATATAGCGGCAACTTTAGGATATTTAAAGCTTCCTGAAAATATTATGATAAACTTATCAGATGTTGATAAAATGAGAGATAATAAAGTTGTTATTCTGTGTACAGGAACTCAAGGTGAGCCAATGGCAGCGCTATCAAGAATAGCCAAAAATATGCATAAACATACAAAAGTAAAAGAGGGAGATACTGTTATAATTTCAGCAACTCCAATTCCAGGAAATGAGAGAGCTGTTTCAAATAACATAAATAGTCTTTTAAAATATGAAGCAGAAGTTGTATTTAAAAAAATAGCTGGAATACATGTTTCAGGGCATGCAAGTAAAGAAGAGCAAAAGCTAATGTTAAATTTAATAAAACCTAAACATTTTATGCCTGTTCATGGAGAGTTTAAAATGTTAAAAGCTCATAAAGAAACAGCAATAGAGACTGGAATTCCTAAAAGTAATATAGTAATAGCTACTAACGGAAGCAAAGTAGAAGTAACAAAAACTAGTGCAAAGATAAAAGGAAAAGTTAATGCAGGAGCTACATTGGTTGATGGTCTTGGTGTTGGAGATATTGGACATATAGTTCTAAAAGATAGACAACAGTTATCACAAGATGGAGTAGTAATTGTAGTATTTGCTTTAGATAAGGAAACAGGAAAAGTATTAAGTGGTCCTGATATTGTTACTAGAGGATTTGTATACTCAAGAGATTCTGATGAAATATTAAATGAAGCTAATGAACAGATAAAAGTAAAATTAAAAGAGTTTGAAAATAGTGCAATAAAAGATTGGACAGTAATAAAGAATAGCGTTAGAGATGTAGCAGGAAAGTTCTTCTACAATAGAATTAAAAGAACACCAGTTATTCTACCAATAATTATGGATGTATAATAAAAAATATAATTAAAGATAAAGAGGAGATAAAATGAGTTTAACAAGCAAAAAAAGAGCGTTTTTAAGAAAGAGAGCTCACAATTTAGAGCCAATATTTAGAATAGGAAAAGAGGGATTCTCTGAAACATTAGCACAAGGAGTTTTAGAGGCATTAATTCCAAGAGAACTTATTAAAGTAAAAATACTTCAAAATTCAGAAGCGGATAAAAATGAAGTAGCTTACCAAATAGCTGAAATGATAGAGGCAGAAGTTGTAGGAATAATTGGAAGAACTATAATATTCTACAAAGAAAATCAAGATAAACCAACAATATCACTAGAATTAAAAGCAGTTAAATAAAAAATTAAAAGAGAGTGGGGAAACTATGGAAAAAGGAATAATTTTAGGAAATAGAATTCTAGATGTAGTATTTATAGCTTGGTTTATAGCCCAGTTTTATAAAGTTATAACTACAATATTTATTGATAGAAAACTAAATATGAAAAGAATTTTTGAAACTGGAGGAATGCCAAGTTCCCACTCTTCAACTATGGCATCATTAAGTACAGCTATAGGATTAGCTCATGGAACCCAAAGTACAATATTTGCTATTTCATTTGTTTTAGCTGGAGTAGTGATGTATGATGCTGCTGGAATTAGAAGAGCAGCAGGAAAACATGCAGGGCTTTTAAATACTTTACTGGATAGATTTGCAGCAAAAGTTGGAGAGAAACTGCATGATGAAAAATTAAAAGAGCTTTTAGGACACAGTCCATTAGAAGTATTAGTAGGGGCTATATTAGGAGTGGTTGTAGCTTTTGTGTTTAAAGGTTATATTCAAGCTTAAGGATGGAAAAAGATGAGGGTAGATAAGGAATATATTAATAAGTTACAAAAGGAAAGCCAGGAAATTAGAGATACTCTTGTAGAGATTACAAGTAAAAACGGTGGGCATTTAGCACCAAATTTAGGGGTAGTTGAATTAACTCAGTCAATAGTTGAAGTTTTTGACTTACCAAAAGATAAACTATTATTTGATGTTGGACATCAATCATATGTTTATAAATTATTAACAGGAAGAAAAGATAAATTTAAAACATTACGAACAAAAGGTGGAATAGGACCTTTTTCAGATCCAAAAGAAAGTAATTTTGATTTTTTCATAGCAGGACATGCTGGGAGTGCTCTTTCTGCAGGAGCAGGAATAGCTAAAGCAAATCCCGAAGATAAAGTTATTGTAGTTATAGGTGATGCATCAATAGCGAATGGTCATTCTTTAGAAGCGTTAAATAATATTGGAGAAAATCTTAAAAATTTAATAGTTATATTGAATGATAATGAAATGTCTATAGGAAAAAATGTAGGTTCATTATCTAAATTTTTTGGAAAACTAATGATTAGTAATGCATACATGAACATAAGAAAAGATGTAAGAAGTGTCATAAGTAAAGGAAAAGTTGGAAATCAAGTCAAAAGTGTATTAGAAAGAATAGAGCACTCTGTAAAACAGTTTTTTTTACCTTCAAGCATATCAGAAGTTTTAGGATATCAATTTTTAGGCGTAATAGATGGCCATAATTTAGAGGAATTAATAAAAACTTTAACTGTAGCTAAAGAGATGGAAGGACCTGTTTTTATACATGTAAAAACAGAAAAAGGAAAGGGCTATCAATTGGCAGAGGAAAATAAAGAGAAATTTCATGGGATATCTCCATTTAATCCAGAAACTGGTGAGGTTGAATCAGGAGGACGAACATATTCTAATATTTTTGGATCAAAATTAGTTGAATTAGCAGAGAGTGATAAAAGTATATATGCTATTTCAGCAGCAATGGTAAAAGGAACAGGATTAGGTGATTTTCAAAATAGATTTGAAGATAGATGCATAGATGTAGGTATAGCTGAAGGACATGGAGTAACATTTTCAGCAGGACTAGCAATATCAAATAAAAAACCTTATGTAGCAATATACTCAACATTTTTCCAAAGAGCTTTAGATCAATTAATACACGATGTAGGATTACAAAATTTACCAGTTAGGTTTATAGTAGATAGAGCTGGAATAGTTGGAGAAGATGGGAAAACACATCAAGGTATACACGACATAAATATGTTTTTAAGTATGCCTAACTATAGAGTACTTGCTCCAACAACAGGAACAGAATTAGAAGAGATGCTTGAATTTTCAAAGGATTTTAAAGATGGGCCTCTAGCTATTAGGTTTCCAAGAGGAAAGGCATTTGAATTAGAAGGTACTTTAAAAAATAAATTTGAATTAGGTATATGGAAAGAAGTTAGAAAAGGAAAGAAAAATCTTTATTTAGTAACCGGTGCAATGTTAAAAGAGATAGTTGATATAGAAGCAGAACTTTTAAGAAAAGGATTAGATGGAACGATAGTAAATTGTTCATCTATAAGACCTTTAGATGAAAACTTCATTCTTAATGAATTTTCAAAATATGAAAATATATTCACATTTGAAGATGGTTATGAAAGAGGTGGATTCGGTAATGAAGTAGTGAGATTTTTAAATGAGAAAAAAATGAAAATTAATATAAATATAATAGCTTTAGATAGCGTGGCAATACCTCATGGGTCAAGAAATGTACTGTTAGAGGATTATGGTCTAAGAGGTAAAAAACTAATAGAGAGAATTGAGGGTAGCATTAATGGCGAAAAATAGTAATGCACTGAAGTTTATAAAACTTCTATTAAACCATGAAATGGTTTTAGATTTAGATCATCATGATGATCAAGGTGTTAAAGTAACAACTCATACGTATGATGTACTAAAAATATCTTTTGAAGAAATCAGAAGAGATTATAGAGATTTAAGAGAAGCAAGAGAGAAAGTAGATTTTTTCTCAATAGTAGTTGGAGTAATAATTCATGATTTAAGTAAGGGTAGTATAAGAAAAGCTGACGAAAAACTTTCTCATTCTCAAATGATGATAAAGAAACCTGAATATATTATCAAAGAAGCTGAAAGAGTTTTATCAGAAATAGAAGAGGTTTTAAATTTAAAAATTGTAGATAAAATAAAGAAAAATATAACTCATATTGTAATATCACATCATGGTAAATGGGGAAAAATTCAACCTAATACAAAAGAAGCTCACATAGTTCACAGAGCTGATATGTATTCAGCAAAGTATCATAGAATAAATCCAATTGGTGCTGATAAAATTTTAAAACTTATGAGTGAAGGCGTTAACTTAGATGAGGTAGCTAAAAAATTTAATTGTACTACTGGAGTTATAAAGGATCGTTTAAAAAGAGCAAAACATGAACTTAGACTTAAAAATACAAAACAGCTATTAGGTTACTACAAAAGTAAAAAGAAAATCCCTATAGGAGATGACTTTTTTACAAAAAGAGTTAGAGAAACTGAGAAGTTAATAAAAGCTGTTGATAGATTAGGATTTGAAAATCTTATTTTAGAAAATCCACTACTAAATTATTTAGAGGATGATAAGATTTTTGAAAAGGAAGGAAATTAATGAAAGAAAGAGTAGATGTTCTACTAGTTGAAAAAGGATTTTATGAAACTAGAGAAAAAGCAAAAAGAGCAATTATGGCTGGGTTAGTTATAATAAATGAAAAAAAAATAGATAAACCTGGAACATCTATAAAAATAGATGAGGAACCTATAATAAGAGTTAAGGGTGATGCTTGTAAGTATGTAAGTCGTGGTGGCTTAAAACTTGAAAAAGCTATAAATGTTTTTAACTTAGATTTACAAGGAAAAAGAGTACTTGATGTAGGATCTTCAACAGGTGGATTTACAGATTGTTCATTACAAAATGGAGCGTCTTTTGTATATGCAGTTGACGTAGGAACAAATCAATTAGATTGGAAATTAAGAACTAATGATAAAGTAAAATCATTAGAAAATACTCATATTAAAGATTTAACATTGGCTGATTTAGGTAATGAAAAAGTAGATTATATTGTTATGGATGTATCATTTATATCTATTACAAAAGTAATAGAGCATTTAGTTAAATTTTTTAAAGATGATACAAAACTTATGGCATTAATAAAACCACAATTTGAAGTAGGAAAAGAAAATATTGAAAAAGGTGGAATAGTAAAAGATAGTAAGAAGCACATAATGGCAATAGAAATGGTTATAGAAGAAGCTAAAAAATCTGGTCTTAGATTAAAGGCACTAGATTTTTCACCAATAACAGGTACAAAAGGAAATGTTGAATATATTTCTATATTTGAAATAGGAGATGAAGAGTCGCATATCAACATAGAATCAGTTGTAAAGCTAGGAAAGAACATGGGAGGAGCCATATGATAAAACTGTTAAGAAATACTGGAGTAGCACTACTTTTATCTGGAATTATGATTGTGAATACAGTTCCATCATATTCTGTAGATAATGGATTTATTGCAAATATAAAGGAATTAAAAGAGCTTTCTGATATTATGAATATCATAAAAGAAAATCATGTAGGAACTGAAAAAGATCCAACTAATACAACTCTTATGCAAGGAGCATTAAAGGGAATGATGGAGTCTTTAGATGATCCTCATTCAAATTATTTTACAAAAGAGGAATTAGAAAGTTTTAAAGAGGATATTGAAGGAAAATATGCAGGTGTAGGAATGGTTATTCAGAAAAAAGCAGATGAACCTTTAATTGTAGTTTCACCAATAGAAGATACACCAGCATATTTAGCTGGAATAAGAGCTAAAGATAAAATTATAGCAATAGATGGTGAAAGTACTTATAAATTAACAAGTGAACAAAGTGTTAAAAAGTTAAAAGGAGAACCAGGAACTTCAGTAAAACTTACAGTTTATAGAGAAGAGGCAAAAGAAACTAAAGATGTTGAATTAAAAAGATCAATTATTCAATTGAAGTATGTAAAAAGTAAAATGATTGGAAAAGATATTGGTTATTTAAGATTAACACAATTTGGTGAAGACGTATATAAAGATGTACGTAAAGATTTAGAAGGATTAATCAAAAAAGGTGCTAAAGGTATTATTCTTGATTTAAGAAGTAATCCAGGAGGATCTTTAGGACAAGCAGTAAAAATATCTTCTATGTTTATTCCAGAGGGAAAAATAGTTAGTACAAAGGGAAAAACAGGAGATGAAGAGATTGCATATAGAGAAGGGAAATATTTTGGTGATTTTCCTTTAATAGTTTTAATAAATGAAGGAAGTGCCTCAGCTTCTGAAATTGTTTCAGGAGCAATAAAAGATTATAAAAGAGGTATTTTAATAGGAGAAAAATCATTTGGAAAGGGAAGTGTTCAAACATTATTACCTTTACCAGATGGAGATGGAATAAAATTAACAATAGCTAAATACTATACTCCTAGTGGAGTATCTATTCACGGAAAAGGAATAGAGCCTGATATCTTAGTAGAAGAAAAAGATGATTTCCTATTCTTTAATGGTTTCGTTACAAATATAAATGAAGATGAAACAAAAGAGAATAGAAACGAGATTATAAAAGAGGTTAAGGGAGAAGAGGAAGCTAAAAAAATAATTTCAAAAGGAGATATTCAACTAGATAAAGCAGTTGAAGAGATGAATAAACTTTTGGAGAAAAAATAGGAAGAAATGAGGTAGAAAATGCTTTATATAGTAGCAACACCTATAGGAAATTTAGATGATATAACTTTAAGAGCTATAAAAACTTTTGAAGAGGTAGATTTTGTTTTTGCAGAAGATACAAGAGTAACAAAAAAGTTATTAAATCATTTAGGAATAGAAAAAATAGTTTATAGATATGATGAACACACAAAAATGCATCAGGTTTCCAATATAGCAAATATGCTAGAAAATGGAAATAAAATTGCACTAGTAACAGATGCTGGAACTCCTTGTATATCAGATCCTGGATTTGAAGTGGTTGATGAAGCTTTAAAAAGAGGGATAAAGGTTATACCAATTCCTGGACCGAGTGCAATGACGGCAGCAGCTTCAGTTGCAGGAATATCAACTAGAAGATTTTGTTTTGAGGGATTTTTACCTAAAAAAAAGGGAAGACAAACTCTTTTAAAATCTTTAGCAAACGAGGAAAGAACAATTGTTATATTTGAATCGCCTCATAGAATTGAAAAGACATTAAGAGATATAGAAACTTTTATTGGAATAAGAGAAGTAGTAATAGTAAGAGAAATAACAAAAATTTATGAAGAAATATTAAGAGGAACAACCACTGAATTAATAGAGAAACTTTCAAAAAATCCTGTAAAAGGAGAGATAGTTCTTTTAATAAAGGGTAATGAAAAATAGAGGTGAGAGATAATGTCAATGACAAAAATTAACTGGTATCCAGGGCATATGAAAAAAACGAAAGATTTAATTAAGGAAAATATGCCTTTGATAGATATTGTTCTTGAAGTTGTAGATGCAAGAATTCCTTTATCAAGTAAAAATCCTGATATAGCTGGTTTTGCAAAAAATAAAAAAAGAGTAATTGTAATAAATAAATCAGATTTAGTTACAAAAGAAGAGATTAATTTCTGGAAAAAGTTTTTTAAGGAAAATAATTTTGCAGATGAGGTATTAGAGCTATCAGCAGAAACTGGTTTTAATATGAAAACTCTTTACACAATTATAGAAAAAGTTTCTAAAGAAAAAAAAAGAAAGATTATTAAAAAAAGGATTAAGAAAAGTTAATACGAGATTAATGGTAGCTGGAATACCAAACGTTGGAAAGTCGAGATTAATCAATAGAATAGTAGGGAAAAATAGTGCTGGAGTAGGAAATAAGCCTGGATTTACAAGAGGAAAGCAATGGATCAGAATTAAAGAGGGATTAGAATTGTTAGATACTCCTGGAATTTTATGGCCAAAATTTGAAAATCAAGAAGTAGGTTATAATTTAGCAATAACAGGTGCAATTAGAGATGAAATACTTCCAATAGATGAAGTTGCTTGTGTATTAATAGAAAAAATGTTAAAAATGGGAAAAAAAGATGTTTTAAAGGAAAAATATAAACTTTTAGATGAAGATTTTGATCAAGTTAGTGGTGCAATAATAGAATCGATAGCTCTTAGAATGAATATGTTACAAAAGGGTGGACATTTAAATGTTCAGCAAGCAACGTATACACTTTTAAGAGATTATAGAGCTTGTAAATTAGGTAAGTTTGGCTTGGATATGGATATCGCTGAAGAGATTAAAAACTTATATAAGTAGGAGAAAAAGATGAGTTGCAGATTAGATTTAGATTTGAATTTGGTTGAAGATATATTAGTTAATTTTTTAAAAGAAGAAGCTAATAAAGTTGGATTTTCTAAAGTTGTTTTAGGACTTTCAGGAGGAATAGATTCAGCATTAGTAGCATATTTAGCTGCAAAAGCTTTTGGACCAGAAAATGTTTTAGGTATACTTATGCCTTATAAAACTTCAAGTAAAGAAAGTGTTGATCATGCTAAGCTAGTTGTAGAGGATTTAGGGATAAGATCAAAATTAATAGAGATAACTCCAATGGTAGAACCATATTTTCAAATGAATCCAGATATGGATGGATTAAGAAAAGGGAATAGAATGGCAAGAGAAAGAATGTGTATTTTATTTGATTATTCTGCCAAAGAGAAAGCATTGGTTTTAGGAACATCTAATAAAACAGAGATGTTATTAGGATACAGTACACAATTTGGAGATGCTGCATCGGCTATTAATGCTATAGGAGACTTGTATAAAACTCAAGTGTGGGAATTATCAAAACATATGGGAGTACCACAACCATTAATAGATAAAAAACCCAGTGCTGACTTATGGGAAGGTCAAACTGACGAGAGTGAATTAGGGTTTTCTTACAAGCTAGCAGATGAGATTTTATTTTCTTTAATAGATGAAAGAGAAAAAAAAGATGAGATTATAAAAAAAGGTTATCCAGAAGATATTGTAAATAAAGTTATTTGGAAAATTAAGATGTCTCAATATAAAAGAAAACTTCCTTTAATAGCAAAGATATCTACAAGAACTATAGGAAGAGAGTTTAGATATCCTAGAGATTGGGGAGTATAAATAAAGGAGGGCTAGATTTGAGAGGGGAAGAGCAATTAAGAGAAGAGTTACAGGAATTTCAGAAAGAAAAAGAAAGAATTAGAAATATTGTAGGTCAAATAGGTGGATCAAACAGCAAACAAAACAAAATTATAAATACACTTTTAATAATAATAATAGCTGCACTATTAATCTTAGGTGGTGTTTTTAATAGAATAACTCCAACATTAGCAGTTCAAGTTGCTATTTTATTTGGTGTAATAAAATTGATATGGATGTTTTATGAATCACAAAGGGCTAGTCATTTTCAATTTTGGATTTTAAACTCTTTAGAGTTCAGGATAAATGAGATTTATAAAAAAGTTAAAAAGATGGAAAAAGAGTTAGAGAATTTAAAAAAACTAGAGGAGTTTAAAGAAGATGATAAATAATTTTAAAACTGCT
>SKES01001707.1_pt1 | contig 12119 bp, 14 predicted proteins | sample 4826851 | NCBI WGS metagenome assembly SKES01 (sample SAMN11008803, study PRJNA524170) | human gut metagenome | biome: Human fecal sample; material: Feces; isolation source: fecal sample from pouch patient p52 | host: Homo sapiens | place: Israel: Tel-Aviv | collected 2016-09-04 | reverse complement strand
CTCATACTCATTGCTCCTTAAATTATAATATTTAAAGAAAATTTCTGCAAGTATGGGATTAAAATGTTACCAGTAAACAGTAACGGTTACTGTTCACTGGTAACATTCCGCGAGGCGTTTTTTGTGAACAAAGTTCACAGAAAACCCGAGAATTGCGGCGCGAAATCATGCGAATGCATGATTTCTGTGCATCGCGAAGCGCGTTACTGTGAACGGAGTGAACAGTAACACACCAAACACACTCTGGAATTGTTTGTTTAGTTTGCATGATTTTATGGTATGTGATAATATAATATTTAGCTGAAATTAATAGAATACCATGTGCAAACAGGCACGGGGAGCCGATGAGGTACATGCTGTGTATAGAAAGGGAAAGCGAAAACTATGTATCGAATTTTACTTGTAGATGATGAGATCCTGGTACGTGACGCCATAAAGGAGAATATTGACTGGAAGTCCATGGATTGCCAGCTTGTAGGAGACTGCGAAAACGGAAAGCAGGCAGCAGATTTTGTGAAGAGCCATCCGGTAGATATTGTTCTCACAGATATTTTGATGCCGTATATGGATGGAATGGAACTGAGCCATTTTCTGAATGATAATTACCCGGAGATCGTAATTGTGATCTTCAGTGGCTTCGGGGAATTTGAATATGCAAAGAAAGCAATTCAGTATAATGTAAGCGAATACATGCTGAAGCCGGTAACTGCTATGGAGCTCAGGGAAGTTATTGGCAAAATGAAAGAAAAAGTAGATCAGCAGATAAAAGAGGGAGAACAGACAAGCAATGTGAAAGCAACCTATACTGTAAAAGTCTATGTGGACGCAGACGGGGATATGGTAATCGTTCAAAACCCTACCCTTGCACCAGCAGTTGAAAAATCAGACTATGAGCCTAAGACACCAGAAGCAGACGCAAGCGTGGACGCTGATACGGTAAATGACGCTACCGCTTTTCTGGAAACATTCTTTAAGCTGTACCCAACAGCGACGGAAAAAGAGCTTGCTTACTATGTATTGGGAAATGTGATTGAACCTATCGGCAGGGACTACCTTTATTCTGAACTGGTAAACCCTATCTTTATAAAGGACGGCGACAATGTGAAAGTCAAGGTTGCGGTAAAATTCATTGATAATCAGACAAAAGCGACGCAGGTATCGCAGTATGAGCTTGTGCTACATAAGGATAGTAACTGGAAGATTGTAGGATAAATGATATAGCGTGCATTTCCTATCAGATTTGCACGCTTTTACAAAACGACAAGAAAACTGTGCAAAAATATTGACTTGTAATGACCGAATGCTATAATATAAATGACAAGTGTACTTGGTATTATTTGAAAGGAGCGTTATATAATGGATAAAGAAAAAATACTATCACAAAACAAAAAAGAGAATCTATATCTTGATGAATACGAAAAACATATTAAACTTCAAGGGAAATCTTTTGGCTTAATGTTTGTTTTATTTATCTGCATTTTAATTCTTTTCATTAAAGCAGTTTGTAAAGAACCTTACTATGACATAATGACAATTATTGGGTCTGTGGCATTTGGCTCTATGGGTTATGAAGCACATATTTCAAAAAATAAATCCAAATTTGTTATTGCTTTATTCTTTCTTCTATTTATGGGGTATTACTTTTATAAATTTTTAATGGTAGGTTTATAGAATGGACGAACATTTAATTTTGAGAAACAGATTAAAAACTGTACGAAAAGAAAAAAAATTATCACAAACAGAATTAGCTGAACTAGTCGGGGTTTCTCGGAATACAATTAGTTCTATTGAAACTGGACAATTCAATCCAACAGCAAAATTGGCATTAGTGCTTTGTATAGCTTTAGATAAAAAATTTGAAGAATTATTTTATTTTGATTAAAGGAGAGAACGATTATGGAATTAGAGGAATTGATTGTTGAAATAGTTATAGGATTGTTTTTACTTTTTACATCTTATCAAATAGGTATAAAAGAGAATATTACTTTATTACATGGTTATCATTATACACAACTTGACCCTAAAGATAAAAAGGTGTTTACAAAAAAAATAGGAATAGGCACTTTACTGGTTAGTATTGGTATTCTTGTTATGCCGATTATCAATTTAATCTCTCATTCTGAATTAGGCTATTACATAGGTCTTATTTTGATTGTTGTAGGAGTGTTTTATATCATATTCATCATTGTAAAATACAATGGAAAACTTATTAGCTTTAAAAAGTAGAATTGAGGTATGAATATGATAGGACTGAACAAAAGAGATATAAAAAAGGCATTGAAAGCTGGTGCAAAAGCTGGCGGTGTATCATTGGCTGATGTTCGGGCGGATATTGAAGCTACGATTGATGAAGCTATGAATAGCACCGACCCAGAGGTGCAGGCAAATTTCAAAAAGTATTTTGGGAATAAACGCCCTACACCAGAGGAATACATTTATACCATTACGAAAAAGACAACGGTAAAATTATAATAAAAGGGTCGTGGAAATGCTTCACAGAATTGTGATCTGCATTATCACGGCTCTTTTACTCTCTGTTTACTTTCAAAACTGTAAGTGTAATTGAATACTGCCCTTGCTATAATTTAATTGTATTCCAAAACAAATAAATGTGGCAGGAAGAAAGGAGCGATTTTTAATGGAACACATTTTAAATTTAGAGCAAGTAAAAAAATACTACGGGGGTAACTCTGGAAATATCACAAAGGCAGTAGACGGTATTTCTATGTATGTAGATAAGGGCGAATTTGTCGCAATCATGGGAGCTAGTGGTTCTGGAAAGACTACCCTATTAAACTGTATCTTTACGATTGATACTGTAACCAGCGGACACATTACAGTCAATAATCAAGATATTACCAAAATCAAGGATAAAGATTTTGCTGATTTCAGACGTGAAAATTTAGGGTTCATTTTTCAAGATTTCAACCTTTTAGATACTTTAACGATTGGAGAAAACATTTCTTTATCATTGGTTATCAACAAACAGAACCCTACTGATATTGAGAAAAGAGTTCATGCTATCGCCGATAAATTGGGTATTCGTGATATTTTATCGAAATTTCCTTATGAAGTTTCTGGCGGACAAAAACAGCGTTGTGCTTGTGCTAGAGCCTTAATCAATGAACCGAAACTGATTTTAGCTGATGAACCGACGGGAGCTTTGGACTCAAAAGCTTCCAGATTATTACTGGAAACAATGTCTGAAATCAACAAGAAAATGCAGGCTACTATTTTAATGGTAACACATGACCCGTTTAGTGCGTCTTTCTGTGAACGTATTTTGTTCTTGAAAGACGGTAAAATATTCAATGAAATTTTCAGAGGGGAAAAAAGCAGAAAAGATTTCTTCAATGAAATACTGGATATATTAACCTTGCTCGGAGGTGAAGTGGGAAATGTTAGGTAAGTTAGCGTATAGAAATACAAAAAGAAATATTAAAGATTATTTGATTTATCTGATAACCGTTACTGCATCCTTTTCTCTTATATTTGCTTTTAATTTGGTGGCAAATTCTGATGAAATTGTAAAGTTATGTTCCAGTATGGATGCATTTAAGAATTCATTGTTCGCTGTAAATATTCTTATTATTTTTGTGATATGCTTTTTGATCAACTATACAACGAAATTTATGTTTGAAAAAAGAAGTAAAGAATTAGGAACATATATGCTTCTTGGCATTAAGAAAAAAGAAATTGCCCACTTAGTTGTAATTGAAAATATACTGTTGGGAATTTTAGCATTTGTATTAGCTATTCCTATTGGCTTTTTATTCAGCCAGTTTGTGTCGTTAGTAATTGTAAACTTACTGGGTATTCCAAAAACTCTCTTTATTTCTTTGAATTTTGTTTCTATTGGACTATTGATAATTTATTTTTTAACTATTTATGTTTTGGTTTTACTTAATCTATTAAGAAGAATAAGTAAAATGACGATACGTGATTTTCTTTACTTTGATAAACAAAATGAAAAGAAAATGTTCCGTGACAGTAAAAAAAGAAATGTCATTTTTGTTTTAAGTATTATTCTTGGTGCGATTTCTCTTTTTCTCTGGAATTCACGTTGTACTATGGATAATTTTAATAAGCAAGAAACACTTACCTATTTGATGGTAAGCGTAATCATGTTGATTATCAGCATTTATGGTATATCTACAACTTGTGCAGATATGTTCTTGACTGTTTTGTTAAAGAATAAAAAAATGAAATATCAAAATGATAATCTGTTTGTAGCAAGAACATTTGCTTCTAAAGCAAGAACAATGAGCTTCACATTTGGTACATTGTCTATGTTGATTTTAATTTCACTGCTGGCTCTGAATTATTCTAGTATCAACAAAGCTTCGTATGATATCAGCGTGAATTTAAATGCACCATATGATGTACAACTCTTTGATGATAAGCAGGTATTTGATGAATATATTCGAGTAATTGAAGAAGAATATACGATTGATAATACCATTGAGTACGACATTTATAAAGAGCCGAATCATCAGGTACAAAATTTTTTCCAATCAGAATATTATGATTTTGACCCAGTCTTGAAGTTAAGTGATTATAATAGATTACTAGAATTAAGAAAGATGCCGTTGCTTTCTTTAAATGATAACGAATACTATATAGTTACAAATAGCAAGTTTGCATATGAGGTTGAAGATAACAAAGATATTGAAACCATAACAGTAGCAAATAAAAATTTGAAATTAAAAGGATATGACACTAAGTCTTATTGGAACTCTATAACTAATACTGGCAGATTTGTTGTTGTACTTCCAGATAAATATGTTCAAGGACTTGAAGTATCAGAAAATCATTTGATTATAGATACAAAAGAAGATACAGACGCAGAATTAGAAAATAAGATAAAAGAAGCTATGCAACATCAATTAGTAAAGGTTGATGAAAATGGAGAAATAAATGACGAATCGTATAGAGTAAACGTAAGAGGTGCAGAAATAGAACAACAAAAAGCAATGGTTGCAATAGTAGTCAGTCTGTTTATGTATATTGCATTTATCTTGATTTCCGCAGTAGGGACAATTTTGGCAGTTCAATCATTGAGCGACTCTACTAAATACAAATATCGCTACCTGACCTTGCGAAGATTAGGAATAAATGACAAGTCGCTATTTAAGACAATCAGAAAACAATTATTGATATTATTTTGTGTCCCTGCAATATCAGCAATATTATGTTCTTTCGTGATGATGTCGTCATTGAATAATGTGTATCAACAAATTTTGGGAGATAAACACCTTTATCTAATGTACTTTGGCTTGAATTTAATTATCTTCTTCCTAATTTATAGTATTTACTGGATAGCAACGTATATCGGTTTCAAACGAAATATCAATGAGGCGAGTTAGATTTTTCTAGCTCTCCTGCTGTGGAATTATTATAATGGTAAATCAAGGGGGTGTTGAAATGAGAATAGCAATTATCGAAGATGATGAAATCACTCGTTTGGAGCTTTCTAAATTATTGAACACACAAGGATATGAAACAGTTTTATTGACTGACTTTGGAAACCTGACAGATGAATTAAAGCAATATTCCATAGAACTGGTTCTGCTTGATATTAACCTGCCGTATGAGAATGGCTATGAAGTATGCAGGAAAATAAAACAAGTCATGCCAGTACCGATTATCTTTGTAACAAGCAGAGATACAAATGCTGACGAATTGAAAAGTATTCAAGTGGGTGGGATTGATTTTATCACAAAGCCATATGATACGCTTATTCTTCTTGAGAAGATCAAGCGTGCATTGCAGTTGTCAAACCCAAACAATTTCCGTGAGCTTGTCAAAAAAGATTGTACCCTTGATTTACACTTATCCATTTTGAAATATCAAGAGCAAAGCATTGAACTGACAAGAAATGAATTTCGTATTTTGTACTACTTCTTTATGAACGAAGATAAAGTTATTAGCAAAGAAGAACTATTGGAAAAGCTGTGGAACGACAAATATTATTTAGACGAAAATGTATTACTGGTTAATATGACTCGTCTAAAAAAGAAAATGAAAGAAATCGGTATTGTTCATTTATTGGAAAATATACGAGGAAAGGGTTGGAAACTGTGAGTTTTTTTACATTCTTAGAAGAAAAAATAACAGAGATATTGTTTCAGCTTTTCTTTCTTGCCTTAGTAGCATTTCTCTTGATTTTCTACGGTGTAGATATGCTATTTGTTGTATTGCTGGTAATTCTGTTCATCAGCATACAAGGGCTTTTTCAATGGTGTTTGTATCGGAAGAAACGTAACGCTTCACAACATATTATTGATTTAGTAGATGGACTGGAAGAAACCTATTATATTGCAGACGTTTTACCAAAGCCAAAAGAATTTCAAAATGAAGCCTATTACTACGCACTAAAAAAAGCCTGCAAATCTATGAATGATGAAATCGGCAAAATCACAGAAGAAAAGCAGGACTATCAAGAATATGTGGAAAGTTTCGCCCATGAAATAAAAATACCGATAGGAGCATTGTCTTTGACGTTTGACAATACAAAAAATTACACATTAAAAAAAGAAACAGACAAAATATTTCAGTTAGTGGAACAAATGCTCTACTATGCAAGAAGCGAAAATACGGAAAAAGACTATTTTGTAAAACAGTTGCAGTTAGACGAAGTGATACATAATGTCATTCTGAAATTCCGTCATTCGCTTATGGAAAGAAAAACAATTATCAATATCCATGACATAGAAAATGTCATTTATACTGATGAAAAATGGCTGACATTCATTCTATCTCAAATCGTGCAAAATGCGATTAAGTATTTTGATAAGCAAGAAAATAAACTGACGATATACAGTCAAGACAATGGTACAAATATATTGCTTGTGATTGAAGATAATGGTTGTGGAATAAAAGCGTCTGATTTATCCCGTGTATTTGAAAAAGGTTTTACGGGTTCAAATAGAAACAAGGCAAATGCAACGGGTATGGGACTGTATCTATCGAAAAAATTATGCGATAGGTTGGGCTTGAAATTGGATATTGCTTCTACGGAAAAAGAATATACAAGACTGACCATTACATTTCCAAAAGGAATAGTTCATAATTTTTCAGAGTAATTTGAAAACCATGCCAACATTGATACGGTGCTTTAAGGGGGCTTGCATTATGGAAAACTTTAAGTACAATTATTTGCAATCAAATTCCACCTAATAGCACACTATTAAAAATTGAATATGTTTTAGCTTTAAAGGCTCGTACAGACTATATGTTTTGTGCGGGCTTTTTTCATACCCGAAAAAAATTTAAAAATTTTTCAAAAGAGGTCATTAAATCACACCTTTCATTCCCTATATGGTGCGGAAAGAGGGATAAACACTTTTCAAATCATAGTGGAAAGGGGGTGAGATTGATGAAACCGTCTGACTTCCAGAAAACAGTTCAATGTCGCTTTGAAAGTTGTTTGAAGAAAGTTGTCCGTCATGTTGTAAAGGACTACCAACAAGGATTGAAACGACGAAAAGATAAAGAAATTCCATTCTGTGAACTTCCAGAAATTTTCGTTGAAAATTTTGCTGTGTGGGACGACTACGAAACAGATTATACAATCTTTTCAGTATGTGGCATTGATATTCGTGTCCTTGATGATGAGCTGGCAGAAGCCTTGAAAAAACTTCCAGAAAGAAAGAGAAATACTCTGTTAATGTATTACTTCTTGGAAATGACAGAAAGTGAAATTGCCAACTTACAAAAGATTACGCAAAGCGGTGTATTTAGAAACCGACATCATGCTTTGGAAACTATGAAAAAAATACTAAAGGAGAAGCAGTAAAATGAAGCAAACATTTAAGAAGCCGTCCTACTATTTGCTTTCGCAAGCAATGGACGGGGACGAAAAAGCGATTGAAAAAATACTGGCATTTTATGACCCGTACATATCAAAGTGCTGTTTGCGCCCACTCTATGATGAATACGGCAATGTCTATATTGTTGTAGATATGGAGTTAAAGGGACTTATCCGAGAAGCACTTATCAAAATGATTTTAGGGTTTGATATTGCCTTAGAAATCGAAGAAGAATAAGCAGTTTTTAGCAGAGCATGGTTTAATGTCCCCCTCTTTCCTGCTCTGCCCTGCTTTTACATGAAAGCAACACGCTTTCGCCACAGCTCTTTGCTACGAAAATAAAACTCGTAGCCAAAAACTGAACCTTGACAACAAATGTTTTCAACAATTATGAAAGCATCACTATAAAGCAGTCACAGTATTGGCTGCCTGTAGTGAGAGATTGATCGTATTTAAGAAAGGCTAGCTTTGAGCTTCCACATGATAACCATGCTTTTCCAATTCCCGTATATAACGAGAAAGCTGTTTTTGTTCACAGTGCTTACGTCTTGTTTCAAAACAGGATTCGTCAAATAGAGTTCCTTGTTTTAACATTGTGTAGATGATGACAAGAAGTTTTCGGGCAAGTGCGACAATCGCTTTTTTGGCTCCTTTTTTCTGTTTGATTCTCCAGTACCATGCCGAAAGATAAGTGTTGCGTTTCCCTGCAATCACCCAGGCAATTTCGCAGAGCATACTTTTTATGTAAGGATTGCCTTTTGTAACAGAGGTGCTTTTTCGTTTTCCAGCACTTTCGTTATTACCTGGGCACAAACCGGCCCATGAGCAGATGTGTTCCGCAGTTTTAAACGGCTTCATATCAATACCGATTTCAGCAATAATTGCACAGGAAGCAGTTGTGCTTATTCCATAGATGCTATTCAACTGCTCAACCTGCAGGGCAAATGGAGCCATATCTTCCTCGAGACTCGTTTCAATTTCAGCAAGATGTTTCTTTAAAGAATCGTAATGAGTCATGAGAATCCTTAAAAATGCCTTTTGGTGTTCTGACAGTGTTCCGTTCACGGACATGAGAATTTCATCAATACGGTTTCTGGTCTTGGTTTTGAGACAAGAATCTAAAGCAGTTTTATCAATCTGCCCATGTTCAATTAAATGCAGAATGATGTTTCTACCCGAAGCGCCAAAAATATCAGAAATAAAGGATGATAGACGGAAGCCGGAACTTTGTAAAAATTTCTCAATCCTGTTCTTCTGTGATGTAATATCGCGGATGACACTCTTACGGTAACGATTTAGATCGCGGAATTCCCGAATTCTTTTTTCGGGAATAAAACTTCCGTTCAGAAGTCCGGCGCGAAGCAAGGTGGAAATCCATTCGGAATCCCGCATATCGGTCTTTTTGCCAGGAACATTTTTCATATGGCGTGCATTTACAACAAGCAGGGTAATGTCACCATAGAAAGCATCCTCCAGTATTTCATAAATCGGCATCCAATAGATACCGGTGCTTTCCATAGCTACATGATGGCAGTTTTTAGAAACGATCCAATTCCGTAATGCTATCATATCCGGAATCAATGTAGAAAACTCACGGATTTCAGAACGGGTTGGCTTGCCCAGAGGACCAGTCAGGATACATGCAACAATTTTTTCTTTGTGGACATCCAGTCCACAGGAAATTTCCAGAAGGTCTTTCATACAGAACAACTCCTTTACTATAGAATTGGCAGGAGATTTGCCCGAGATAATACGGACTTTGCTACTCGTGCTATTCATAAAAGGTGCGACAATATGCTGTGCTCAAGGGCAAATCATTTACGTTGACAAACGGGGTGCAAATCCTCCAAGGTGCAATCAAACTTAATCCTGCCTAAGACTATTGTAAGGCAAAAAGAGAAGTGAAAAAAGTAGTGGAGTCAGTATCCTATTTTCATTATAGGCTGAGATAAGCTTTCATGATTCGTTGACAACTGAATAAAGCAGACAGATACGTTTGTGAGATAGCGAGCCACGGGGACTGTACGCCACGACCTTTCCAAAAGAAAGCGAGCGACCCACGCAGTGATCCGAGAGCGACTGTTGGAAAAGTCGTTTTGCCATGACCTATCCTCACAGAATAATGATACGTCCGCATGGTGCGGTTCTGCCCACAAGAATGGGAATAGTTGAGATACTAATGGAGCTTTCCAAAGCCGTCTGTCTGCTTATGTAACTTATAAATAGACACACAGTAAAGGGGGTGTTACATTATGTTAAATACTGATGTGTTAAATGATGTGATGTTCCAGCGAGGTAAGGTGTTGGAATATGAATAAAACGAAGATAAGAGCAACGGAACAGCCGATTGCTGTTGATATAGAGGGACTGTCTGCTATGTTATCTTGTGGTCGTGCTACTGCAAGAAAGATTGGCGAGCAGGCAGGAGCAAAAATTGTGATAGGTCGCAGGGTTCTTTATTCCATAGAAAAAGTCAAGAAATACTTGTTATATTTGGAAGAATAGAGCGATTTTCTATTTATGTTCTCTGGCGTGTGTAGTATAATAAGAAAGGACAAAGCATGCTGTGAGAACAAGAAAAGAGGCTTTTTCAGAAAGGAATGGTTCTCATGGCAATTAGTAGAAAAGACCCAAAAGGAAGAAAATTAAGAGAGGGCGAAAACTGGCGTAATGATGGAAGATACAGTTATCGTTATACAGATGTAAGAACAGGCAAGAGATTGACAGTCTATGCACAAGATTTACCAGAGCTTCGAGAAAAAGAGAAGCAGATTGCAAAAGATATGGAAGATAATATATTGACAGACGGAGCAATCAAAAAAATGACGCTTAACACGTTGTTTGAGCGTTATATGGCAACTCGTGAGCTGGCTGATACTACAAGAGTTAGTTATGTTCGTGCTTGGGAAAACAGAGTAAAAGACGAGATTGGAAATATTAAAGTTGTTCAGCTTTTACCCTCACATATTAAAGCGTATTATGCGAAACTTTCCAAAGCTGGATATGCTTATTCTACAATCAAGTATATTCACAACCTGCTTTATCCTGCATTAGAAATGGCTGTTGATGATGATATTATCCGAAAGAACCCTGCAAAAAGTTCCATTAGTGATTATGGAAAAACAGCAGAGGAAAAAGAAGCCTTAACAGTTTCTCAACAAGAAAAGTTTATGGAGTTTGTAAAACAGAGCAATGTCTATAACACATATTATCCTATGTTTACCATAATGATTGGTACGGGGTTAAGGTGTGGGGAGCTTATTGGTCTTACATGGAAAGATATAAACATCAAGGCAAAAACGGTTAATGTAGACCACCAGCTCATTTATAAGAATTTAGGCGACGGTTGCAAGTTCCATATCTCTACACCAAAAACGGAGTCGGGTATTCGTATTATACCTATGACACAAGAAGTTGCAAAAGCCTTTGAGGAACAAAGGAAAATCAATTTTATGCTTGCAAAGGATAAGAGCATTGAGGTGGACGGGTATTCGGGGTTTGTCTTTACAGCAAAATCGGGCAGACCGCTTATGCCGAATGGCGTAAATAGTGTTTTATACAACATTGTAGACGCATATAACAAAACCGAAGTAGAGAGAGCAAAAAAAGAGCATAGGAAAGCAGAGCTGTTACCAAAGTTTTCAGCTCATGTAATGCGTCACACAGCTTGTACCAGAATGGCAGAGTGCCGTATGGATGTAAAAGTTCTTCAATATATTATGGGACACGCTCATATAGATGTAACAATGGAAGTGTATAACCATATTGGAGAGCTGACAAGGATTGAAAATGAGATTGCAAGACTAGATAGTATGGTGTTAAATGCTTGACACCACAAAAAGAAAAATTGGTGTCAAATTGGTGTCAAAACAGAAAAAATCACAATTTCAAAAGAAATAAGATACTGCAAACCATTGATTTTAAAGGGTTTGCAAAAAAATCTCAAAAATATTAGCACTCACCTCTTGACGCGGCTAATAATGAATGCTATATTACGTGTAGAACAATGAAACAAGTAGTGAGGAGGAGTTGCTATGAATATAAATAAATTTACACAGAATTCAATGCAGGCAGTGCAGAATTGTGAAAAGATTGCTTATGATTATGGCAATCAGGAGCTTGCGCAGGAGCATTTGTTATACGCATTGATCACGCAGGATGACAGTCTGATCTTAAAATTATTGGAAAAGATGAGCATTCAGGGTCCTCTGTTTATTAACAGAGTAGAAGAGCTTTTGAATAAGCGTCCGAAAGTACAGGGCGGGCAGGTGTTTGTCGGTCAGGATTTGAACAATGCACTGATCCATG
>SKES01001618.1_pt2 | contig 12153 bp, 14 predicted proteins | sample 4826851 | NCBI WGS metagenome assembly SKES01 (sample SAMN11008803, study PRJNA524170) | human gut metagenome | biome: Human fecal sample; material: Feces; isolation source: fecal sample from pouch patient p52 | host: Homo sapiens | place: Israel: Tel-Aviv | collected 2016-09-04 | reverse complement strand
TTTCTAATATGGTAATCGCTCTTTGGTAACGGAATTCTGTCATTAATTCTTCCATACATTGATTCCTCCCAAACACATCCAACTATAGTGACATTGAAATGTCTTCCCCTTCAATGGGTTCTCCCTTCAGCTCCCGCTCCGTCATCACAGGCCTTCACGAATTTAAATTGAATATATAGCGCTTATATTCTGGGCTTTTAATGCAAACATAAGGAGCAGATCGGAAGATTGCATCGAATAAATTTTCCATTGAATCCCCAGCAGCTTATCATACTTAAAACTTGCTGTTATTTCAAAACTGTCATCTGTAAATGGTAACGCATATTCTTTAAACCAGATATCTCTTTTACCGCAACTTTTAACCTAACTTTTTTCACGTTTAGCTAGCCGAACATCGGGGTTCGAATGACCCGCATCCAACGCTTTTGGCCAGAAGGACCCAATTCTGCCGGACGATGAAACGATGCTCGTGCTCCCCCACAGACAGCCAGCGAGCGACGCTACAGAACACAGTGAATACACCCTGCATAACAACACCATCAACCACACGATGATTAACGAGAGAAGGTCTTAGAAAGGATGTCATCAATAGCCTTTGTGACTTCATCAGCAAACGCATCCTCACCAGCACGCAGCGCCACGCCATGCCAATCAAGACGCTGCGAATAGTTAGGTTGCTGGATAAACGTAAGGATCAACGTAGGACGCCGCCCAACGCGCTGCCAGACGCCTGGTTGAAGCGGGTTACTTGTACCAGGTCGAACAACAAAAAACTCCGTAGGCTTGCCCTGACGGCGATTTTGATGCGCATCTCGCTGAACTCTTAGGCCAGATAAGACCTGCTGTAATTGCCCCCGCGAAATATTCCCGTATTTGTCCAGCTTTGCGCCGGGACCAGGAGCAAGCTGCCAGCCGTTAGGCAAATATCCACCAGCCCTTAGCGCCCCTTCTGAGCGTTTGTACTGTCGTTGGCCACCTTCGATTTGCGGAGTCAACGTTACAGGGGCTGGCGTTCCTCCCCATTCACGAGCATACACAATGGCTGTAGGATCACTCTTCTTTGCGGCCAAAACGTAAGTAGAGTTCTGAATCCACGGCGTGGGCCTGTCAAATACCCGATTAATTTCATTCTTAATCGCAGCCTGAGAAGCCTTTGCCGTTCTGGTTGCCGCAAGCGCCATTGCGAACGGCAATTCGCGTTCTTCAAGGCGCTGGAGTTGTCGTTGAATATCCTGAGAAGAAAAATCCATCTTTACCTCAATTCTGTCAGCCACCAGCGCCTCCTACACACTACTTAATCAACGGCCGGAAAGCCGCCAGCACATCATCAGATCGTCCGATTGTTGAACCACCAGGCAACGGCAACTCAAACTCAAAACGAACAGCTTTCTCCAGACTCGCCCAACTAAGGGAATCATCGTTAATGACGTGCAAATACCAGCTCTTACAGTTGAATATTGACCGCTTAATCCTGAAACCATGTACACGACACAACTGCTTCACTTCATCATCAGAGTGAAACTTCTGGTAAAACCAGTGCCCCTTCCGGTACAACGCGGTAAAACCGTTATGATCAATAAAATAAAGCCGGCTTTTGGAACTCGCCGCTTGTGTTTGCTTCAGGACTGTTTCCAGCTCTCCACGGCTACGACCAGAAAAGAATATTGACCCACCAGCTTTACACAGGCCTTTTAGAACCGTCAGAACGGACCATTCAGCCTCGACACTATCGACCGAGTTCAAAACGCTATCGCAAATCACGTAGTCGTAACGCCCTCGCGTTTTTAAGTCGTCCACCAGCGTATCAATCATCCGGTTTGTTGCGGCCCTATCCAGAGTGTTTCCAGCGCCCTTACGGCGGAAAAGCTCGAGATCATGCAGGTTATATCCCTTTGCCCTGAGCATTCGCGCGTAGTCTCCCTGCCCCGAACCAAAATCAATTCCTCTTGGCGTCTTGGCAATGATCGGGAGGATCAACGACTCATACAGGTTTGATTTCAGGCTGCCACCATTACGCAACCGCATAAGCTGCGCATACGTCTGGATGTATGTTGTTTTCTCCAGATGAGAATACTCAAATACACCATAAGTTTTATTCAGATAACTTTGGTATTTTTCCTTCTCAACATCAGGGATCACAAACACCGTTAGCGGTGTGCGCGTCATCTTCGCTGCTAATGCATACTGAGCACAGTGAATAACCTCACCAGACTGAGTAGCAACACAACCACCCCACGGACCATACTTGATAACCAGTTCCGCTATGTTCTTTCGAACATATGCCATTTTCGCGCGCATATTGCCTGAGATCTGGCTTGCCGATACCTGAACAAAACCATGCTTATCTTCCAGACCGGACACCCTGCAACGCTCATCTCCGCTATCAAAATCCGTTCCGTTATGCAGTTGGTTAAACCGTACTTCGTCGTATACCGTCGTTTCACAGGGCAACACATACACCGCAGCACGCGTTATTCCCAACTTACGTAGCGCCTTCGTCCTTTGGTGTCCCGCCACCAGCAAATCGCCGCGCACTATCAATGGCTTCACAAGCCCCAGCTCCCTGACGCTTTCCGCCAGCCTCGCAAGATCATCCTCACCGATAAAACGCGGGTTATATTCCGCGCCGCGTAGGTGCGTTATGTCGTAATTCAGGTGAAGCATCAGCACACCTCCCCAGCCAGCAATGCGGATACAAATCCGATATAGCTGCCATTATCATCAACATAACGAGACACCGCGCAGTCAAAACGATCCGCTTCCTCATCCGTTGCCGGGATTTTATGACCTCCAAATGACAGGTACTGAACTTTTACGCCTGATTTGGCCTCATCCTTCTCAAATGGGATATCCATACCCTCTGTGTCATCGTAGACCGCCGCACTCAATAAGTTATCCAGTTCGCGCTGAGTAAAACCAATTGAGTCCAGAGCAAAATCATCGGCCGCAAGATCTGCAAGCTCCGCGCTTAACAGCTCTTCATCCCAACCAGCATTCAGCGGAATACGGTTGTCGGCCAGACGATATGCCTTCTTCTGATTCTCCGTTAGCCCTTCCAGAACAATGCAGGGAACGTCATCCATCCCCAACTGAGTGGCCGCAGCAATTCGACCATGACCAGCAATTACAACGTTGTTCTCGTCTATCAGGATCGGATTAGTCCATCCGTACTCCTGTATGCTGGCAACAATCTGATCTACCTGCTCCACGGAGTGTGTGCGAGCGTTCTTTTCATAACCAATCAACACAGAAAGTGGTAAAGAAACCACATTAAGTTGTTTTGTCATGCCGTTTATCCGCTAAAATCCCCTCGCTTGTGCAAGCAAGTGGGCCTCGGTTTGTATCCACGGCACCCTGTGGGTATGAATGACTGTCGTCAGGTCGCAACTGACGGCGGTCGCCCACCTTCCAGTAATAAAAAAGCCACCAGCATTAACTCCACAGCGAGCTGGAGTTAATGAGGCAGCTTTGGTTTGCGCATTATCGCAGCCCCTGATTAGCACAAGAGCTGCTGTAATGCGTTACGCAGGGATCAAACAGATGTGGCCGTTATTTACCTCAATACGGGAATATTCCGGCTTACCATCCACGATTCCGGTAATGACAAGTTCGCCATCAGGCGACCATTCTTCTTTGTCGTCTTCAAGTACCGCGCCTTCTGGCAAATCAATACAGGCAAAAACAGGGCAGCCAGGATGACGTTTATCCTCCATCGCAATCAGCATCGACTCACCGAACCACTCTGTGGTAGCACGGCCATCAGCCGCCTGATAGTGAATCAGATACTGGTTTTCGCCATTTGCATACTGAGCACGGGCTTGAACTTCTCCCCATTCGTCACTGATACGCATTGTTACCAGTTGGGATAATTCAAACTTAAACGGAACAGACTCTGCACCAATAGATATCGGTGAGTTTTCTCGCTGCTCTGGACCTTCACGCTTCACAATTTGAACATCTTTGACGAGCCAATCACCTGTGTTATCTACTTTTCGATACTCATCGGTATCAGGTAACTCAATAACACTCATCCCATCCGGGCAAAGCAACGATACATCTTTCGAAACACTGCGGATAATGCCGTTATTGTCATACATCATCTTTAAAGTGTGAGGCTGAAATTTCTTCTGCTCCTCATACCAATTTCTTCCGTCTTCAGTAAAAAGCGGTAGCACATCTGGATGTTTGCCGCGGGGATCAATAAGCGGCGCACTGATATTTTTTAAATGCATCATATAAATAACCCTACATCTATCTCATTGACTTGAATGAAACGCACCCTGACCGCAATTGCTCCCGCTTACGCCGAAAAGCTCTCTGCGCCACTAAGATGCGCCACAGGACACCAGCAATAACCACCAGCGAGATACAAAACCACACGGCCATAATCACCAGAAAAATGCCAAGACCATTCATGAAACTATCCATTCTTCAATGAATATCTCCAGTAATGTCAAGAGATACGCCGTCCCCAGCGCGGTTCCTACCGATATAGCTAAGACAAACCTCAAAGATAACGAGGTGTCTTTCGCTTTTCTCCAGACGTAAGCGCCAGCCAGAAATACCAACAAATCTCTTATTGGAAGCGGAAACCAGAACAAATCACTCGGCATAAGCACGATCATCTTCCGCTGCTGATTTACATGCCGCAGTTACTGATATATTGATAACCGGTGCGCTAATCGTGATGGACGACTCTGTCGGTTGACGCGATATAACTGAACGATGGCTATCAATGAAGTCCACAATCTCATTCAGGCACTCTTTAGCTGCCTCATCGTGACTTTTTCCGTATGCTTCATGGAGGACTTTCATCCTCATCATTGCTCCGTCACACATAATCGAAAGCGCGTAAAGCACATCACTAATCGCCATTTCTTTTTTGGTGCTTGTCGAAGGCATCCCATGTTCTCCTTTGTCTGGATGTAAAAAAGCCCCGGCAATTGCCGAGGCTCGTTGTTCGTTATCGTTACGGTTTAATGCTCGCGTCGTCCGGCGACAACTTCGGATTTGTATTTCAGGTCGCCCAGCAAGAATTGCAGCTTAAGCATCTTTGCCGCCGTGTAGTTCCCTGATTCCACAACCTCTTTCATGAGGTCATAAACGGCCGCTACATCATCAGCCAGGAACTCTTTGCGTTGCTGATCAGTCGCACGTTTGAAGGAAATACGCATTACTTTACGGTCTTGTTCTTTCATCGGGTTATCTCCGGTTTAACCAGGGCGGGTATCGCTCGGTTTCGGGTATAACCTTAGGAAATTTTTTCCCATCTGTAAAGCACTTTTTATATAAATCTATAATTATATAATTCTATGGCATTTGCCAGAGAGCATCATGCAACTGGATACCTCCGTTGCACTGGTTGCCCCAGCCATGCCAGCCATCAGGTAAATCACCGCGAGCAAACAGCTCAATACGAGGAACATCGCCTAACAGCTTTACCAGCTTGTCACGAACCACATCAGGCTTCCGAGAATGCTCCAGACGAGGCGATGTAAACGACTGAATGATCCCCGCATCAAGACGGGTCGGCAGTTTGCCTTTTACCGCAAACAAGCAATCTTCACTGTTTGCACGAGTCATATGCCCCATCCCCATCACCAGCTTGTCTGGCTGTCGGCTACCACATTTGTTCCATGTGAAGCCCTTCATGGTCATAAGCCTGAACCCCCATGCTTTCACCACCAGCAACGCTTCTTCTGGCTGAGTCGGAACCCACCACATGGCCAACAAACACGATTCAGGATTAGCAAGCTGCCAGACAGGAATACGAGCAATCTCCTCAGCTTTCATCGTTGGATACTTAAAACCAGCTCCACGATTCCCATCCTTACACTTGTCTTTGTATTCCCAGGGGGGATCTGCATAAATCAGATTAAACAATGCAATTGCCTCCATGTTAGTTGTGCCTCCGGCGCTTATCTCCGGCAGTCATAACGCTGGCCAGCTCTACAGCAAACACAACGAAAAGGGCACTAACCAGACTGATTAATGCCCTTGCCTGTTGTGTGCCGGATATCGCCCGACAACGCTGTTTTGGTAACACGGCTACAGTTCCGCGCCGCTCCAGCTTTTACCCCTTTGCGGATAACAGGCCCTGCCTGTAACTTAGCCCCACGTTCGCCCGAAATGCGCACCAGGCACGCATAAAGATGAGCACGAAGGAAGTAACTCCACCGCGCTTATCTTTATGTGTGAGAGTGAATTGGTGGCCCCTACCGGATTTGAACCGATGACCGTGCGATTATGAGTCGCCTGCTCTAACCACTGAGCTAAGGGGCCATATTTGATCTGTTTGTCTGGTGTGGCGCCGCGCACGAAAATCCCAGCCAATAAATTCAGGATTTTTGGGCGCGGCGGCATATCAGACAAACATGGTTGATGCGTGCGCTCATGAGAAAAGCGCATAGAATGTTGTAACTATATATTTATATAATTATAGAAATATATATTACTTGGGGCAGTTGATTTCCCATGCCCTGTTATGAGCCAGAATATCTTTCTTTGTCTGGCGGTCCATAACATCGATATCGTGATCAGTCAGGTAGATGGGCTTTACCCAATCACAGGCGGTATCAACCACCACCGGGACGCTTCCACGACTCCCGCAGCTCGCGATCAACATCGTCATCAGCCATATGGTTAACACTCTGCTGTACATTCCCCACCTCTTTTGTCACTTCTATACGCCGCTCCGCAGTGGCTTTTACGGCGGCTGCATTCTCATTAATGCGCTGCTTTTCAGCTTCATCTTCGGCCTTTTCTCGCCCCTTCATACGACCAAAACCAAACGCACCGAATGCAACCAATATAACGGTGCCGATAAATGACAAAACGGCTTTCAAACCAGTCATACCACCACTCGCTCTTTCATCCAGCCGTAGACAAACGACTCATTAGCCTCGCGCTTCTCCGCCAGCTCCAGATAGCGTTCGCCCTGCGTACAGTTCAGCGACGTCAGCATCACCCGTTCGCCGTCTTTTCCCCGATTCCCAAGATAAGCACGTAGCGCATTAATGGTACGTGGACCGATTCGTCCGTCTGCATCCAAATCGGGATACAGCTTCCCGCGCAGGTTGAACACATTCAGCCAGCGTTGAAGCATTTTTGACGCCACTGTTGGCCCCATGTTCATCCCCGTGTCACACAGCTCTGCGGCAATATCAGAGGATAATGCGGCCACCTGATCAAAGCGTGGTCCGTACCAGTAATCAGCCTCAAGGATTTCCAGTGCCTGTTCGCGGGTTAAATCGCGCATATCGCCACGGTATCCATGAGCACGGGCAGTGTTCTGAGTAATGCCCCACTTTGTTGGGCCTCCCTTGTCGTCAGGGTGATCCACATAGCCGCCCTCTTTTCCAAGAACGCTGTTAAAAATCTCATCTTTGGTCATGATTAAACCCTAATGCGTCAACTATCCGCGCCAGATTGCCCCTGAAATACAGAACAACGATGCAGATAATCAGATTTCCAATAACCACCAGCCAGTGGGATTCTTGATAAAGACCGAACACATAACGGAAGGGAACATTGGCGTATACAATGACGTAGATATAAGCCAGAAAGGAAACAAATGGACGATGCCTGGAGTCTTTCCGTCGATAAAGCATCAGCGCCATTACTATTACTGTGCAAAGCACCGCATTAATCAGTGCTGACGGGTCACTGCTTACCATTTGAACCCCCTCCACGTAAGCGGGAAAGCATTCCAAAGATGCTACCGAGATCCTGGCTGTTTACGAACGTGAGGATTTTAATGGTCAATGCAGCCACAATAACCGCACCAAGCGCATCCAGAGGACGATCGTTGTAGCTGGTCCATTTGGCAAGAAATGAGCCAACTAACGGCGCTCCAATCACTCCAACAATGAACGATGTAAAGAAATAGCCAATCAGCTTGAGACGGCTAATATTCACCGCTGTAGCAACATAGAAAACAGCGCCAGCAAATGCCCCGAATACAACGCCGTAATCAATACCAGTTGCAATACCAAAAACGCTGGCACCCATCAGGCCACCAGCAGCAACGGCCGTACCGGAAATTGGTTCTGCTGACATTGAAATCCTCGTTAAAAAAAAAGCCCCGCCGAAAAAGGCAGGGCTTCATAAAGCAACAAATTACGCGGTAATCGCTTAACGCAGTTTTACTACGTTAAATAAAACACTACACCCAGTTACCACCTAAAACAAGGTTTTCCCATAAAAAAACCTTCATATTGTGGTTAATCGATCAATAAAAAAGCAATGTTCAACTTTTTACCAACCGAACATCCCGACCAGGACTTCCATAATATTCGCCGATATGCCACTGCTTAAGTTGAGTAATCTTCTCCAACTTAACTCCCATAGAGTCCAGTTTCTGCCATGTTTTCGGTTGTATGTGCTTCATTACCCGCTCTGAATATCTGAATACTGCTCGTAAGCGCATGGTTTCTCACTACAGCTTATATAAGTGGTTTTTCCAGCGGTTTTGCGCCGCGCTGCGCTTATCTTTGACTCCCTCTCTGGCAATTCCAGAAAATGAGAACAACACCACACGGCGATTGCTAACTCTCAACCACTGGCTGGGATAGCAAAGTTTGTATACACGGGAGATAAGCATCTTTGCTTTACGGTTTTTCATCGCTTTATTCTTCTTCCTCACGCCCAAGATATGAAAGAGATGTGACTGCTGTTGCATGGAAACCACAAACCTTGCTAAGTGCGCTTTTAAACTCTTCAAGGTCGGATTGCGATTTGATTCTGAAAGGTGACTGCGCAATCCCGGACATAGTAATGCCGCTAACATTGCTCACTGCGTTGTAGTGATATACGTGCCTATTAGCTGATTGAGCCACGCGTTCCTGTTGGCTGTTTACATTGGCGTCCTGCCCTGTGGTGGCCTGCTCCAACTCTTCGATACGTTCAGCCATCGCAGCACACTCTTCAAAATTGCTTAATGCTTTCCGCTCCCATTCAGCGCATTGTTTTTTCAGTTCTGCAATGCGCTTCTCTGCGGATTCCAGCTCTCTGCCCAGCTCTCCATTCTTCTTCTCCAGCGATTCAATTCGTTCAGCCTGCTGGTTGATATGGTTGTCCTGTGCGGACCATGCTTTGTCTTTGGCTTCCCGTTCATCCAGTAGTGCCAGCACAATGTATGGCGTTATCAAGGACTCAAATTCGGCAACAGCTTGCTCGCCTCGCTTGTAATTCTTAATCCCACCTAAATCTTTCGCGTTCTGTGCCGCCTCACGCAGTGCCTGATAGTCAATCTTGATCACTGGTTGCCTCCTTTGCGAAGCTGGGCGGCTAACTCATCACATATGTGCGTCAAAGAGCAAAGTTTGATTGATGGATGTTCGCGCATCATCTCTACCCCCTGCGCCCGTACTTCAGCCAAAAAAGCATCGGTGGCTGGAATGGGCTTTTGTGGTGATATAGCAATACGTATTGTCTCAAGGTCTGGATCTGTTTCCGTTGTTGGCACCTTGATATAACCCATCTGCACCCCATTCATGATGAACCTGCGACGGTCATCACATATCGCCTTTATCCCTGCATTCTCCGCCGCCAACGCCGCACGACTGGCCTCCAGTTCAGCAATACGCTTGTTTTGGGCTTCCCGCTCATCCAGTAGTGCCAAAGCAACCTTTGGGTTGAACGCGGCAACATAACGAGCGTTGTTCTCTGCATTTTTCTGTCCATCAAAGCCGGTCCATTTGATAACGTCTTCACATCGTTCATCACCGGGCGTGTGCACCGCATAAGTACCAGTATCCGTCGAAATAAATGCGACCCATTCGTCTGGTGTTGCCTGTTTTGCTATCTCACGCAGCGCCTGATAATTAATTGCTGTGCTGTTAGTCATTCCAAGACTCCAGCTCTGTTTCAATTTCTTTATCGATCTCATCGTTTGTGGCTTCTTCATCCAGATGGTCACGAGCCTCTTTACGATACTTTTCTCTATGCGCTTCATACCAGTTAGAAAACTCCGGCGACCAGCCTGTGTCCTTGCCGTCGTAGTCAAACTTGGCATTTTTCTCAGCCATGCTTTCAACCATGTTTTCAGCCGTAATAAGCCCCAATTCACGCATCCCACGCAAAAAACTTTTACGCATGTGAGGGCTAACTTTCGAATCACAAACAGGCTTAAATTTGACTTCCCAACGGCGAATACAACGTGCATTAAGTGATTTGCTCATAGTTATGCTTCCTGAATACGCTTAAACTCAATTACCCATACCCACGGGTTAGATAGCCAGTTCTCTTGCCCGTAAATACCGCGCCAGATATCACCAAAGCCAACGCGATAAACCGCTTCCGGAGGTGTAATCTTGTACGTCGCCGGAGATGCGCCTTCCGCTTTAGCATCTGCCTCGCTCATGTCATGCAGCCGTTCCACGCGCACGTCGGTTATTTCCAACAGAATGCGGCTGGCCCAACGTGGCATGTGAATTGATGGATACCACCCGCCATCAAACTTTTCATTCACAGTGTGAGGTTTCCAGTCGGCATCATCGGGTATCGACCACAGGCCGTAATCACCAGGCTTTTGCTCGCAACTGGCCCGATAAATCCTTGCTGCGTTCTTCTCATCGCCACGACAAAGGTTGTCGTTCCAGTCCACACTGCAACCATCCTCATTGCCTAATATCGCCCACGCTTCACGGACCCATATGCGATCACCAACGTTACCGAACGGGCATAAACCATGTTCCGGTGCATCCATAACGTGGGTATAGACACCATTGCGTTTCTTTGTCGGTTTACGGATAACCAGGCAGTTATCGGCCCTGACATTTTTTACAGGTCGGCGAGTCTGCGTCTTCCTGCCTTCGAGGATGGCCCTGACCATCGCATCATTAAAAATCATGCCGCGCTCTTTCATCTTGCTCACTTCAACTCCTCCCGACGACGTTCCTGAAGCTCTAGCATTGCGGCTCGGAAATCCTGCCACCATTCCTCATCTGCAACGGGGGTGTTCCGCTCCAGCACCTTGTCCGCATCGGCGATCAGGTTTGCCAGACTCTTGTCTGAAATCTTCGTTACCGGAGTCGTTGGTTGCTCAACCTGCCCGATAGGTTTTATCGTGCTCAAAAGGAGGCGACGGCTGGAAAGTGGCGACCCACAACGGCGCCCATCTTCCTTGCGATATGTTTCTTTCGGACCAACACACCAGGTTGTCGGCGTTTCGCGTAACTTCACTTTTTTCTCACCATCAATGGTGATGATTATTCCGGTATGTGTTTTGATGCTCATGCCACAGCCCCTCTCAACGGCTTAACTTTGGCTAATAAGGTGTTAAACAACATGGAGTTAGGATTCATGCCAAATGGCAATTCCGGTTTAGCGGAGTAGTACAGGCAACCATTTATTTTCCTGGTTGTTATCTGTCCTTCGGCAACCATGCTTCTCAGTCTGCAACGCATAGAGTTCTGCGACACACCAATGTGCTCCGCGATTACGTCCACTTTTGAACATGGGTGATCGGTCAGGAAATTAATCACATCTTGGGGGTTAATAATTTTGCGTTTCATTGTCGAGGCGTCCTTATACATTTATATAAATATATAATTCTATATACGGCGGGAGACATCCCGCCGTAGGCTTACTGTCAGGCTTTCAATAGCGATTCTTTCAGATATCGGGCATCAGCCAGGGCGTTTGGAGTAATCTTGCGAACCCATGCATTACGGGTTGGACTCCACTTAAAGGCGCGTGATTTAAGCAGCGAACGAATGTTTGCCTCTGGTTTGCCAGGGAAATAAAACAGGATGCGGTTATCCTCTGGATCTACCTCCATAGAAAAGCCGTCGTATTCTTCGCGCTGTGATCCTGTTACAGACTTGACCGATTCAAGCTCTTTAATACGGTTCTGTAGGCGTTTGATTTCGGCGTTATTGTTACTCAGTGAGTATGAAGGAAAGCCAATGTGCCCACAGAAATCTCCGGCGAGTAACTCTTTGGCTTCGCTTTCAGTAAACTCAAGGTCAATTAATGCGGAAAGCTGCTGTAATTGGTCTTTTTTGTATTTGCGAATAGCCTTATTTGCGGCCTTCATTTTGATGTGTGACTTCATGCAGCCTTGCAGCTTACGAAGCAACTTAAATAGCGCATCAGGATCATCAGACGAAACTCCATTACGGCCGACACCTGCGGCTTTGCTTTCGTAGT
>SKES01001699.1_pt1 | contig 12202 bp, 5 predicted proteins | sample 4826851 | NCBI WGS metagenome assembly SKES01 (sample SAMN11008803, study PRJNA524170) | human gut metagenome | biome: Human fecal sample; material: Feces; isolation source: fecal sample from pouch patient p52 | host: Homo sapiens | place: Israel: Tel-Aviv | collected 2016-09-04 | reverse complement strand
ATTAATATAAACACCATTTTATTATGATATAAATTAATACAGAACAAATATTTGTATTTATAAGTTACTAAAGAAAGGAGATTATATGATTAAACTCATTAAACGTTATTCAAACTTTAATCCCCCTGTAATTATAGGTAGCTTGTCTATCGTCTTAGGGCTGAGCTTATGTGCCCTTCTGATTCCGCAAATATCTCAAACGATCCTCCAAGGGATTCGTGATATTATATTTGAAGATTTCAGCTGGTTTTATGTTTTATCCATAAGTCTCTTCTTTATCTTCAATATCTTTCTTGCACTTAGTTCGCTAGGTGACATCAAACTTGGTAGCGACGATGAAGAAGCGGAATTCTCTTATACAGCTTGGCTCGCCATGTTATTTGCGGCAGGTACTGGTGTAGGTCTCATGTTCTTCGGTACTGCTGAACCGCTCTCACATTATCACTCCGCTGTAGGCTTAGTCGATGGTGCTCCTAGCGCCAAGGAAGCGTTATTCCGCTCCATCTTCCACTGGGGCATCAATGCATGGACGGTATACGGAATTATGGCTTTAGCATTAGCGTATTTTGGTTTTCGCTATAAGTTGCCTTTATCACTACGTTCATGTTTCTATCCGCTGTGGAAGGATAAGATCAATGGCCCACGAGGGCACATTATCGATATCATCGCACTTTGTGTAACTTTATTAGGTATCGTAACCACCTTAGGATTTGGTGCGGCCCAACTAGGTGCAGGGTTCCTATATATTGATATCATCTCCACTAATGACTTTTCCGCCCAAACGGTCATCATTATCATCATTATGTCCATTGCCGTTCTATCTGCTGTTACAGGTATTGATAAAGGCGTTAAGCTGCTCAGCGAAATCAATATATCTGTTGCATTAGTCTTAATGCTTTTTGTACTATGTGCAGGTCCTACATTACTTCTATTAAATACAATGGTAGAAAACTTTGGATACTATCTATCACATATTTTAGGGCAAAGCTTCTATACATCTATCTATACACCAGAAACCCGTCCATGGTTCTTCAGCTGGACCATACTATTCTGGGCTTGGTGGTTATCTTGGGCACCATTTGTGGGCATGTTCATTGCGCGTATTTCAAAAGGTAGGACTATTCGAGAGTTCATCTTTGGGGTACTCATTATTCCAACTGTTTTTACTATCGTTTGGTTTACTATCTTTGGTAATACTGCAATTTATATCGATGAAACAGTAGCAAACGGTGCACTCGGTGCATTAACCGATAAACCAGAACAACTACTCTTTGCATTCCTTGAATATTTACCATTATCCAGTTTAACTAGTCTTCTATCAATTATCGTATTAGCATTATTTTTTATCACATCTGCCGATTCAGGCATTTATGTGTTAAATAATATTGCGGCCTATGATAAATCCACTTCATCTCCAAAGTGGCAATGCTTAATGTGGGGCTCTGTAATGTCCTTTCTTGCCATCAGTTTGCTCAGCATTGGTGGGCTTAATGTACTACAATCGGTAACGCTCATTCTCGCCTTACCATTTGCAGCCTTGATGGTTATCATGTGCTACAGCTTATGGCAAGGATTATTGACAGATACGCAATACTTTAACACAAAACTTTCAACCACATCCATCTACTGGGACAGCAAGAACTGGAAACAAGGTCTTGCCAAAATACTCAACCAAACGCAATCGGAAGATGTTATTTCCTTTATGAAAACAACAGCATTGCCTGCTATGTATCAGCTCAATAAAGAATTAACCGAAGAGTACGGATTAACTACGAGAATTGACAAACATTTCAATGGTAACGACGCCTCCGTAGAGTTAACCATCGAAAAAGAATCAATGCGCAACTTTACCTATGGCATCAAACTCGTTACGCAAGAGGTATCGGATCATCTCATCGAAGATCCTAACATTCCTCACATTACTGAAAGTACCAACGCAATTCCTATGACATATTTCAGTGACGGACGCGCCGGATACGATGCGCAGTATATGACACGGGAGGATATCATTACCGATATCATTCGTCAGTACGAACGATATCTTACTTTATCGGATGACGTCGGTTATGACATCATGTCTCATGACGCGGAAGAAACAGCTGAATAGAAACCAATAATACCTATAACAAAAGGGTGCACCTCGCAGGTGCACCCTTTTTATTATGTCGCACAATATCAACTATGCAACAAGTCTATACAGTTAATATAGCTTAGACGCTGGTCCGAAGTAATTAATCTTCAGACATAACCTCTTCCGTAATATCAATGATTTCAGGTGTATTTTTTACAACTTCAATCTTACGGTAACGACTCATGCCTGTACCAGCAGGAATCAACTTACCAATAATTACGTTTTCTTTCAAACCCAATAATGGATCGATTTTACCCTTGATAGCAGCGTCGGTAAGAACACGTGTTGTTTCTTGGAAGGACGCAGCGGACAAGAATGAGTCCGTTGCCAAAGCGGCTTTCGTAATACCCAATAGCGTGCGTTTGCCTGTAGCATTTTCACGACCATTGAGAGTAAGACGACGGTTTTCTTCGTCAAAGGTATTAACGTCCACCATATCCCCTGGAAGCATATCCGCATCACCAGCTGTTTCAATTTTAACTTTATGAAGCATTTGACGAACGATAACTTCGATATGTTTATCGTTAATTTCTACACCTTGGGATTTGTATACTTTTTGTACTTCGTATACGAGGTAACGTTGAGTTGCTTCAGTACCCATGACACGCATGATGTCATGAGGATTGATGGAGCCTTCAGTCAAACGAGCTCCCAAGGATACCACATCCCCGTCTTTAACGATAATGCGGGAGCCGTAAGGAATGAGGTAATCAAGTTCAATACCATCTTCACCAGTGATAAAGATAGTGTTCGTACCTTTCTTACCTTCATTAGGTACAACACGAACTGTACCTTCATTTTCAGCGATGATAGCATTACGTTTTGGTTTACGAGCTTCGAACAATTCTTCGACACGTGGCAAACCTTGTGTAATATCATCACCTGCGACACCACCAGTATGGAATGTACGCATTGTCAACTGAGTACCAGGTTCACCGATGGATTGTGCCGCAATAATACCAACAGCTTCACCAACTTGAACTTGGTTGCCAGTTCCTAGATCACGACCATAGCACTTGCGACATACGCCATATGGGCTACGACAAGTCAATACGGAACGGATTTTTACTGTTTCATAGTGTTTTACAACTTCATCAGCTAACGCCTCTGTGATTTCACCATTAAGAGGAACGATGACTTCGCCAGTTTCCTTGTTAACTAATTCTTCAGCTGCAATACGACCTACGATACGGTCTTTTAATGGCTCGATAACACCAGTGCCTTCAACGATAGCTTCCACTTCAATACCGTGGATTTCATTGTTCCGCACTTGTACTTCTTTTACATCGGAGTTAAGGATAGCTTCGATGCCTTCTTCAGTAAGACGTGTATCAGCTGGGAAGATTTCTACCCCTTCGCTGTCAACGATTGCTTGTACAGTATCCTTGTTCAACATATTTTGAACCATAGTTTCTTTCAATGTTGCACGGATGCTATCGTCGCTTTCACCAAGAATAATTTTTTGAACCAAGTTAGTATGGTTAATATCGCTATCAGAGCCCAAATGTGCACCGCGCAATGCGATAGATGTAACACCAGCTTCAGCAATATCTGCCAAGCATTGTTCATCCAAGATAGTTTCAGCTGGTACAACAAGTTCCCCTGTTTCAGCATTCACAACATCTTTATCTAAAACGCGACCAATGAGTTTATCTTTAAGCAATTCTAATGCTTGACGTGGAGATGTAGCCAAACGAGCGCGTTCACGAACGAGATCGATACCTACAACGTCACAATCGTCCTCACGAACGATAACGTCTTGAGATACGTCAACAAGACGACGAGTCAAGTAACCGGAGTCAGCTGTACGAAGCGCTGTATCGGCCAAACCTTTACGAGCACCATGAGAGGATGTAAAGTAATCCAATACAGTCAAACCTTCTTTAAAGTTTGCCTTGATTGGTAAGTCGATGATACGACCAGATGGATCGGCCATCAAACCACGCATACCAGCAAGCTGACGAATCTGTTGTTTATTACCACGGGCACCAGAGATAGCCATCATGTAAACAGGGTTGAAGCCATCTTTGTCGCACGCCATATTATCCATCATGGCATCAGTAACATCTTCTGTTGCTTGAGTCCACAATTGGATAGTTTTACGGTAACGTTCTTCTTCTGTAATAAGACCACGGCGATACAAGCGAGATACTTTTTCTACTTCTTGTTCTGCTGTGTCTAATAAACCAGTTTTTACTTCTGGTACTTTAATATCTGCAATAGCTACAGTCATACCTGCGCGACGAGCGAAGGAGTAACCCAAGGATTTGATACGGTCCAAAAGTTCTGCAGTTTTTTCATTGCCAAACAATTGGAAGCATTGGTCAACCAATTTACCAACTGTTTTCTTATCCATAACCTTACCTAAAGAGTAAGTGCCATCTTCACGTTTTTCGTATTGCCATAATTCTGGGAATAGTGCATTGTTGAAGATTAAGCGACCAGCTGTAGTTTCTACACGGCCATGGTCAGGTAAACGGATATAAAGAATATCTTGCAAGCCAATGATATGAGACTCGTATGCAAGCATTACTTCGTCATAAGTAGCAAATGTTTTTGCTTTATCACGAGTATCTTCGCGTACAACTGTTAAGTAGTATGTACCCAAGATCATATCTTGAGAAGGTACTGCTACTGGTTTACCGTCTTTAGTGGACAAGATATTATGGCTAGAAAGCATCAATGTACGAGCTTCTGCTTGTGCTTCTACGGACAATGGTAAGTGACACGCCATTTGGTCACCGTCAAAGTCGGCGTTGAAGGCTGTACATACTAATGGATGCAATTTGATAGCACGGCCTTCCCAAAGGATTGGTTCGAAGGCTTGGATACCAAGTCTATGCAATGTAGGGGCACGGTTCAAGAGAACTGGATGTTCTTTGATTACCTCTTCCAAGGATTCCCATACACCAGGGCCAATTCTTTCTACTTGGCGTTTAGCTGCCTTGATATTGGATGCTTGACCACGTTCTACCAAACGTTTCATAACAAAAGGTTTGAACAATTCCAATGCCATTTCTTTAGGCAAACCACATTGGTGCATTTTAAGTTCAGGACCTACTACGATAACGGAACGACCAGAGTAGTCAACACGTTTACCAAGCAAGTTTTGACGGAAACGACCTTGTTTACCTTTAAGCATATCGGACAAGGATTTTAATGGACGGTTACCAGGACCTGTTACAGGACGGCCACGGCGACCATTATCGATCAATGCGTCAACAGCTTCTTGAAGCATACGTTTTTCGTTGCGCACGATGATATCAGGAGCACCTAAGTCTAACAAACGTTTCAAACGGTTGTTACGGTTGATAACACGACGGTACAAATCATTGAGGTCAGATGTAGCGAAACGACCACCATCTAATTGAACCATAGGGCGCAATTCAGGTGGGATAACAGGGACAACATCCATGATCATCCATTCTGGGCGGTTGCCAGATTGACGGAATGCTTCTACTACTTCTAAACGACGAACTGCACGGATTTTACGTTGACCACTAGCAGTGTTCAATTCTTCGCGCAATTCAGCATTCAATGCTTCAAGATCAAATTCTGCTAAAAGAGCTTTTACAGCCTCAGCACCCATGTCGATACATACGAAGAGAACCTCTTCAGCAGCGCCCAATTCATAACGCTCTTCACGAGTTAATTCTTCGTATTCTTTATCAGCTTCTGGGATTGTTGCATCATCGCGAAGAGCCGCATTATAGCGCTCTTTGCGTTGTGCTTCACGAACAATAGCCAAACGTTCGTTACGTTGAGCTACTGTTTCGATTACGACGGATTTACCACCGATAGTATAACCGTCTTCGTTAAATTGAGCTTCATATTCGCGGTACTCTTGCTCGGACAACAATTGGCGTTTTGCCAATGGAGTACCAGCTGGATCTACTACGATGTAGGAAGCAAAGTATAATACGCGTTCCAAGGAACGTGGAGATACATCAAGGATGAGGCCCATGCGGGATGGGATACCTTTAAAGTACCAAATGTGAGATACAGGAGTAGCCAATTGGATATGGCCCATACGTTCACGACGTACTTTTGCACGTGTAACCTCTACACCACATTTATCGCAGACTACGCCTTTATGGCGAATGCGTTTATATTTGCCGCAGTGACATTCCCAGTCCTTTGTTGGTCCAAAAATGCGTTCGCAGAATAGACCATCACGTTCTGGCTTCAACGTACGGTAGTTAATAGTTTCAGGTTTCTTAACTTCCCCATGAGACCAAGCTAAGATCTGCTCTGGAGAGGCTAAACCGATTCGCATGGAATCGAATTCATTTACGTCTAGCACTACTATCGCTCCCTTCCTTATAGATAGTTTTAGTCTTCATCGTTAGAGGAATCGCCCATTGGGAACGCCAATTGGCTAAGGATATCGTCTTCACCGCCGTTATCAGCAGGTGCTTCTTCCTCTACTACAGTTACTTCATCAGTTTCTACTGCACTGCCTTCCATAACTTCTTCAATGCCAGTTTCTACCACTTCATCTTCGTCATCAAGTTCTTTCATAACAACTTCTTCTTGATCTTCATTCAAGATTTTTACATCAAGACCAATACTTTGAAGTTCTTTGAGCAATACCTTGAAGGACTCAGGTACACCTGGTTCAGGGATGTTTTCGCCTTTAACGATTTTTTCGTATGCTTTCACACGACCAACAACGTCGTCAGACTTAACAGTTAATAGCTCTTGAAGTGTATAAGCTGCGCCATATGCTTCGAGAGCCCAAACTTCCATTTCCCCGAAACGTTGACCACCGAATTGAGCTTTACCGCCCAATGGTTGTTGTGTAACAAGGGAGTACGGACCTGTGGAACGAGCATGGATTTTATCATCAACCAAGTGATGGAGTTTAAGCATGTATACGTAACCAACAGTTACACGGTTATCCATAGGTTCACCAGTACGACCATCGTACAATACTGTTTTACCATCATCGGAACGACCAGCAATGCCTAATGTTTCAAATACGTCTTTTTCATGCGCACCATCAAATACAGGTGTAGCAATATGAATACCAGCTACATCTGGTTTTGGCATGCCATATGTTTCATAATCGTAACCAAGGCCTTCGAGTTCATGACGAATTTCAACGCGTTTAGCACGAGCAGATTCAATATGGTTCAATGTAGTTTTAACTTTATTAATAGCTTCTAATTCTTCTACAAGAGCTGGATCCATTTCTGGAGCGTCTTCTTCAGAGTCGAAGAATTCTACATGAAGTGCATTGTATTTAGCTTCAATAGCTTTAAGCTCTTTATAACGAGCTTCGCCACCAAGAGCTTCAAGTTTCTTTTGCGCTGCAGATTCTACATGGCCAAGAATTTGAGATTTCAAGTCGATGATTTTTTCATCGATGTCGAAATGAGGAACTGTCACATCTTCTTTAGCTTTTGCTTCTAATTCTTCAATTTCAGCATATAAGCCGCGAATAGCGTCAATTTGTTCCCAATAAGATGCATCAGTACGAGCTTCTTTCAATACATTTTGAATGTGAAGGTCTGTAGCTTTGATTTTCATACCTAAGCCTTGAACAGCCCAACCCAAGTGAGTTTCAAGAACCTGACCGATGTTCATACGAGAAGGTACGCCCAATGGGTTCAATACGATTTGTACTGGAGTACCATCTGGAAGGAATGGCATATCTTCTTTTCTCATAACGCGAGAAACGACACCTTTGTTACCATGACGGCCCGCCATTTTATCGCCTTCATGAATCTTACGTTTTTGAGCGATGTATACGCGAACAAGTTTATTTACACCTGGTTGTAATTCGTCGCCGTTTTCACGAGTGAAGACTTTAACGTCTACTACTTTACCAGATTCGCCATGAGGTACGCGCAAGGATGTGTCGCGAACTTCACGTTCTTTGTCGCCAAAGATAGCGCGCAATAAACGTTCCTCTGGAGTAAGTTCAGTTTCGCCTTTTGGTGTAGCTTTACCTACTAGGATATCGCCAGGGTGTACTTCTGCACCAATGCAGATAATACCTTCTTCATCTAAGTTTTTAAGTGTGTCGTCACCAGTATTAGGCAATTCGCGAGTGATTTCTTCAGCGCCTAATTTAGTGTCGCGCGCATCACATTCGTATTCTTCAATATGAATGGATGTATAGATATCTTCTTTGCAAAGTTCTTCACTAAGCAAGATCGCATCTTCGTAGTTATAACCTTCCCAAGGCATGAACGCTACAAGAACGTTATAACCTAATGCCAATTCGCCGCCATCAGTAGCAGGACCGTCAGCCAATACTTGACCTTTTACAACATGGTCGCCACGATTAACGATTGGTTTTTGGTTAAAGCATGTGGATTGGTTAGAACGAAGGAATTTATTCATACGGTATACATCAACACGACCATCGCTATCGCGAAGAACGTGGATTTCATTACCCCAGCAACGTACAACTTTACCAGCTTCACGTGCAAGTACGCAAACACCGGAGTCAGTAGCTGCTGTATATTCCATACCTGTACCAACAAGTGGAGCTTGCGCACGCAAGAGTGGTACCGCTTGACGTTGCATGTTCGCACCCATCAAGGCACGGTTAGCATCGTCATTTTCAAGGAATGGAATCATAGCTGTACCGATGGATACAACTTCTTTTGGACTAACGTCCATGTAGTCAACCTTATCAGGTGTAACTTCTAATACATCATGACCACGACGACAAGCTACGTGTTCATTAGTAAAGTAACCTTCAGCATCGATTGGAGAGTTCGCTTGGGCAATTGTCATGCCTTCTTCTTCATCAGCTGTCATATATACAACGGAATCAGATACACGAACCTTGATAACTTTGTCTGCATCTTCACCTGTACCATAGATTTTTTCAACCTTACGGTATGGAGCTTCAATGAAACCGAATTCATTTACTTTCGCATAGTTAGACAAGGAGTTGATCAAACCGATGTTTGGACCTTCTGGAGTTTCGATTGGACACATACGGCCATAGTGAGAGTGATGCACGTCACGAACTTCGAAGCCTGCACGCTCACGAGATAAACCACCAGGGCCAAGGGCAGATAGACGACGTTTGTGAGTCAATTCTGCTAATGGGTTTGTTTGGTCCATGAACTGAGACAATTGGGAAGAACCAAAGAATTCTTTGATTGCTGCCACTACAGGACGAATGTTAATCAACGCTTGAGGCGTAATAGATTCGATTTCTTGAATTGTCATACGTTCACGAACAACACGTTCCATACGAGTTAAACCAATACGGAATTGATTTTGCAACAATTCACCTACGCAACGAAGACGACGGTTACCCAAATGGTCGATATCATCTGTGTGACCTGCACCATCCATAAGGTTGAGCAAATAAGAGATGTTAGCGATCATATCTTCGCGAGTTACTGTACGGTGATCGAATGGCAAGTTGCAGTTATTACAGATAACTTTGGACTCTACACCATCGTTATTTACGATGTAGAATTCAGCGAAACCTTCGCCATCGAATACATGGCTATTAGCAACGATATCAAGTTGTTCTTCCCCAACTTGTACACCTGCATCAAGGATAATTTCGCCAGTCTCTGGATCTACGATAGGTTGTGCCAATGTTTGACCCAACATACGTTGACGCCAGCCAAGTTTTTTGTTCAATTTGTAACGACCAACGCGCGCTAAATCATAACGGCGTGCATCGAAGAACAAGTTATCGAACAAGTTACGAGCAGACTCTACAGTTGGAGGCTCGCCTGGACGTAATTTTTTATAGATTTCAACCAATGCTTCATCGGCAGATTGAGTTGTATCTTTTTCTAATGTACGAACGATGCGTTCATCATATACTGGTAAACCATCTTCATCAGTTTTACCATTCCAGAAGAGGTCAAGGATGCTTTCATTAGTATCCCAACCTAATGCACGTACCAATACAGTAGCTGGTAATTTACGGTTACGGTCAATACGAACAGCAACAACTTCGCTTGCATCAGTTTCAAGCTCAATCCATGCGCCACGGTTAGGAATAACTGTGGAATCGTACAAACGGTTACCCATTGTATCGATTTCTTTATTGTAGTAAACGCCTGGAGAACGTACTAATTGGGATACGATAACACGTTCTGCACCATTGATGATGAAAGTACCTGTATCAGTCATCAATGGGAAATCGCCCATGAATACTTCTTGTTCTTTAATGTCCATATTTTCTGGATCATTATTTACCAACCGAACATTTACACGAAGTGGTGCTGCATAAGTAGCATCACGGTTTTTACATTCATTAATATCATACTTAGGTTCACCTAAGCTGAAACCTTCGAAAGAAAGTACTAGATTACCTGAATTGTCTTTAATCGGAGAAATATCGTTGAAAATATTTTGTAAACCACTCTCCAAGAACCACTCATACGATTTACGCTGAATGTCCAATAAATGCGGCATCTTGATAACTTCGTTAATTTTAGCGTACGTATAACGAGTTCGTTTGCCTACCTGTTCAGGTTTGAACATATTTGCTTTCACCCCTATCAAAACACACTGGTCTACCATTTTCTATAACGGCACGGAAAAGACATCTTACAGGTCTCAGTTTTCCTGCTCGGATAACGTCAAATAAAGCAAGGCCCATTTCATTTTTAAAATAACCTTGCTTTCCATTAACCAAGCACAACCTTGGAAGAAAACCTCATCACTATTCAAGTTATAGTTTTATATCCAAAAGCAGGAAACGCTACTTTTGCAATATATAATTCTATCAGTATTAAAAAAGACTGTCAACCAAAAGGGTTGGCAGTCTTTCATTTTCATGCTTTATTCATGTATCAAAACAACTTACTCTATTAGTTGCCTTTTTGTTTTAAAAGATTGGCACCAGCAATACCAGGGCGAGTCATTTCTTTAGGAGAAAGAATATGATTGATTTCATCTTCAGTCAATCCGTAGATATGCTGCATAATCCATTGCGCAAGCTCACGAGAACGTAATAGGCGTTCTGTATCCGGTGCTTCTTCCGGAACTGGGGTATACAATGGGTCTAAACCAGATTTAATTAATTCACCACGTTCAGCGAATGTTAAGCCTCTTACTTTGATATCTTCAAATGCCATGTTGGCACCTCCTAGTATTGTTCTTGATTATTAACTAATGTAATGATGGATGCAGAACGACCAGAATCTGCACGATAGTACGCCTTGAATGGCAATTCAATATTGACGCCGCGCGGACCATCGATGCCCGGAGATTGTCGTTCATATACAAGTTCAGGCAACTTGAATGTAAGCGACCAGTCATCTTGTTCAAGTCGCAATTCCAAGCTAGATTCTGTACCGTTAATCGCTTTATTCAAGAGGTCCTTATTTTGGAAGAACGCCTTAATCGTCCCTGAAATTGATACAATACCTGGGTCGATGTATGTTCTAAAGCCTTTACCGCCGATAGCGTAAGAATCGCCATCCAAGCCAAAATCAAAATTGATATCGCAACTTAGAATATTGGCCACAGTAACGCCACCCTCTTTAATGGTTGCATTAAGATTTTGGAATGGTAAGAAATTTAGAGCCTTAGCTGCAGCATCAAATGTAGTGGTCGCTAATGTTTCCTTACAGCCCATTACATCCACAGATGCATTTAATTCAGCATCACCGCCAAATTTAAAGCCTAATTTACTAACTCGCACACCGGCGAATTGTTGGAACACGTTAACATCAGGATAGCCCTGTTCAATAGTTAACGACGGCATCGTATTACCGATTTTAAATACGTGCTCAGACTTCTTATTTGGTGCTTGGCCAGTTGTATTAGAAGTCGGTTGACCAAATGCAGCTTTTAGCCAGTATCCGATGTCGATTACACCAACAGGCACGGTTAAACTACCGGACGTGTCGATGTTGCCACGGAATGGCGCTGCGGGATTACGATCGCCACGGATTACTGTGGAGTCGTTTAAATTTTGACTAGCTTTTACGGAGCTAGAAATAATCGGAGTGATGACACCGCCAGTAGTTGGCGTTGTACCAAAATCCGCCTCAAACGCAATCGCCACATGGGACTGAGAGCCCTGCGCACGTTTTGCTGTTGCCATATGCATTTCCTCCTTTAATATTCAAT
>SKES01001691.1_pt1 | contig 12238 bp, 10 predicted proteins | sample 4826851 | NCBI WGS metagenome assembly SKES01 (sample SAMN11008803, study PRJNA524170) | human gut metagenome | biome: Human fecal sample; material: Feces; isolation source: fecal sample from pouch patient p52 | host: Homo sapiens | place: Israel: Tel-Aviv | collected 2016-09-04 | reverse complement strand
TTTTTAAAAGATAATTCATTAAGTTCAGCAATTTTTTCTGGTGAAGCTCCCTGTCCATTATCTTTGATTTCGACAATTACATTTGTATCTTTTTTGAATAAGTGGATTCTTATTGTGCAACCCTTTTCGTTATGTAAAACAGAGTTGTAGATGATATTATGGATAACTCTTGTGATTAAAAACTGCTCAATCATGATAGATTGATTAACAAGTGAATAATCGTAATCAAATTCAAATTCAAAATCATTCCAGATTTCTTGATTTAAAATATGGATGAGAATGTCTTTGAAGAAGGGGATAATTTTTGTTTCAGTCTGATTTAATTGAAGATGACCGGATGAAAGGCGAGCTACTATATTTAGATCATTTAAAATATTTTGGATGTAATAGGATTCCGTCAATATTGGGGGAATATGTTTTTTAGACTGTGTATCTAGTTCAGAATCATTTAACAAGGACGCGTTAGAAATGATGACAGAAAGAGGTGTTTTGATATCGTGTGCAATACCTGAAATCCATTGCTCTTTAAAGACTTCATTCTCTTTGAGTAGAGTATCGGTTTGATTAATTGCAGTTGTAAGATATTCTAGTTCTGATATAGAATTTATTGGATTTTTCAGACCATCCGGGAGATTCTGAATAGCAGTTACAAGAGGCGCAATTTTACGATTGATATGCGTCACACCATAGTAGTAAAGAAAAGCGAAATAAAGGCAGTTGAAAAGCAATACTCCAAATGCTACTAGTGGAATCAAGCGAATACTATCTATATCTAAGTAATTATAACTATAACGAGCGATTTTATCTTTTGGAAAACCAACAACAATGATGTAGTCACCTTTTATCTGACTAAAAACAGGATAATCTGAAAGATAATAGCGAGAAAACTGTAAAATGTCCCCATAGTCAAATTGCGAAGGAACTTCTGTAGGTTTATACTGTTCGTACACTTGTTTTCCAGTCTGCTTATCCAATACCATGAGCCATAACTTTTGTTCTTTTAGACTAGAAATATCATTTCTAGGTATGTGGACGTTATTTTTTGTGATGGTAATGTGTTCAGAAATTATTTTCACAGTCTCAGTAGCAGTTTGCTTTTCCTTAATGTAGAAAACAAAACTGGCAATTAGAAGAATATTGGTAATAAAGATAATGATGGAAAAAAAGATAAATTTCTTTAGTGAATACCTTAAAATTTTGGTTTGGTTCATAATCATGATAACAATTTATATCCCAGCCCTTTAGCTGTCTTTAAATATTGAGGTTTTGAAGGATTTTCTTCTATTTTTTCTCGAATTTTCCGAATATGTACAGTCAAAGTGTTTTCATAACCAAAGCTATCCACTCCCCAAATCGTATCACAGAGAGATTCGGTTGAAACGATGTAATTTTTATTATCGTAAAGTTTTTTCAAAATCTGAATTTCAATTGGCGTAATAGAAATTTCTGCTCCATTTTTTTGTACTGTTGCATTCCGAAAACTCACCAAAGTCTGTCCAATCTGTATTGCTTCCTGTTCTGATTTATAGCTTCTCCGGAGCAGAGCCATAATACGATAGATAAGATTTTTTGGAATGAAGGGTTTCATGACATAATCATCACCACCAGCATTGAAACCAGCTACCTCATCTTCAGGATTATTTTTGGCAGTCAGAAAGAGGATAGGTGTATCGCCTTTTTTTCGGATATGTTTTGCTAATGTGTAGCCATCACCATCGGGGAGCATAATGTCCAAAAGGAAAAGGTCGAACTGCTCTGTTTCAATCATGTCCAAACTAGATTCTATATCATAGGCTGATGTTAGATTGGAAAACCCGTAGGCAGTGAGAGTATCTCTTATGGAAGAATTTAAAATTTTATCGTCATCAATGACAAGGATGTGCTTATTCAGGAGTTGTTGTTCGAAATTCATAATCTTACCTCACTTATCTATATTATACCATTTAAAAGAGTGAAAAAAGGTAAAACACTTTAATCTTAATGTAAAATTAAGGTTAGCTTAGTTTAAAATTAATCTAGCATGTCTATAATAAAGACATAACCTAGATAGAGATACTTCTCAAATAAATTTTAATCAGTGAGGTATTTCCAAATGGCTAAACAACAAATGAATCTCATTGAGGAGGAAGTTCATAATGATTAGTAATGTTTTACAGATAAAAAACTTACAAAAGGGATTTAAGGACACTCAGGTAGTTAACCTTAGTTCCTTATCAGTTCAACAAGGTGAGATTTATGGTTTTCTAGGTCCAAATGGAGCTGGGAAAACAACCACCATGAAGATGATTTTGTCTTTGATTTCTCGTACAGCTGGGGAGATTGAAGTGTTCGGTCAACCCATAGATACGGACAAGCAGTATCTTAATCAGATTGGCTCTATGATTGAAGAACCGTCTTATTATCCTAATTTGACAGGCTATGAAAATCTCTTGGTCTTCCAAAAGATCCTTGGATTTGATAAGAAAAATATTCAGGAAACCTTGAAAATTGTGGGGTTAGATCAACCTAAAAACAAGAAAAAATTGGTTAAAGATTATTCTCTGGGTATGAAACAGCGTTTGGCTTTAGCCTTTGCCTTAGTCAAGAAACCACGTTTGTTGATACTGGATGAGCCAACAAACGGGCTAGACCCAGCAGGGATTCATGAAATTCGGGAACTGATTATCAAGTTGGCAAAAGAACAGGGCATTACTGTCTTCATCTCTACCCATATCCTTTCTGAAGTAGAGCATATCGCTGACCGTGTGGGGATTATCAATCATGGTCAACTGGTTTACGAGGGAGAAATTCGTAAAATTCAGTCCAATAAATGGCTGGAAGTGCGTGGGGATTTTAGAGATCGACGTGAAGTCATTAGCCAAGTGTTATTTGGTTATCCGTGCAAGATGTTAGAGATACAAGAGGATAAACTCAAGCTGACTAACCTTGCCGATCAGCAGATTTCTAGTTTGTTACGAGATTTAATAGTCGAGAAAGTTCCAATTTATGAAGTGAAGCAAGAACAAGAAACCTTGGAATCTATCTTCCTTAACTTAACCAAGGAGTGAGTCTTATGTTGAATAATTTGTCTATTGAATTGCTCAAGGCAAAACGAACCAAATCCTTCCTCATTAGCATACTAGTTATGGGAGTCGGATTTGCTTGGGCAATCGCAGCCGCTACACGCTACCTAAGTAACCCAAACATGCACCAGATTAGCCTAATTTTCTATATGATAAAAGAAGTAAATGGCTTGATTCTTCCTATTGTGATTGCTCTCTTTGTATCGCGGATTGTCAAGAACGAGAAGGAGGGCAACACTTTCAAACTGCTTTTGGCAAATGGTGAAAATGTACGGCATATCTTTCTGAGTAAGCTTGGCCTGACTATGTTCGTTTTGACCTTTCTCGCTTTTTTGGAGGGAGTAGTAGTCCAGTTGATTGCAATCTTATCTGGTCTAGAAATGCCTGTTAGCCTAATCCTCTGGCAAATCGTCATTTTCTTGCTAGCCTCTTTTGTCTTAACCTGTCTGTTTTTGACTTTGCAGTTTTTACTGAAAAAGCAGGCATTGATAATGGCATTAGGGATTTTCGGAGGATTTCTTGGAGTTGGATTTGGTCATGCAACAGCTTTTCTACAGCTGATTTTCCCATTTGGTGGTATAGCATATCTGTCTCTGGTGGATTACCAGAAAGTCGCCAGTCAAGTGAGTTATGTTTTGGCGACAAACCTAGGATTTAAACTCTTTACATATTTGCCAATAGCCCTAATCTATCTCTTTTTATCTCTCTATCTGGTTGAAAAGAAAGGAGGCAAGCTATGATGTCTTATCTATCAGTAGAATGGCGGAAAACCAAAAAATTTTCCATGTTGATGATTGGTATTTGGTTCTTAGGTTTTTGTAGCCTGATTGGTCTTGGGATTTACTTTGGTTCAGCTTATTCTATGGTTGCAGGAAGTGAAAAGGTGCCTGTTTTATGGGGACAATTGACCTTCTATTATAGCCAGCTTTTCTTTCCGATTTTGGTCAGCCTTTATGTAGCCATGATGTTAGGAAAAGAGTTTGATAGAAAAAATATTGAATTTCTCAGAGCTAATAATGTCAGTCTTGGGAAATTATTATTGGCAAAAGAAATAGTAATTATCTTGTTTATTACTGTTTTACAGTTGTTCTTGTTTGGTATTTTTTATGTCAGTGCTCACCTAGCTCATTTAGAAATTTCTAATTTGTTCACCTATCTCAAGTGGGATTTATTGGGGATTTTTGGAACAATTAGTATGATGGCAGTGCAGTTTTTTGTAACAGCTAAAACTCGTGTTTTCAGTAAATCTGTGGGAATTGGTGCTATTGGTACTTTCATAGGATTTATGATGATTTTTGTATCAGATAAATTATCTTTAATCTATCCCTACTCCCAAGCTATGGTGGCAATGCGGTCACGGAATTTGATAGACTTTAATTTAGTGGAAATATTGCTGTTTATCATTGTAAATATTCTTCTGTGGGGGATTTTTCATACATTGAGTAATAAAGAATTGCATAAGTAATGCGAAGACTCTTCGGAGTCTTTTTCTTGTGATAAAAGCTCCAAGCTTTATCTGGTATGCTTGACCTACTTTTTAATTGGGCACTATAAAAATTTTTCTCGAAAATAAGAAACTTGCACGATTTACTCATTACTTAGCCAATAATAGAGTTTATACTAGTTACTGTAAAGATGATCATCTAAAAGAAGGAAGGAGGCAACCTTATGGCTAAAAATACAAGTCGTCCAGAGATTGATTCTCTAAGTTTCGAGGTTGAAAACCAAGAACTTTCCGGGAAATCAGGAGCTAGTGGTACACAGCTTTTAAAATGACACTAGCAGGTCGCTGTGGATTGTGTTTCACCTGTTCCTATGAGTATACGAGAAATAATGTTTGTTGTTAGATAAAACAAAAGGAAAATTCTTGAGTTTTATTACAAAACATTGACAACACTTTGATTTGGTGTTATATTTACGAGGAGAAATACAAATGAAACAAGACCATTTTGAGATTGATTCTTTGGATTATGAAATTAATAGCCAAGAGTTAAATATTAAATATACTGCTGGGTGACGTACGACTGTTAGATTAACAGTACAAGGTCACTGTGGTTGGTGGTTTACATATTCTTATGAATGTACTTCGCCAAACGTGCGCTGTGGATAAAACTACCTCTATTTTTTGATAGGAGGATAAAATGGAAGGAATTATTGGAACACTAGAATTCTATGCACCTGTACTGGTCTTAGGAGTTATTGTCATAGGGATTGTTTACTTTATGAAAAAAAGAAACGATCGCAAATAATCAACATCGACCGATACCTGAAAAAGGTATCGGTTTTTTATAACTTGAATATACTGCACAAAATACTCATGGAAAACCTTGAAAGAAACCGTATAATGAGAGAGTAATAAAGAAACGGAGGAATGAAATGATGAAACAGCTTATTGTGACAGGATTAACGAAAACATTTGGTCAAGGGGATAATATCGTTCATGCTTTATTAGATGTGAACTTGTCCGTTGAAAAAGGTGAATTTCTGGCAATTATGGGTGCCAGTGGTAGTGGAAAAACAACACTCCTCAACTGTATTTCAACGATTGATAAACCAACATCAGGTGAGATTCGATTTGAAGATTTTGACATCATCCATGCCAAGGAAAATGAACTAGCTGACTATCGTGCTAAAAACATTTCCTATATTTTCCAAGCCTACAACTTGGTGGAAACCTTGACGGTCTATGAAAATATCATTCTACCTCTTCAAATTCAGGGGAAAAATATCAAAAAACATCAGGATAAGATTGTGGAAATTATGGATAAGTTGGCCATTCAAAACTTAAAAGATAAGTTTCCTAATCAGTTATCAGGTGGCCAGCGACAACGTGTGGCAACTGCTAGAGCCTTGATTGATGATTCTAAACTGATTATCGCAGATGAGCCGACAGGAGCCTTGGACTCTGCCAATTCTGAAAAACTGATGGCACTTTTGCAGGAAATCAATAAAAGTTTTGGTATTACCATTTTACTGGTTACGCATGACCCTGCCGCAGCCAAGTACTCTTCACGGATGGTGCTACTTAGCGATGGAAAGATTATGGATGATTTGGAACGTAACAGCTTATCTAATGAACAGTATTTGCAAGAGATTTACAGCCGTACCAGATAGGAGGAAGAGAGTATGTATCCAAAATTAATTTTACGAAATGTATTTCGAAATTTACAGACTTACACCATCTACTTTTTCAGTCTAACCTTGATTTATAGCTTGCTCTATGCTTTTAATGCTTTACCAAGCCATCCAGTGATGCAAAGTTTATCAGGGGCAAAGGAAATGTTGACGACGGTGATGAGTCAGTACATGGGCTTGCTTTCCTATCTGATTCTATCGGCGATTGCCTTTCTCGTCGTTTATTCCACAAACTTTGTCCTGGGACGTCGTAAGAAAGAGCTGGGACTTTATGCAACGCTGGGAATGAAGAAGAAGCAGATTATCCGTACCCTGTTCTTTGAAACCATGCTGGTCAATATCTTTTCCTTGATTCTAGGTTTCTTGCTTGGCTTGATTTTACTGGTCATTCTATCTAAGGTTGCATCTGAGTTTTTTATGGCCAATTACTTTGGTAGTCTGCTTTTTTTTGATAGCAAGTCTGTCATCTTACTAGTTTATTCCTATTTGGTAACCAGTTTTATTGTTGGTGTCATGGACATTCTTACCTTTAGAAAGCAAAATATCATTGCACTCATTCAAGAAAATGGGGTCAAGAAATCTGTCTTGGCAAAAGGCAAGCCAGTTCTTCAAGCACTTCTCTTTATTCTTTCGACAGCTGTTATCGGTTTTGGTGCTCTCTATTTTTCAGACTATCACCATCTATCACTCTTGAAAAGCTGGGGTATCTTGCTGGTATCTGTCTTCGTGATTTTTGTGATTTTATTTTACAATACCTTGAGCCATTTTATCTTGGTTTCCCTTAGAAAACTGCCTCAAACCTACTATAACAAACTAAACAGTTTTAAAATTCGTCAATTTTCAAAACAAGCTGATAGTAATTCGGTCACGTTGGCTGTCTTATCCTTGACCTTGACCCTGGCTCTCAGCTTACTAGTTTTTAGTGGTAGTGCCTATACGACTATGAACCGAGAGCTGAACAAATACTCACCTTATGACGTATCTGTCAATCTTTATCGTGGTCAAGAGTTCCAGTTTTCTCAGGAATCTGTCAAAGACAGATTGAAAGCAGATGGATTTGACTTTAACCTCATCAAAGAGGAGTACAGCTATCCTATCTATTCTAGTGATTTAATCTATAAAGATTTGATTGATACTAGCAATCTCTGGGCGCATGATAAGGAACTTCCTGAATCAAAAGTACCGATTTTAGGAATTTCTGCCTACAATCATCTCCGCAAACTGCAAGGTGAAAGAGAGGTTGACTTGGCAGATAACCAATTTCTGGTCAATGCTAACTATAAAGGAACTGCCAAGCAGATTCAGGACTTTCTATTAACGACAAAAACCCTCATGATTAACGGTTATTCTCTTAATCTTGCGTCTTCAAAGCCACTTGAAACAGTTTACTTTTTATCGTCAGTGGGTACAAATGACACAGGAACCTTAATTGTACCAGATACGGTAGTAGTTGGATTGACGGAAGACCACACGACCTATGTTGCCAATTTCAAAGAAAATATCGACAAACGGAAAGTAGAAACATTCTTAAGTCAGTGGATAGAAAAATACTACTTCACTCGTGATGGAGCAGAGTTGAATCCGTTCACCTATCAAACCAAAGGAAGAATTTTTGAGATTTATCTTGGATTTATGGGCGTCATTGTCTTTGTCATGATTTTTGTCAGTGTTATTTTTATCATTATTTCCCTCAGTATCTTGTCCCTTCAAACTTCTACAAGTGCTTTGGATAGTGTCAATGATTATCAAATCTTATATCTTCTTGGGAATAAGAGGAAGCAAAATCGCTCTATTCTTTTGCAACAGATTCTAAGTTATTTCTTGGTTCCGCTGGTCATCGCAGGTCCGCTAGCATTTGCCTTGAGTACCGCTCTTTTGGGCTATTTTGAGAATTTCGCTAATACCAGCATTTCTATTGATATCACCTATCTGGGAGTAGCGGTTTTACTCTTCGTCCTTTACTTGCTAGTGACTTACAGAGTAAGTTGGCAAATTATTGAAAATTAAGTCAAATACCAGAGTTGCCTATCCTGCAATTCTGGTATTGTGTTATAATAATATTAAAGTAGTTCAGGAAGTAGATACATATGAAACAGTTTGTCAAATTGTTCTCGAAAAACTCACTTTTATTGTGGTGGTTGACGATTTTGAATCATCTAGCTTTAATGATTTATATTTATCATAGGATCCCTCTGGACTTTTCGACAGATTTTTCCTTGCAGATGGTTTTATTGCTGATTATTGCTTTAATTGTATTTAGCTATATTTGTAATATTGTGACCTTTCGGTATAGTGAGTTGAAACTTTGGTTGCTCCTGATGATGTTTCTCATTAGCTGGCAATCCATATTTAATCAAGGAGTTGCGAGCACCCTGTTGCACTTTTTTGATATTCTTCATCCGCTCAACTCTTTTTTATTGCTGTATAGTTCTCTGTCTATTATCTTTCTGGGAGAGAAAATAGGAGAAGAACTGTTGAGTGTGTCCTTTGTGTTGACACTAATCACCATTAGTTCATATCTGTTAAGTCCTTCAATTTTTCTATTTCTGTCCTTGTTTGCGTCTTTCTTTTTAAACCTTGTTCCCTTGATTTTACTGATTTTATATCATAAAGAGTTGAAAAGTAAACTCAAGTATCAGAGACGAAATTTGTGGATATTAGCTTTGATATTGCCTCTTTCTTATTTCTTTTTGTATATCAATACGACGGGCTCAGGAGTGATGAACCTAGTCTGGTATCTAGAAATTGTTGGCATTTTAGCTTTTTTACACTTCAAAACAATTATCAGCTCTCTTCAAAAAAAGGTATCAGAGTTAAAATTGTCCTATATAAAAGCTTTTTCACGCTTGTTTTTACTGGTTATGTTTTTGTTAGTAGGCATTTTCATCATCTTTCGTCTAGATTTAAACACGAGCTTTTTGGTCTTGAATATCATGTTACTATTGTTCGGGATTTGTTCGGAAGAATTGATTCGCCTCTTTCGTTCTGCTGAAATGCTAGATTCTAGGGATTATGTAAAAGTTCTCTTTTTAAAGCGTAACCGTATGGTGAAAAATCTGCTGGCAAATGAAGATACAGAACAACAGTTCTCCGAATTTCTTCACAATGAAATCCTGCAAAATGTTATGGCAATAAAAAATTTCAATAAATATAGTAGCAATCAAGCTTTTGGTGAACAGATCAATCTGGTAACAGAGGAGTTGGTTCAACGGATTCGTGAGCGGATGGATTATTATCAGCCAATGGTAGAAACAGACGAGCAGTTAGACATCCAGTATCAAGGGCTGATTAATCGGATTGTCAAACGCTATCACGCAGAAAATGAAGTAGTCACACAGTTTCCTGCCCACTTTAGGCTTTTATCTCCTTACGATAAAATTGCCTATCGTCTGGTTGAGGAGTTGGCGACCAATGCCGTTAAGTACGCTAGTGGTGGAAGGATTTCTTTGAAGATTGATGTGCATGATGACGCTATTTTTATCATTTCTGAAAATGACTGTCTTCAAACAGAAAAATCCTTAGGTTATGGCTTGAAAAATATGTCTAATAAAATTAGTGTTTTAGGTGGTCAAATGCAGATTTTTGAAAATAATAAGAAATTTCGTGTAGAAATTACTCTCCCGATTGATAAGGAGTTGTGTTATGAAAATTTTGTTAATTGATGATCATAAATTATTTAGCCAAAGTATCAAGATGATTTTAGAGTTATCGGAAAACATTAAAAAGGTCCAGTTAGTGGATAATTTTTCGACTATTTCGGAGATTGCTTTTAATGACTACGACATTATTTTGATTGACATCAACCTGACGAGTCTGTATCAAGATGATGGGCTGACCTTGGCACAAGAGATTATCGATAATGGTTGTTCTAGTAAGGTTGTGATTTTGACAGGTTACAGTAAAAAAATGTATGAACACCGAGCTAAAGTTATGGGGGCTTATGGCTTTCTGGACAAAAGTATGGACCCAGATGAGTTGGTGAAAAAACTGGAAAAGATTTATATAGGTGGTAAGGTTTTTTCAGATGAAGTGATGGTAGAGGTGCTAACACCACGAGAAATCGAGATACTAGAACTGGTTAGAAATGGCTTGACCATTGATGATGTCTGTGACAAGGTCTATGTGAGTAAACGTACAGTTTCCAATCATTTGGCCAATATCTTTTCAAAATTGGGAGTGACTAACAGGCAGGAGGCGATTCACATCGCTGAGCAGTTGGGTTATTTTCCACCAGATTAGAAAGCTGCAGAAGATGTAGCTTTTTTAATTTATTTACAAAAATTGCACATATTACTCATTCTAATAAACAGTAAATTTGATAATCTATTAGTAATTAAGGAGGAAATCATTATGTCTATGATATCTGAAAAATGGTTTGTATAAAAAAATTTATCAGACGGATTACTAATTTTGTAAGTTATATTGGCCACCTTCGGGTGGCATTTTTACTTCTGTGATACTTTTTTCAAGCTTTATCTGGTATTCTTGACTTAGTTTTTATAGAAAGAAGGTCTAAGATGTTAAATAAAGTCAAAACTAAAGCCTTAATTAGTGTTGGAACAGTAGCTGCAACTAGCTTTATTCTCATGATGGGATATACTGCTGGTCAACATTCTACTGCTAAACAAAGTCGCAAAGAGATTGAATTGGCCGCAGCTAAACTTGTAGAGGATAAACAAGGAGAAGATAAAGCCAGCATTTTGTCATCAGATACTGTATTAGTACCCCAAATTCAAGAGAAAATTCGTCAGATAGCATCTCCAATAGATGCTGCTTTGGAGGGACGCAATCGACAAAATCCCTTGAGACCAGATTGGGAAGAGATTAAAGATGAGGTGATGCTTCAGGCCCTTCGAATGAAATTTAGCCAGAATCCCGAAATCGCCAAAGAATTGCTGGCGACAGGAGATGCCATCATCATCGAAAATACGCGAAACGACGCTTACTGGGCTGATGAGGGAGATGGCTCTGGGAAGAACAAGTTAGGCCTTCTCTTAAAGCAAGTGCGGGAGGAGTTAAAAAACTCCACCTTGTAACCTCTCCTCTAGCTATTCCACCTATTTCATGCTAGAATAAAGAAAAACACATTTGGAGGCATTATGAATCAGACAGTGACTTATTTGCAGGAATTGACAGCCATTCCTTCCCCGACCGGTTTTACACGGGAGATCGCAGACTATTTGGTCAAAACCATTGAAGGCTTTGGGTATGAGGTAACTCGGACTGCTAAGGGAGGCGTGAATGTGACCGTTCCTGGTGTGATCACAGACAAGCAACGCTACGTCACAGCCCATGTGGACACCTTGGGGGCTATTGTCCGCGCTGTGAAAGCAGATGGTCGGCTCAAGCTAGACCGTATCGGTGGTTTCCCTTGGAATATGATTGAAGGGGAAAACTGTACAGTCCATGTGGCTAATACAGGAAAGACCCATTCTGGTACGATTTTGGTCCATCAGACTTCTTGCCATGTTTACAAGGATGCAGGGACTGTCGAGCGGACCCAGGATAATATGGAAGTCCGTCTGGATGAAAAAGTAACTAACGAAAAAGAAACCCGTGCTCTTGGTATTGAAGTAGGTGATTTTGTCAGCTTTGATCCCCGGACCATTGTGACAGACACCGGCTTTATCAAATCTCGTCACTTAGATGACAAGGTGAGTGCAGCGATTCTCTTGAATCTTCTGCGCGTCTACAAGGAAGAGAATATTCAATTGCCAGTAACGACTACCTTTGCCTTTTCAGTCTTTGAAGAAGTGGGGCATGGAGCTAATTCTAGTATCCCGTCTGAAGTGGTAGAGTACTTGGCAGTGGATATGGGGGCTATGGGAGATGACCAAGCGACGGATGAATACACGGTATCCATCTGTGTCAAAGATGCTTCAGGACCGTATCACTACGAATTCCGTCAGCATTTGGTAGCCTTGGCAAAAGCTCAAGAAATCCCTTATAAGTTGGATATCTATCCTTTCTATGGATCAGATGCCTCTGCAGCCATGAGCGCAGGAGCAGAAGTCAAACATGCCCTCCTCGGAGCAGGTATC
>SKES01001690.1_pt1 | contig 12241 bp, 9 predicted proteins | sample 4826851 | NCBI WGS metagenome assembly SKES01 (sample SAMN11008803, study PRJNA524170) | human gut metagenome | biome: Human fecal sample; material: Feces; isolation source: fecal sample from pouch patient p52 | host: Homo sapiens | place: Israel: Tel-Aviv | collected 2016-09-04 | reverse complement strand
CTAATACAATGAATAATATACCAAGCGAGGTTAGCAAAGTCAAGGTACGATTGCTAGATTGTGAACGTTTCTAGTGAAAATTATGGCAAGTGCATTTTAACAACACAGTCGTTTCTTTTAGCACTTAAACAAGCGGCTCATCAATCAAGAAACGTTGAAAAACTTCGTTGCCAAGGAACTTGCCTTTGTTGGTCAGGCGAATGTAGCCATCTTGGCGCACAACCAAACCTTGACTGACCAGTTCCGGCACAGTTTCACCATAAATGGCGTCAACTGTCATGTGGTAGCGATCATAAAACCGCGCTTCACTGACCCCCTGCATCGTCCGCAAGCCTAGAAACATTTCTTCTTCGATCTGTTCTGACTGTGGCACCAAATGATGTTCAAGGACCGGCAAGTGGTCAGCATGTAATGGTGTTAAATACTGCTTAATAGGACCATAGTTGTGGTAGCGATCACGACCAAGATACCCAAACGCGCCAGCACCGAAGCCAAAGTACTTGTCATTGCGCCAATAAAGCAAGTTATGCTCACACTGGTACCCGTCTTTTGCAAAATTACTAATTTCATATTGATGTCGGCCATGTGCTTCCATGAGATCGATCGCATCTTGATACATATCGGCCTCGACGTCTTGGGTCGGCAAGCGCAACTTACCCTGTCGCATCAGATTATAGAAGATCGTTTTACGTTCCAAAATTAGGGAATACGTTGAGTAATGCGGCAGATCCAGTGCCAACGCCTTTTGCAAACTGGTCAGAAAGTCATCGCGGCTTTGATCAGGTAGTCGAAAAATCAAATCAATCGAAATATTATCAAACCCGACTTGACGGGCGTTAGCAATGGCAGTGTAAACATCTTTTGCTCGATGTATCCGGCCGATTCGGCGTAATACATCATCATTAAACGATTGCACGCCAATCGACAAACGGTTGACACCATAATCATGTAGCACTTGCAATTTTTCGGTCGTGAGCAAGTCATTGGGGTTGGCTTCAAAAGTAAACTCCCCTTGATCAAAATGTAGGATATCATGAATACCCTGACACAATGTAGCCAATTGTGTCCGTGTCAGCGTGCTGGGCGTGCCACCACCGACATAAACCGTCTGAATTTTTTCTTCAGGATGTTCAGCCATCACCATCCGCATTTCTTTTAGCAGCATGGCCACATAATCATCAACTGGCTGGCCTTCGATGAAAACTTTGTTGAAATCGCAGTAGTAACAAATATGTTCACAAAATGGTATATGAAGATAAGCACCTGCCATATTAACCCTTCTTTGCGGCAAAATAGTCTCGGACGGCAGTTTCATCTTTTTTCAATTGATCAATCAGGGCATCAGCACCAGCAAATTTCACTTCACCGCGTAAATAGTGATACCAGCGAACTTGAACGGTTTCGCCATAAATCATTTGATTAAAATCAAGTAAATTAATCTCAAGTGTCACGTCTCGATCAGCGCCAAACGTGACATTACGGCCAGTGGAGGCCATGCCTAAATACCAAGTGGTGCCAACTTTGACCTTCACTGCATAAATACCAATGCCTGGTAATCGCTGTTGGCCAAGTGTCTCCAAATTGATTGTTGGGAAGCCAAGCAAACGGCCACGCGCCTCACCATGAACCACCTTACCAGCAGTTGTATAGGTATAACCCAGAAAATCATTGGCCGTATCAATATCTCTGGAATCGAGTGCATGCCGGATTCGGGTTGAACTGACCTTTTGACCATCCTCAGCGAGTTCCGGCACGCTGATGACATCAAACCGGCCACGAGCATATTTTGGCAATAAAGCCATAGATGCAACATCCCGCTTACCATAAGTATAGTCAAAACCTGCAACTACCGTATCCGCCTTCAGACCGACCAAATACTGATCGACAAATGCTTGCGGCGTCAGCGCAGCGAAATCTGGGGTAAAGTGAACCACATACAAATAGTCCACGCCCAGTGACTGCATAATTCTGATTTTCTCTTCACGAGTGGATAAATACCGAATATCGGTTTCGGAAACCCCACGATAAACGACGGCTGGATGAATATTGAACGTCATCACCGCCAACGGTATCTTTTTTGCTAAAGCGATCTTCTTGCCGGTTTTAATCACCGCTTGATGGCCGCGATGGACGCCGTCAAAGAAGCCCAGGGTCAAGACGATGGGCTGTGGCGGCGCCGCGGACACCTGCAATGGCGGCTGAATATCAATTGTTTTCATAAATTTTCACACATTCTTTTCATTAGCTAAAAACATTAAATCTGGCCGATACTGATCGTCTTCTCGGCGATAGATAGCCTTAAGAACGCCTGCAAAATGCAGACGAACGCGCGGAGTTTGCTGATCGAGCGATAAAAAGCGGCCATGACTGATTGCCTCAAATTGTTCTACGGTCAAATCAACTTGAGGCAGATCGGCAAAAGCAATATCAATCGGTTGAATCACATCGGCTAAAGTCCCTGCCGCGGCATGAGCCTTCAATTGCTCAATGCTAACCGCCTGCTTCAACGTAAACCCGCCGCTTTTTACTCGCGTCAATTGACTCATCACCGCAGCAACTCCCAGCGTTTTGCCAACATCCACTGCTAGTGTTCGAATATAGGTTCCCTTAGAAACATGGACCTCAAACCGAAAACGCTGGGTGCCATCAGTGTCTGAAAAAACCGGTTCATCGGTACGTGTAAACTGTGACACCGTGGCCTGTCGTTCTGGCCGCTTCACAGTTTCACCGGCGCGCGCATATTCGTAAAGCCGGCGACCGTTGACTTTGACCGCCGAAAACATCGGCGGAATCTGTGTGATGTTTCCTGTCCACGCAGTCAATGCAGCATCTAACTGATCAGCTGTAAACGGCTGCGTTAAAGGCGTTTTATCAACAACTTCCCCATCCAAATCCTCGGTTGTCGTCGCAAAACCTAACGTGATTTCTCCGGTGTAGACTTTCCCACTGGCCATTAATTGCGGCACCGCTTTAGTGCCTGCACCAATCGCCAGCGGCAGCACGCCGTCCACATTAGGATCAAGGGTACCGGAATGGCCAATTTTTTTGATACCAAGAATCTTGCGGGCATGATACACCGCATCAGCACTGGTCATGCCAGTGGGTTTATATAACGGCAAAATCCCGTTCATGGCAGTTCCTTTCATGGTTTTGATTTTTTATACATACTATGATGATGTTTTTCATGCTCGACATGTCGCCAGCCGGCCCAGATGAAAACAAGCACCACTAGGACCGAAAAAAGCCAGTCTGGCGTTTTCACATCAATCATTGGCAGACTGAGACCTAGCTTAATGGCAATGAGACCTACAAGCATATAAGCTGCGGTTTCAAGTTCCGGAACACGATCAATAAAGGTGGTGATGACTTGCGCCACCAGCCGCATAGCAAAGATACCGAGACAACCGCCAATCAAAACAATCACCGGATTGCTGGACACTGCCAAGGCCGCCAAAATTGAATCAACCGAAAATACGATATCGAGACTCTCAATTTGAATGACTGTCCCCCAAAGCCCGTGAGGTCGTTTTCCATGCGCCCCTCTCTGATTTTTTGGATGGCGCACTTCATAAAAATAACTCGCACTCATCCAGACAAGATACGCCGCACCAATCGCTTTGATCGGCCAGAATTGCAATAAGTAAGTACCTAGTCCGATAGCAATGAAGCGGAATATGTATGCACCACCCATACCGTACATCAGAGCTTTTTTTCGTTCTGATTCGACCTTGAGCTGCTCGGTTTGTGCAGCGAGCACGACAGCGTTGTCGACTGATAGCATGCATTCTAGCAAGATCAAGCTGAAAATGGTCACGAGGCCGCTAACAGAAAATGCCAGTTGCCAATTATGCGCTGAGAAGAATGGTCCGTATAAGGCACCTAGTAACTTGATCGTGATCCTTCCTTTCTCAATGATTATTATTATACCGTGCATGCTTAAAAACCTAAAGCTGTTGGGCGGTAAAGTCTGAAGGTTTGAATTGATGGTTCTATTACGGTTTAGATTCAAAAGATTGTCTAGGGGATATGAGGTAAGAACCACAAATCTTTTTTTGCACCGCGACTTTGGACTGTCTCTGTAAGGCTCCTTGAACACCGCAGCTACGAGCCGGCTCCGCATTCGATTTCAAAATTCAAACCGGATACACAATCCTCCTATTGCTGACAAAGTATCAATTATCGATTATAAAAAAAGACCTGACCACTAGCAGCAGTCAGATCCTTCTTTTAAATGGTGCTTATTCAAGATTCTTCCGTCGTACTTCATTGATCAGTTGATCAATGCGTGCGCCGTATTGAACGGATTTGTCTTGAGCAAACTCGATTTCCGGTACTTTGAATAACCGGATACGCTGCCCGACTTCGCGGCGAATGAGTCCACTGGCCTTGTCCAGACCGGTTTGGGCTGCTTCGACTTTGTCAGGTGCATCATCGAGAATGCTGTAGAAAATGGTGGCATGTTGCAGATCACCGGTCAGTTTGACTCCGGTAATCGTCACGCCTTTAACCCGCGGATCGTTGACATCTTTCAACAAGATATCGTCAACTTCACGTTGGATCTGAGTCTCAACTCGACCGATACGATGTTTCATATCTGCCTACCTCCTTCAAAACAGTCGGTATCATTAAATCCTGAGATACGTTTGGGTTAGTTACTTCACTGGAACCTGTTCCATTGTGAAGGCTTCAATTTGATCATCGACTTTAATGTCATTGTAGTTCTCAATGGTCAGGCCAAGTTCAAAGCCTTGACGGACTTCCTTGACATCGTCTTTAAAGCGACGCAAGGAGCCGAGTTTACCTTCGTACTTGACGATGCCATCGCGAACGAGACGGACACCAGCGTCGCGGGTAATATAGCCGGAATCGACATAACCACCGACAACGGTACCAACCTTAGAAACCGGAATTGTTTCGCGAACAGTCACTGTTCCGATCACCTTCTCTTCATAGGTTGGTTCCAGCATACCCTTCATCGCAGCTTCGACTTCTTCGATCGCCTTGTAAATGACACTATGCAACCGAATATCAACATCGTCTTGTTCTGCTTGGGCTTTTGCCAGCGCAGTTGGGCGAACGTTAAAGCCAATGATGATCGCGTTACTTGCAGCTGCAAGGGTAACGTCACTTTCGTTAATCGCGCCAACGGCCTGATGAATAATATTCACCCGAACACCCTTAACTTCGATTTTCTCAAGACTGCCAGCCAAGGCTTCAACTGAGCCTTGCACATCGGCCTTGATGATGACGTCAACTTCTTTCAGCTGACCTTCCTTCATTGTTTCAAAAAGATTATCCAACGTGACATGGTTGGTGTTCTTACGTTCTTCTTCCTGTGCCCGCTTGGCCCGTTCCTCACCAGCAGCACGCGCGGTGCGTTCATCGGCAAAGACAACAAACTTGTCAGCCGATTGTGGCACATCGTTGATACCAGTGATTTCAACAGGCATTGATGGCAAAGCATCTTTGACCCGCCGGCCATGATCATTAGTCATGGCACGGACGCGACCGAAAGTATTCCCGACAACGATTGGATCACCTGTATGCAGCGTACCTTGTTGAACCAGTACGGTAGCAACAGGACCCTTACCCTTATCCAAACGTGCTTCGATCACAGTACCAACCGCTTTTTGATCAGGGTTAGCTTTGAGTTCGAGCACATCGGCTTCAAGTAAAATCATTTCCAACAATTCATCGATGTTCTTGCCAAATTTAGCTGAGATTTTGACGAAAATCGTGTCACCGCCCCAGTCTTCAGGAATCAACCCATATTCCGTCAATTGTTCCATGACGTGGTCTGGGTTAGCGCCTGGCTTATCGATCTTGTTAACTGCAACGATGATCGGTGCCTTGGCTGCCTGCGCATGATGAATCGCTTCAATCGTCTGCGGCATCACACCATCATCAGCGGCAACCACCAGCACAACAATGTCGGTGATGTCCGCACCACGCGCCCGCATGTTAGTGAAGGCCGCATGCCCAGGTGTATCCAAGAACGTAATTAACCGATCACGCAGTTTAACTTGATAAGCACCGATATGCTGGGTAATCCCGCCGGCTTCGCCTTCAGTCACATGTGTGTGACGCAGCTTATCGAGCAAGGTTGTCTTCCCATGATCAACGTGACCCATGATAGTAACAACTGGCGGCCGTGGCTGTAAGTTGTCTTGGTTCTTGTTTTCTTCTTCGAACACTTTGTCCAAGTCGGAAATATCTTCGTGAACCTTTTCTTGGGCGTCAATCCCGTAATCGGTAGCCAACAATTCGATGGTATCTTTGTCGAGGCTTTGGTTTTGGTTAACCATCACACCCAACATGAAGAGCTTCTTAATCAATTCAGCTGGTTCGCGATGCAAAATCTTACCAAGATCCTGCGCATTCATCCCAACTTCATAAATCAGTGTTTCTGGTAATGGCCGCTCTTTACGCTGCGGCATTTCCTTCTTCGGTGCGCTTTGTTGACGGCGCTTGTTCTTCTTGTTGCGCCGGTTGTTGCGGTTAAACCCGTTACGATTCCCATAACTGTTGCTGCGGCCAAAATTACTGTTCCCGCCGCCACGCCGGCTATTGCGATTGTCTTGGCTGCCGGCACTTGCCGGTTTTGGTGCTGCCGCCGCTGGAACTGGAGCCGGTTTCGTAAAGCGTTGATTGGTTGTTGCAGCTGGCTGCTCAGTGCGCGGCCGTTCCGTCCGAGGTTGCTCAGAACGTTTACTCGCTGCATTTGCCGGTTTGACCGCTTCCTGACGTTTTGGCTGCTGACGTTCAGACGCTGGTTTAACAAACTTGCCACCGTTGCCTGCCACAGGACGTGGATTGCCGTTAGCTGCCGTGGGACGGCCAGCACGCGGCATTGGCCCTGTGACGCGTTGGTTATCGAACCGACGATTGCGGTCATTACGGTTACGTTCGTTAGACCGATTATTGTTACCGGAACGATTAGCATTGTTCGCAGAACGGTTGTTATTATTGTTGTTTGAGCGATTTGAATTCCGGCCATTAGCCGTATTGTTAGCGCTGGCTGTATTGCCGCCACGATTGTGATTCGTGTTGGTATGCGCCGTTTGTGTGCTGCGTGGTCGCAAAATTGTTGACTTGCTCAAGATGATTTTGCCGTCAGAGGTCTTATTTGACCGCGCCGGCTTGTTTTCTTGCTTAGCAGCAGGTTTTGCGTTTTTTTGCGAATGCTCAGCAGCATCAGCATGATCGTTTGACTTGGCACTGGCAGCGACTGGCTTCTTAGCAGCCTCTTTGTGTGCCGCTGAACTCGTCTTGGTTGCTTTAGCAGGTGTCTTTGCCGCCTGTGATGACGGTGCTTTGCCAGCTGACTGCTTGCTTAACATACCTTTGATCTTAGCTTCCTGATCTTGATCGATCGAGGACATGTGATTTTTTACTTCGATACCCAAGTTCTTCGCGATATCGATGACGTCTTTATTATCGACGTGCATTTCTTTGGCAAATTCATAAACGCGTTTTTTGCCCATTTCTTCACGCTCCCTGCAATTTAGGTGAGCAGCTGTTGCATCTTCTTGGCGAAGCCCGCATCCACAACGGCAATGATCGAGCGATCACTGCCGATGGCCTGCGATAGTTCCATTTTGGAAAACTCTGTAACCAAAGGAACTTCATAATAGCTGCTTTTATCCGAAAACTTCTTGCGGGTGTTGGCACTAGCATCATTGGCAACATAAACCAATTTAGCTTCACGCGAGCGAATCGCTCCTAAGACCAGATTATCTCCAGTGACTAAGCGACTGGCGCGGCGGGCCAAACCCAATAAATTCAATACGGCTTGTTTTTGCATCGTCACTTGCCGAATAGTTCTTGACGAGCCCTTTGATGATCGACATACGCGAATAGGTCATCATAAAAGGTTGGTTCAATCGTGATTCCAAATGCTGCGTCAATCAGCTTTTTAGCCTTCGCTGCTTTCACAGCGGCTGGATCAAGCGCCACATAGGCACCGCGACCAGCAGCTTTGCCGGTAGGATCGATGGCGACAACATTTTCTTTGTTCTTCACGATGCGAACCAGTTCTTTTTTCGGCATCATCTGATTGCTTAGCAAGTCCTTGCGCATTGGAATCTTACGCTTTTTCATGGCTCGCCTCCTTAAGCTTGCGCCGGATGATCGGTTGCACTCGGCGTTACAGGCGCTTGATCAGCTGAATCTGCTGCATCTGCGGCGGTTTTGGCGTCGTCGGCATCATCTGCTGCAGCGGCATCACTGTCAGGCGTTGTCTCAGCGTCAGTTGCTGCATCTGTGTTGTCGTTAGTTTCAGCAGCCGCTTCAGCCTCTGCTTCAGGCAATTCATCATCATCAACGAATTCAACTTCAGATTCAGGCTTGATGTCAATCTTATAGCCGGTCAGCTTGGCAGCAAGTCGCGCATTTTGCCCCTTCTTACCAATTGCCAAGGACAACTGGTAATCCGGCACAATCACAGTAGCGGAACGATCATTGGCCTCATCATTGAATTGAACCGCGATAACCTGAGCCGGATTCAAAGCGTTGGCAATGTAATCCGCTGGGTCTTCTTCCCATTGCACAACATCCATGTTCTCACCTGAAAGCTCGTTAACGACGGCCTGAACGCGCGCACCACGCGGACCAACAGTCGTGCCGACAGCATCAACAGCGTCATTGGTTGATCGCACAGCAATTTTAGTCCGATCGCCTGCTTCACGAGCAATGTTGACAATTTCTACCGTGCCGTCAAAAATTTCTGGCACTTCCTGTTCAAACAACCGCTTAACCAGACCCGGATGTGTTCGACTAACGAAAACTTGCGGACCCTTGCTCGTGTTTTCAACCTTGGTCACATAAACCTTGATGCGATCATGGGCTTCATACTTCTCGTTAGGCATCTGATCTTGACGGCCTAAGACCGCTTCGATTTTACCCAAGTTGACATAGATGAACCGATTATCTCGGCGTTCAACGACCCCTTGAAGAATCTCATCTTCATACTGTGAATATTCGTCATAAACAATACTGCGCTCAGCTTCACGAACCCGCTGCATAATAACCTGCTTAGCAGTTTGTGCAGCGATGCGCCCGAAGTCTTTTGGTGTGACCTCAAATTTGATTTGGTCACCGATTTCATAAGCCTTGTTAATCGCCAGCGCTTCTTTCAAGCTGACTTCCAGCCGTGAATCGAAAACTTCGTCAGTAACTTCCTTCACCGCATAAATGTGAATGTCACCTTGCTTAGGATCAAATTCGACGTCCACATTTTGCGCTTGGTTGTAATTGCGCTTGTAAGCAGAAACCAAAGCGGCTTCCAAAGCTTCAATCACGACCTCTTTTTTGACACCCTTTTCTTGCTCAAGAGCGTCAAGTGCTTGGATCATTTCCTTTGACATGCTTTTCTTACCTCCACTAGAACTCGATCGCCAACCGCGCTGAAGCGATCAACTGCCGGTCAATGACCTGATCGAACTTGCGGCTCTTATCTTTGACCGTCAATGTCAACTGGTCAGGCAATAGCTCCTTTAAAGTCCCTTCAAAAACCTTCTTGCCGTCCAGTTTCTTGAATAAAGAGACATGGATATAGTCGCCAACTGCTTGTTCATAATCAGTTTCATGTTTCAAGGGCCGTTCTGCACCAGGACTTGAAACCTCAAGGAAATATTGCTGCGGGATTGGATCGGGATCCATGGCATCTAGCTTTTCTGACAAGGCTTCACTGACCATCACACATTCGTCCAGTGTAATGCCGCCTGTCTTGTCAATATACACACGCAGGTACCACCCGCCGCCTTCCTTCACAAACTCGACATCCGTGAGGTAAAAATGATGGTCGTCCAAAATCGGTTTGACCAAAGCGGTCACGGTTTCAACAACCGATTGCGTACTCAAGCCACCGCCTCCTTTACTTTCTCATTCAAGACTAACACTTCTGACGTCTCCAGATGCGAACATGGTGACGTTCGCCAATAAAAAGAGTGAGCATCGCTGCTCACTCACCGCCAGAACCTTACATTACTATTGATACAATACCATAGATTGTTACTACTTGCAAACTAGCAGACCTTTGTGCTAGTAAGCCTGTAAGCCAATTCATCGCATTTTTTCTAAACATTCATGACAGTTTGCATGAAACCGCATTAAGCCTAGAATAAACCGTCAAATAGCGATAATTGGTTTTCGTCTGGCAAGTCATCCAAGACATGGTTTGTTGTCATATAATCAATCAACGTTTTCGAAACCTTACCACGATTAGCCAGATCTTCCTTGGACAGGAATGGTTTTTCTTCACGAGCGGCCACGATTTGCTTGGCAACGTTATCGCCTAGGCCCGGAACAGCACGGAATGGTGCCAGAATCGTGTGATTATCCTGAATCAAGAAATTGTGCGAATCCGACTTCGTGACATCAATCATTTTAATCTTAAAGCCGCGTTCGAGACATTCATTGGCGATTTCCAAAACCGTCAGCAACTGCTTTTCCTTGGTAGAGGCATCCATGCCCTTATCGGTAATCTCCTTCATGGCCGCTTTGACTGCTTCCTTGCCATGACTCATGGCGGCAAGATCAAAGTCTTCAGCTCGAACCGAGAAATATGCCGTGTAATAGATCAACGGGTAATGGACCTTGAACCAAGCAATTCGTAACGCCATTAAGATATAGGCGGTCGCATGTGCTTTCGGAAACATGTACTTGATCTTTAAGCAGGACTCGATATACCAATCAGGCACGTTCTCGTTTTCACGCATTGCCTTTTGCCAATCATCTGGAATACCGCGACCTTTACGCACATGTTCCATGATGTTAAAGGCCATTGAATCTTCCATGCCCCAGTGAATCAAGTCCATCATAATGTTGTCACGACAACCAATGACTTCTTTAAGCGTGACAATGCCTTGCTTAATCAGTTCTTCAGCGTTACCTAACCAAACATCGGTCCCGTGAGACAAACCGGAAATCTGCAACAGTTCGCTGAAAGTTGTTGGCTTGGTTTCCTCAAGCATTCCGCGAACAAAACGCGTCCCAAATTCCGGAATGCCTAATGTCCCCATTTTCGAGTTAATCTGTTCCGGCGTGACACCCAGACTCTTGGTGCCGGAAAAAAGCGCCATGACGCCAGGATCGTCCGTTGGAATTGATTTTGGCTCAACCCCGGACAAATCTTGCAGCATCCGGATCATCGTCGGGTCATCATGCCCCAGCACGTCCATTTTCAAAATATTGTCATGGATGGAATGGAAATCAAAGTGCGTGGTCATCCAGGCAGCATTTTGATCATCAGCTGGGTACTGAATCGGTGTGAAATCATAAATATCCATGTCAGCGGGCACGATCAAAATACCTGCCGGGTGTTGCCCAGTGGTACGTTTAACCCCCGTGTCTCCTTGCGCCAGCCGATCAATCTCGGCACCGCGCAGTTGCTGTCCCGTGTCACGTTCATATGCTTTAACATAACCATACGCCGTTTTGTCTGCAACCGTGCCAATGGTCCCAGCACGGAAACTATGATCCTCACCGAACATGACTTTGATATAGTTATGTGCAATTGGCTGATAGTCACCCGAGAAATTCAGATCAATATCCGGCACTTTATCACCGTGGAAGCCTAAGAAAGTTTCAAACGGAATATCGTGGCCATCTTTATGCAAATCAGCGCCGCATTTAGGGCATTGTTTATCTGGCAAATCAAAACCGGACCCGATTTCGCCATGAGTAAAGAATTCGCTGTATTGACAGTTAGGACAACGATAATGCGGCGGCAGAGGATTAACCTCAGTAATGCCGGCCATCGTTGCGGCTAAACTGGACCCAACTGATCCTCGAGAGCCAACCAAGTATCCGTCTTTATTGGACTTCAAAACCAGCCGTTGCGCGATGTTGTAAATAACAGAGAACCCGTTACCGATGATACTTTTTAGTTCTTTATCGAGTCGCTGCGCCACAATGTCTGGCAAAGGATCGCCATACAATTCATGCGCCGTGGTCATCACGTCATGTTTCAGATTTTCTTCCACCCCAGGTACTTCAAGTGTGTAAAGCTTATCCTTCACCGGCGTAATATCATCGTCAACCCAGTTGGCAATCAAGTTAGAATTATCAACTACCAGCTCGTGGGCCTTTTCTTCCCCAAGCCAACTAAAATCGGTCAGCATCTCACTTGTCGAACGAAAATGCACATCTGGCAAACTGTGGCGATGGAGTGGATTGGCTCCGCCTTGACTATGAATCAGAATCTGTCGATAAATCGCGTCATGTTGATCCAAATAATGGG
>SKES01001689.1_pt1 | contig 12245 bp, 4 predicted proteins | sample 4826851 | NCBI WGS metagenome assembly SKES01 (sample SAMN11008803, study PRJNA524170) | human gut metagenome | biome: Human fecal sample; material: Feces; isolation source: fecal sample from pouch patient p52 | host: Homo sapiens | place: Israel: Tel-Aviv | collected 2016-09-04 | reverse complement strand
ATCTGTTATTCCTATGGTAATCGGTACAGGATGCGCAATTCCGGGAATTATGTCCTGTCGAACCATTCGTAATGAAAGAGAGCGCAGAGCAACGGCTATGCTGACACCGTTTATGCCTTGTGGGGCAAAACTACCGGTTATTGCTTTATTTGCAGGAGCGTTTTTTGCAGATGCGGCGTGGGTAGGACCTATGATGTATCTGGTGGGAATTGTGTTGATTTTTTTAGGGGCACTTTTGGTAAAGAAAATTACAGGATATAAATTCAGGAAATCCTTCTTTATTATAGAGCTTCCGGAATATAAAGTTCCAAGCTTAAAGAGAGCGACTTTATCTATGCTTTCCCGTGGCAAGGCATATATTGTAAAAGCGGGAACAATTATTTTAGTATGTAATACTGTGGTACAGATTATGCAGAGCTTTAACTGGCAGTTTCAGGTTGTGGAAGAAGGAATGGAAAACACTTCCATTTTAGCATCTGTTGCATCTCCCTTTGCTGTGCTTTTAATTCCTTTGGGATTTGGTGTATGGCAGTTGGCAGCGGCAGCCATTACCGGATTTATTGCAAAAGAAAATGTTGTGGGAACATTGGCAGTTGTATATGGGCTTACAAACTTTATTGACACAGAGGAATTGGCGTTAGTAGGAGGCGGAAACGAGGTTGCTGCTGTTATGGGACTTACGAAAGTGGCGGCTTTGGCGTATCTGATGTTTAATCTTTTTACACCGCCTTGCTTTGCGGCTCTTGGAGCAATGAATTCTGAAATGCAGGATAAAAAATGGCTGTGGGGCGGTATTGCCTTACAATTAGGAACAGGGTATACCATTGCGTTTTTTGTATACCAGATTGGAACGTTGATAACAACAGGCTCTTTGGGAGCAGGTTTTCTTCCGGGACTGGCGGCAGTGCTTGTAATGGCAGGTGTTTTAGTAGTATTATCAAGAAGAACACAGAAAGCATTTGGTGCAAAATACAGCCTGCACGCATAGATACAGATAATGGAGAGGAGTATGTATATGGCAAATTTATTGGTAGCAGGAATTTTGCTTTTAGCAGTGGGAGCTGCTGTGGCTTATATTGTAAAAGCGAAAAAGAGCGGTACAAAATGTATCGGGTGTCCGTCGGGAGGCTGCTGTTCTAAAAAAGGCGGCTGCCATGGGGGATGCGACTGTGAAAGTCATGGTATGGATAAATAAGAGATGAAAAGGAGGGTCTGCGTCTTGTAAAAGGCGCAGGCTCTTTTTGCGCAGCCGATTACTCTGAATGGTTTGTTACATTGGATTTGAAAAAAAGTAACAGTTCAGCCATATCAGCTCGAATTGGTGGTTTCACCACCTATACGCTGCAATGCAGCGCAAATTCTCGCTTATGGCAGAGCGCCATATACAAATCCAACAAAATTGTCTTGTTGCAAGCAAGCTTGCTAATCCATTTTTGTTGGATTTGTGCATGGCTGAACTGTTACGAAAAAAATAAGGAAAGCTATTGACACTGTTGACAAAAGGTGATATAGTGAGAAATGCACTATTATGGCAAGTTATGCCTAGGAGTCTATCAAAAAGAGACTTCAGCATTAATTAAATTAAAACATACAAGGGGTGAAACGTCAATGGAGAAAAACAGAATCCGTTCCGTAACTAATGGTAAGGCAATGAGAATGTCATACCAGCGCCAGAAAGAGGTACTGGAAATGCCAAACCTCATCGAGGTTCAGAAAGATTCTTACCAGTGGTTTCTGGACGAAGGCTTAAATGAGGTTTTTGAAGACATCTCTCCAATCGCAGACTATAGCGGTAAATTGAGCTTGGAATTTGTTGGCTTTACTTTGTGTGAAGATGAAAAGAAATATTCCATCGAGCAGTGTAAGGAAAGAGATGCAACATATGCAGCGCCTTTGAAAGTAAAGGTGAGATTACACAACAAAGAAAACGGCGAAATTGCTACACATGAGATTTTCATGGGTGATTTGCCACTAATGACAGCAACCGGTACGTTTGTTATTAACGGTGCTGAACGTGTTATCGTCAGCCAGTTAGTACGTTCACCGGGTATTTATTATGCAATCGCACACGATAAACTGGGAAAAACCCTGTATTCCTCTACTGTTATCCCCAACAGGGGCGCATGGCTGGAATATGAAACCGACTCCAATGACGTATTCTATGTGCGTGTAGACAGAACCAGAAAAGTCCCTATTACAGTTTTGATTCGTGCTCTTGGTATTGGCACGAATGCGGAAATTATCGATTTATTCGGTGAAGAACCAAAGATTTTAGCCAGCTTTACAAAGGATACTTCCGAAAGCTATCAGGAAGGTCTGCTGGAATTATACAAAAAGATTCGCCCGGGTGAACCGCTGGCTGTGGAAAGTGCAGAGAGCCTGATTACAAGCATGTTCTTTGACCCGCGGCGCTATGACCTGGCAAAAGTGGGACGTTACAAATTTAATAAGAAATTACTCCTTCGTAATCGTATTGCAGGGCAGATGCTTGCTGAAGAGGTCGTGGATGTAACAACAGGCGAGATTATCGCAGAAGCCGGAACCGTTGTAACAAAGGAACTGGCTGACCAGATTCAGAACGCTGCTGTTCCATATGTATGGATTCAGGGCGAAGAGCGCAACATCAAAGTACTTTCCAGCATGGCGGTAGATATCAGAAGTCATGTGGATTTAAGCGAGGAAGAACTGAAAGAGCTGGGTGTTACAGAATTCGTATACTATCCGGTACTTGCAAAGATTCTGGAAGAAAATGAAGAAACGGAAGATATCAAAGACGCAATCAGGAGAGACATTCATGAATTGATTCCGAAGCACATTACAAAGGAAGATATTCTGGCGTCTATCAACTACAACATGCATCTGGAATACGGTCTTGGAACCGATGATGATATCGACCACTTAGGAAACAGACGTATCAGAGCTGTAGGTGAACTGTTGCAGAACCAGTACAGAATCGGTCTTTCCAGACTGGAAAGAGTGGTTCGTGAAAGAATGACCACACAGGATTTAGATGGTATTTCACCGCAGTCCCTGATTAATATCAAACCGGTAACTGCAGCAGTGAAAGAATTCTTCGGTTCTTCTCAGCTGTCCCAGTTCATGGATCAGAACAACCCTCTGGGTGAGCTGACACATAAGAGACGTCTTTCCGCACTTGGACCTGGCGGTCTGTCCCGAGACAGAGCCGGATTCGAGGTACGAGATGTCCACTACTCCCATTACGGAAGAATGTGTCCTATCGAGACCCCCGAAGGTCCGAACATCGGTCTGATTAACTCTCTGGCTTCTTATGCGAGAATCAATGAGTATGGTTTCGTAGAAGCGCCTTACAGAAAGATTGATAAGACAGATAAGAAAAATCCTCGTGTTACAGATGAAGTTATCTATATGACAGCAGATGAAGAGGATAATTACCATGTAGCACAGGCGAATGAGCCGCTGGACGAAGAAGGACATTTCATTCATAAGAATGTATCCGGTCGTTACAGAGAAGAAACACAGGAATACGAACGCCAGATGTTCGATTATATGGACGTATCCCCGAAGATGGTGTTCTCAGTGGCTACAGCTTTGATTCCGTTCCTGCAGAACGACGACGCCAACCGTGCGCTCATGGGTTCCAACATGCAGCGTCAGGCCGTGCCGCTTCTGACGACAGACGCGCCGGTAGTTGGTACTGGTATGGAATCAAAAACAGCAGTGGACTCCGGTGTTTGTGTGCTTGCGGATAAAGCAGGTACTGTAGAGTGTGCTGCGTCAAAAGAAATTACTATTAAAAATGATGACGGTACAAAATCCGTTTATCATCTGACAAAATTCATGAGAAGTAACCAGAGTAACTGCTACAACCAGAGACCGATTGTGTTTAAGGGTGAGCATGTAGAAGCAGGACAGGTTATTGCAGACGGTCCTTCTACTTCTAACGGAGAACTGGCACTTGGTAAGAACCCGTTGATTGGATTCATGACCTGGGAAGGTTACAACTACGAGGATGCCGTTCTTCTGAGCGAAAGACTGGTTATGGATGATGTATATACATCTATTCATATTGAAGAATATGAAGCGGAAGCAAGAGATACCAAGCTGGGACCGGAAGAAATTACAAGAGATGTTCCTGGTGTGGGTGACGATGCATTAAAAGATTTGGACGAAAGAGGTATTATCCGTATCGGTGCGGAAGTTCGTGCCGGAGATATTCTGGTTGGTAAGGTAACTCCAAAGGGAGAGACAGAACTGACTGCAGAAGAAAGACTGCTTCGTGCTATCTTTGGTGAGAAAGCAAGAGAAGTGCGTGATACTTCCCTGAAAGTGCCGCATGGTGAATACGGTATTGTCGTAGACGCAAAAGTGTTTACAAGAGAAAACGGCGACGAGTTGTCACCGGGTGTAAACCAGGCTGTCCGCATCTACATCGCACAGAAGAGAAAAATCTCTGTTGGTGATAAGATGGCCGGTCGTCACGGTAACAAGGGTGTTGTCTCCCGTGTACTTCCTGTAGAAGATATGCCGTTCCTGCCCAACGGTCGTCCGCTGGACATCGTACTGAATCCTCTGGGCGTACCTTCCCGTATGAACATCGGACAGGTGCTGGAAATCCACTTGAGTCTTGCTGCGAAAGCACTTGGCTTCAATATTGCGACACCGGTATTTGACGGTGCAAACGAAAATGATATTCAGGACACACTGGAGCTTGCAAATGATTATGTAAATACAGAAGATTTTGAAGAGTTCCGTGCAAAATATGAAGATACATTAAGACCGGAAGTTATGCAGTTCCTGGACGAAAACAAGGCTCACAGAGAGCTTTGGAAGGGCGTTCCGCTTTCCAGAGACGGAAAAGTAAGACTGCGAGATGGACGTACCGGTGAATATTTTGACAGTCCGGTAACCATCGGACACATGCACTACCTGAAACTGCATCACCTGGTAGACGATAAGATTCATGCACGTTCCACTGGTCCATACTCCCTGGTAACACAGCAGCCGCTGGGTGGTAAAGCTCAGTTCGGCGGACAGCGTTTCGGAGAGATGGAGGTTTGGGCTCTGGAGGCTTACGGTGCATCTTATACTCTGCAGGAAATCCTGACAGTAAAATCCGATGATGTTATCGGTCGTGTGAAAACTTACGAAGCAATTATTAAAGGCGACAATATTCCGAAACCGGGTGTTCCGGAATCCTTCAAGGTACTTCTGAAAGAATTGCAGTCCCTGGGTCTTGACGTCAGAGTTCTGGGCGAAGACATGCAGGAAGTGGAAATCATGGAAAACGTAGATTACGGCGATACAGACATGCGTTCCATTATCGAAGGCGATTCCAGAGGAAGAGAAGAAGAGGACTACGGCAGCCACGGATTCTCCAAACAGGAGTTTGAAGGAGAAGAACTGGTAGATGTTGAAGAAGAAGCTGATGAAGACGACGTATTCTTAGGCTTTGATGAAGATGCTCTTGACGAAGAGTAAGGAGGAAAGGAGTCCACAATGCCAGAAACAGCAAAGAATGAGGTATATAAGCCAATGACCTTTGATGCCATTAAAATCGGACTGGCATCCCCGGAGAAAATCCGGGAATGGTCTCATGGTGAGGTGAAAAAACCGGAAACCATTAACTACAGAACACTGAAACCGGAAAAGGACGGCCTTTTCTGCGAAAGAATCTTCGGACCAAGCAAGGATTGGGAGTGTCACTGTGGTAAGTATAAGAAGATTCGTTATAAAGGCGTAATCTGTGACAGATGTGGTGTTGAAGTGACAAAAGCATCTGTCCGCAGAGAGCGTATGGGACATATTGAACTGGCAGCGCCGGTTTCCCATATCTGGTATTTCAAGGGTATTCCTTCCAGAATGGGTCTGATTCTTGACCTGTCCCCAAGAACTTTGGAAAAAGTTCTTTATTTTGCTAACTACATTGTACTGGATGCAGGAACTACAGACCTGCAGTACAAACAGGTTCTGACGGAGAGAGAATATCAGGACGCCAGAGAAAAATACGGCGAAGAATTCCGCGTGGGCATGGGTGCAGAAGCGATTCAGGAACTTCTGGCAGCTATCGACCTGGAAAGAGAATCCAAAGAGCTGAAAGCGGGCTTAAAGGATTCGACAGGCCAGAAACGTGCCCGTATTGTAAAACGTCTGGAAGTTGTAGAAGCTTTCCGTGAATCCGGAAACAGACCGGACTGGATGATTATGACTGTTGTTCCGGTAATTCCGCCGGATTTACGTCCTATGGTACAGCTGGACGGCGGACGTTTTGCAACCTCTGACTTAAATGATTTGTACAGAAGAATTATCAATAGAAACAACCGTCTGAAAAGACTGTTGGAACTGGGCGCACCGGATATTATTGTCCGCAACGAGAAGAGAATGCTGCAGGAAGCTGTGGACGCTCTTATCGACAATGGACGCCGCGGCCGTCCGGTTACAGGTCCTGGAAACAGAGCGCTGAAATCCCTTTCCGATATGCTGAAAGGTAAATCAGGACGTTTCCGTCAGAACCTGCTTGGTAAACGTGTTGACTACTCAGGACGTTCCGTTATCGTCGTAGGACCGGAACTGAAAATTTTCCAGTGTGGTCTTCCGAAAGAAATGGCTATCGAGCTGTTTAAGCCGTTCGTAATGAAAGAACTGGTATCTAACGGTACTGCCCACAACATCAAGAATGCAAAGAAGATGGTAGAAAAGCTGGAGCCGGCTGTATGGGACGTACTGGAAGATGTTATTAAAGAGCATCCGGTTATGTTAAACCGTGCACCTACTCTGCACAGACTTGGTATTCAGGCCTTTGAACCGATTCTGGTAGAGGGTAAGGCAATTAAGCTGCACCCATTGGTTTGTACTGCGTTCAACGCGGACTTCGATGGTGACCAGATGGCGGTTCACCTTCCATTGTCTGTAGAAGCTCAGGCAGAGTGCCGTTTCCTTCTGCTTTCACCGAATAACCTGCTGAAACCGTCTGATGGTGGTCCGGTAGCCGTTCCTTCACAGGATATGGTTCTTGGTATTTACTATCTGACACAGGAAAGACCGGGAAGCAAGGGCGAAGGCAAGATATTCAAGAGTGTAAACGAAGCTATTCTGGCTTATGAAAACCAGGCCATTACTCTGCAGACCAAGATTTTTGTATATGCAGAGAAGAAAATGGCTGATGGAAGCATTTTAAGAGGAAAGGTGCCGTCCACACTGGGACGTCTTCTGTTCAACGAAATTCTTCCTCAGGATTTAGGCTTTGTTGACAGAACTGTACCGGGCAATGAATTGCTTCCGGAAGTGGATTTCCTGGTAGGAAAGAAACAGTTAAAACAGATTCTGGAAAAAGTTATCAATACTCACGGCGCAACCAAGACGGCAGAAGTTTTGGATGCAATTAAAGCTATGGGTTACAAATATTCTACAAGAGCGGCTATGACGGTATCTATTTCCGATATGACCGTGCCGCCTCAGAAACCGGAAATGATTAAACAGGCACAGGATACCGTTGACCTGATTACCAAGAACTTCAAACGTGGTCTGATTACAGAAGAAGAGCGTTACAAAGAAGTTGTAGATACATGGAAAAAGACGGACGATGCCCTGACAAAAGCGCTGCTTACCGGACTGGACAAGTACAACAACATCTTCATGATGGCTGACTCCGGTGCCCGTGGTTCTGATAAGCAGATTAAACAGCTGGCAGGTATGCGTGGTTTGATGGCCGATACAACTGGTCACACCATCGAGTTGCCTATTAAATCAAACTTCCGTGAAGGTCTGGACGTACTGGAATACTTCATGTCTGCCCATGGTGCTCGTAAAGGTCTGTCCGATACAGCGCTTCGTACCGCCGACTCCGGTTACCTGACAAGACGTCTGGTTGACGTTTCTCAGGAACTGATTGTCCGCGATGTGGACTGCTGTGAAGGTACAGGAGAAATTCCGGGTATGTGGATTAAAGCCTTTGCAGACGGAAAAGAAGAAATCGAAAGTCTTCAGGAACGTATTACAGGACGTTTCTCCTGCGAGACAATCAAAGATAAAGATGGAAATGTTATCGTAAAAGCAAACCATATGATTACACCGAAACGTGCTGCAAGAGTGGTAAAAGACGGTGTAAACGCAGAAGGCAAGCCATACGATACTGTAAAAATCCGTACGATTCTTACCTGTAAATGTAAGATTGGTGTCTGCGCAAAATGTTACGGTGCCAACATGGCTACAGGTGAGCCGGTACAGGTTGGTGAATCTGTTGGTATCATTGCAGCGCAGTCCATCGGTGAACCTGGTACACAGCTTACCATGCGTACTTTCCATACCGGTGGTGTGGCCGGCGGAGATATCACACAGGGTCTTCCTCGTGTCGAAGAACTTTTCGAGGCAAGAAAGCCGAAAGGTCTTGCCATTATCACGGAAATCCAGGGTGTTGCGACTCTGAAAGATACTAAGAAGAAGCGTGAGATTATTGTTACAGACAATGAGAGCGGTGAATCCAAGACTTACCTGATTCCATACGGCTCCCGTATTAAAGTACAGGATGGCGATTATCTGGAAGCAGGTGACGAACTGACAGAAGGTTCTGTAAATCCGCATGATATCCTGAGAATTAAGGGTGTTCGTGCTGTACAGGATTACATGATTCGCGAAGTACAGCGAGTTTACCGTCTGCAGGGTGTAGAAATCAACGATAAGCATATCGAAGTGATTGTTCGCCAGATGTTGAAGAAAATCCGTATCGAGAATAATGGAGATACAGAATTCCTTCCGGGTACTCTGGTAGACGTTTTAGACTTCGAGGAGGAAAATGGAAAACTTATTGCAGAGGGCAAAGAGCCGGCAGAAGGCCAGCAGGTTATGCTGGGTATCACAAAGGCTTCTCTGGCAACCAACTCCTTCTTATCAGCCGCTTCCTTCCAGGAAACTACAAAGGTTCTTACAGAAGCAGCTATCAAAGGTAAGATTGACCCGCTTATCGGTCTGAAAGAAAACGTTCTTATCGGTAAATTGATTCCGGCTGGTACAGGTATGAAGACTTATGCCAACATTAAGCTGGATACAGACGGAGATGACGAAGAAGAGTTTGAAGACGACTTAGATGAGACAGAAGATGAATTACTGGAAACTGCAGAGGATTCTGAAGATGCAGAAGGGGAAGAAGTAGAAGAAATGGAACTTTCTGAAGAGGAAGAAGAAGCAGAATTAACAGAAGAATAAAAACAGAAGCACGGAGAATTCCGAAAGGGGTTTTCCGTGCTTCTGTTTTATATAACAGATATGTAAAACTGTTTAATAGCATAGGCCGCAGCGCCGGCAGCGCCTTCCAAAGGATTGTAGGGAAGGATGTTTACGGTCTGGTCTGTTGGGTCATCCACAAAAAGGAGCTGCTGCTTAATGTAGTCCATGAGTTCCTCACTGATTTCCTTGTTGGAAAAGAGGGGGCAGTGAAGATAAATCTTGTCCGGGTTCATAATAATGGCCAGATTGGAAATGGTAACACCTAAATATTTCAGGGCAGTGGAAATATAACTGCCTACCTGAGGGTCGCCCAGGGAGAAGGCCTTGGATATATCCTCCAGCGTCAGTTCTTCCGCGGAAGGCTTTAGGGAAGTCAGAACCGTTGCAGCGTTGCTGTTGTAAAGCAACCGGCAATATTTTAAGAGCCAGGTTTCGCTGCAGTAAGTCTGAAGACAGCCGCGCTTGCCGCATTCGCATTTTTTGCCTTCTGGATTTACAATGGTGTGTCCAATCTCTCCGGCATAGTAGTTTGTACCCTGAAAGAGGCGGCTGTCTTTCATCATGGCACAGAACATTCCCAGTCCTATATGGAAAAAAGCAAAAGTTTCCGGTGAAGACTTGTCGAACAGATAGCGTCCGAAAGCCATACAGCGCACATTATTTTCACATATTACCGGAAATGGAAGGCGCTTTTTTAATTCTTTCCCGCTGAATCCGGGAAAAGTAGAAGAATTTACAATCACCTTATCTTGTTTGTGATCAATGTGTCCGGGTACAGCAACACCAATTCCTATAAGAGAGTTGGAGATTTCAGGGAGACTGTCCAAAATCTCTGTGATTTTATGTATCAGGAATTCCGTAATGTTTTCTTTTGGCTCTGCTTTCCTCAGTATGGAAGTTTCGAATACAGGTTTTCCCCGGAGATTGCAGATGAGAAAACGTACATGCCGCAGGGTGAATTCTACTCCCATGGAATATACATGGTCGGGAACGATATCCAGCAGAATTTTCTTTCGTCCGGGAGAAGAGTCTCCAAGGGTTTCATCCGAACCTAATTCCCGGATAATACCTTCCTGAATAAAATTTGAGGATATGGAAGTTACTGTAGCGGGGGTAATCTGTGTTTTTTTGGCAATGGTTGAACGGGCAACCGGAGCATGACGGAAAATATATTCCAGAATGGTGCTTCTGTTTTCCTGAGTGGTCATAAGCTGCAAACCTCCTGTAACAAATCTAATATTAAAAGTTTTCAATCAGAGGAAAGCCAGTATAATTGGTAGAAACTTCCACTACCCGATAAACATCAAGGGCTTTCTGGAAAGTGTCTTCCTGCGAACAAATATAATAGGTAAAGGTTTTCCAGGCTTCTCCGGCCTCTTGTGTCCTGCCGTCAGCAAGAAGGAAGAGGGCTTTTGATAATAATATACAATATTCCCTGTGGTAGTCAAGGTGTTTCCAGAAAAGCTGCTGTACAGGGGGCAGCGCTGCTTTGTCCTGGGCAGCGCACACAGACAAAAAGGTTTCTGCTGTCTGTGCCACCTGCTTCATGTTCTTTGCCACAGCAGGATTTTGACGGCTACCTTTGCCATTGCAGTAATCGCAGTTGCACAGAGATGAGAGCCGGGACAGGTAGGAAAAGCAGGATTCCCAGTCCTTTCCGTAGGCAGCCTGGAAATATTCTTCGACCAGTTCTTCAAAGGAGCAGTCTGTTCCGAAAAGACATTTTCCCATAATGTAGTTGGGCAGTCCGTTGGGGAGAAAGCAGCGGAGTTCCTGACAACTCATGTATCCGTCCAGTTTTAAATCCGTCAGGCGGTGAATATCCTCGTAGATAATCCGCGAAATATGCAGGTATCCCATATCTCCATAATGAGCTCGGCCCAGGGGATAGTCATAATCGAAACACTCTCCGTGGAAAATTTTCTGCCACTGAGCCAGAAAAGAAAGGTTTTCTGTTAGATTTACCGGCAGGGTAATCTGATTTCTCTGGTACGGTACAGGTGCGGGGAGTTGTTCCGGAATTTCATAGGACTGCAGAAATGTTCGGCTGATAGGGGCGAACATCATAACAAACCGATGAGGGTGGAGTAATTTTTCTTCTATGGGAGCCCACAGAAGTTCTTCGTAAATCAGAAAAACAATTTTTGTGTCCAGATGTTTTTGGCTCAGGGCTCTGTCAATTTCATTCAAAATATGTACATACAGGTCCGAAGGTAAATGCTTTTTGCAGGTATCACATTCGCAGTGGTTGTTGGAAGCGTCTGCCAGCCATACATGGAGATAGTCTACTTCAGGATGGAGCATGGCATAAGCCGTTACCTTTTCTGCAAAAGAAGCAATGACATCTGGGTTGGAATAGCACAGGTTCGTGTTAATTGGAATTCCCTGAAAAAATCCTCTTTTTCCGTCCATAAGGGCTGTCATGTTTTCCTGTTCTTTGGTAAGAGTCGTGTCCGAAGGAACCCATCCCAGAGTATTTTGTCCCAGTACGGAACAAGTCCAGCCGTGCCCTACCCTATGGTGTTTCAAGCTTCTTTTCTGCAGTTCCCGGTCAATAACCGAGGAAATTTCGGCTGCCTTTTCCAGAGAAAATGCTTCCGGTTTCTTCAGAGGATTGTTTTTATGGCTGTACCATAGATTTAGAAAAGCATAAGGGAGCTCAAACTGCAGAAAAAAGGAATTGTAGCCCAGTTTCGGAAGCCAGTCGATAAATTCCAAAATATTTTCCGGCGTATCTGCGCCTTCGATACAGACTCCTCTGTGACGATAACGTGCCTTTTGGCGCCGGGAAATCTGGATTTCTTCTATATGGGGGACAGAAGGAATCCATTCATATTCTTTTCCCGGTCTTAGAAAGCGGCAGCCCAGAAGCGTGAGATACTGATACACGCCCAGGAGTACAGAGCGGGGATTACTGCCTTTGATATGCCCGCTTAAATGGGAGATTTCAATTTCGTATTCATCTTCATCTGAAGAACATTCAGAATCAGGAAAGAGTCCGAGGCATATTTTTTTGCGGTAAGTCTCGTCCGTCTGCTCAGTAT
>SKES01001688.1_pt1 | contig 12245 bp, 10 predicted proteins | sample 4826851 | NCBI WGS metagenome assembly SKES01 (sample SAMN11008803, study PRJNA524170) | human gut metagenome | biome: Human fecal sample; material: Feces; isolation source: fecal sample from pouch patient p52 | host: Homo sapiens | place: Israel: Tel-Aviv | collected 2016-09-04 | reverse complement strand
ATAATTAATTTATCAAATAATTGTTTAGAAATAGTAGTAATAGCTTTAGGGTGCAATCTATTCAAGATACATGTTATGAAGAATGCAACTAACAGCAGATTACATACTCTTTTATTTTATCATTTCAGATAAAAAGCACAACTACTTGATAGAACATGCGGAAGGAGAAGGGACTATGAATAAGTGGAATTTTTAAAACTTATAGATACTAAGACAAAAATTGTATTTAAGATAATCATTGTTTTTACACAACGAATTATGAACAAATTGGCCTACGTAGGTCCTACAATTGACTTAAATAATGATGTTGTACAGGGTTGACTCTATAGAAAAAATTATGAGGTGAAGTAATGGGTGAAGAGACGAGTTTTAAAAATGTTGTACAATTGGGCGTCGTTGCAGATGGAGAAACAGATAATATCAAGACTTTGAATCAAATTATTTTGGATGCGAATAAGGGAGATACTTTGTACTTTCCGGCTGGAAATTACTTTGTGTCGGAAAATCTAAAAATTAATAAGATGCTGAATTTGGTTGGTGTGAAACCAAATTATAAATCAGGTGACTTAACAGCTGGTTCTGTTATTCGTGGTGGAGGTATTTTCCTTATTGGCGGTAGCTCAGGAACGAACATAACTGGAATTGGTGTCGTAAATAATCCTGATTTTACAAACTGTTTCGATGTTCGAGGGGCATTGAGTGCAATCTCTTTTAAGAATTGCTTGGCAATTCCGGTTCAGCATGGATTCTTAATTGAATCATATGATGGCGAGGTTTCAAACACAGTAGTTGATTCTTGTGAGTCGTATGATGGCATTCATGGATTTATCTCCAAGGCACTACGAACAACATTTGTTAATTGTTTAGCCATGGGAATGAGTAATTTAGGATTTGGCATTATTTCAGATAATATCCCGGCGAAGAATTCAATCGGCATGGCTGTAGATAATAAGGTGATTGGATGTCGTGCGGTGAATGTGAGTGGGGATGGGTTTATGCAATATCGTCGAAACTATTATGAAGACAATGAAGGAGCTGTGATTTGTAATGCAAATCAGTTCATTGGTTGCTCAGGGTATAATTGTACTCATTCATTGACCTTGGGAGAAAACGTTGGCAATACAGGTTGGGGGAAATATCGTGCCTATGCTGTGTCAAATACGCTTGTTGCAGGTTTCACTGAATATGGCGGCCCAGTTCGATTTTTATACACGACCAATTTAACCATTGCAGGACTGTTTTTACGCAATGAAGCTATTGTTAAGCAAGATGAAGTTGATAGTAACATGGGGATGGTAGCAAGTGGTGTTAATGGTGCAAAATTCGGCCAATTTGATGATATTCTACCGCTAGAGGATGGTGTTAAACCAAATATTGGATTTGGTCGTACTTTTCGAACAGCAAATACCGTGGGCACTGTAATTACAGATTTTACTAATCCGATTAGTGGTCAAGTATATACGATTATTATCGGTGATAGTAATACAAGTATTCGTACATCTGAAACGATACAGTTGAGTGGTAGTATTGTAAAGGGAACTGGGAGCAGCGTGATTTTACGATACCAAGATGGAATATACTATGAGATTGGGCGCTCGATGTCAAAAGACTGGGGAACGCAACTGCATGCGACAGATGAAAGCTTGGAATTGGGAGATAGTGGTTTAGTGGATTTGCTACAAGCTTCAACAGATAAGCCAAGAACAACAACTATCGTGAATCCTGAGTTGCACAATGCGTATTTAACAGTGATTAATCGCTCAACAAATGGTGAAATTACACCACCCGATTTTAATCAGAATCAGTTTATCGTTCCAGATGATCTATCTATGGATTCGCTTGACTGGGGACAAGCCCGGATCACAAATTGGGTATATGTGTCTGCATTAGGAAAATATGTGCTTTCAGGATGGCGTATCACTAAGTATTATTAAGAGTAGCGGGTGACAGAAGATTCGAATAATGTCTATAGTTTCTTGCCTGAGTTAGGGCGCAAAATTATCTAAAAACAGTAACCCAGGATTCTGGCTTTTCTTTAGCCAGTAATATCTTGGGTTACTTTTATGCTACATAGTTTAAATAGACAATGTTTCAAATTCCTTTATAATTTCTACTTTGTGAGAAGACCACGTTCCAGTATAGTTTGTAAATATTTTTATAAAGATTTTTTTATTCATCAAATTTTTGATATAATCGTACTTTAGAGTGCGTATTTTTGTGTTGTAGGTATTGTATAAAGGGGCGTAAAGTGTGAATTTCAAGAAGAGCAAAGGGATGACTGAAAAGCCGAAAAGGCAAGTTAGGTTACCGATCTTAAGTGTAATTATTATTAGTTCAGTATTGGTTATTACAATGGTTGTTATTTTTACCTCTCAGCTAATTGAAAAACAAGTCAATCGTATTAGTGCAGATAATGTGGCGACAACTACAATTAAAACAGTCGAAAAAAATAATAATAAATATGCTGAGTTACTACATAGTGTGAATTTTGTGGGGACGGCATTAGTTGTTAAAAACAATAAGGTCGTTTATTTTGAAGGTAACGGGTATTCAAACTATCAGGCAGGTTGGACAAATAACATTAAGTCTATCTATCAGATCAATGGTGTGCAAAATTCAATAACTGCGGTAATGCTCATGAAACTAATTCAGAATCATAAAGCAAAACTATCAGATCCAATATCAAAATACTATCCTAAAATTATTGGTGGACAGAATATAACATTGTTGGACATGTTACAGATGCGCTCCGGTTTGTCTAGCAGATTAGCACCACAAAAATCAATGACTGATAATGATGTGTTGAATTATTATGTTGATAACATAAGATACAGTACTTCTGAAATGAATGTTTGGCGGTACTCAGAGGTAAATTATAATCTGCTTGCAGGTGTTATCGAAAAGATTACTGGAAAATCCTACGAAAGCAATTTCAATACCGAAATAAAAAATTACTTAGGGCTTAAGCAAACTGGTTTCATCTACAATGACTTTTCAAAACAAAAGTATTCTACTCTCGGCTATGCTAACAAGAGTTCAAATAAGCATATCGTTAATTATCACAACGTACAAAGTAGAACCAAAGGACAGGCTCATTCAGCAATAGGGTCAGGGAACATGTATATGTCAGCTGCAGATTTATATACGTTGGAGTCTGCAATTGCACGTGGGAAGATTATTTCCAAGGGCAATCTGGCGGTACTGCGGCAAACTAGTAAAAGTCGACCACATTACAACGGCGGTGTATATAGTACTAAAAATTCCTACTACACAGGCGGGGGTGGATATGGGTATGAAACTTATTTCAAAATGGATAAATCTGGCAAAACAGGTGTTGTCTTAATGAGCAATTATTATCAAAAAAATAGCCCAATCGAATATGTAGCTAACAAGATTTTCAGTAGTGTTGATAGCAAGAAGTAGGGATGTGCGGACTTTTAATTTAAAGGAGTATTGAAATGGCTAGAACAGTCTCTGTACTAACTGTAACCTATGGCGATCGTGAAAAATACGTTTCTAAATTAGTTAGTGCAATTCAGAAGATGGAGAATGTACAAGATATTATTATTGTCTGGAATGGGAATTATCCGAAGCGCAAGCAACAATTTGATAGTAATAACATTCATAATATTTATTTCTCAAGCAATATGGGTTCAGCACGGGCATTTAGCGAAGGGTTAAAGTTTTTTGCAACTCAGCAAGCAAGTGAATATGTCTGGATGTTGGACGATGATAATTTACCTGATAGTTCAGCACTGTCAGTCCTGCTAAAAGATTATGAGGAAAGCAAAAACAATCTAATCTTTTCAAGTTTTCGTAAGGATCGCGTTGAGCTAAAAGCAAGAGGGTATCAACGATACCAATCAAATAGTTTCTTCGAATTTAGCATTTCACAAAAGTTGGGTTGGAAAAATTCAAACATTAAATCAGTTAGCAATAAAATGAACTTAATTCAATGTGAAACTGTTCCATATGGTGGATTACTCCTTCCTCGGACAGTTTTGAAAGAAATTGGTTATCCAAATAAGGAATTATACTTGTATTCCGATGATAATGAATTTACCTACCGGATGACTAAATTGGGCATGCATATGTTAACTGACACACATTCGCTGATTACTGATATGGAACAATCATGGTATCGAAAGAATCCGGTTCCCATGTTCAAGACTGTTTTCACAACCACCAAATTATTTAATGCGTGCTATACGATTCGTAATCGAGTTTTTTTTGAAAAACATAATATTGTCACAAACAAGTTTCTATATCTAGTAAATATCATGACTTATTTGATATATGTTTTCTTTTTCTATATGCCGAAGAACAAGGCTGGAATAAAGCGAATGCGGATGATTATTCGACTGATCAAAGAAGGCTGGACTGGAAGGTTGGGGCAAATTTCTAATGAGCGTATTCAGGGGTGGAATTAATGACAAATATTTTTGCTTCTCGCCTGAGTAAGATAAAGTACCTTCCTGTACTGATTATTGCGTATTTGGCTGCGTTAGTTATGCTTCCTTTTATTAAGCGACAACGATATGTAATTGGGGGACATTCTGGTGAGTTATTTGAAGATAATGGGAAAGCATTCTATGAATTCTTAGTTAACAATAAGTCAGTCTCAGCAGAAAATGTGATTTGGTATTCCAAACAGAAAAATGCGCTGAGTAAGCAAATTAATGTTAACAGAATTGGCTCTTTCAAAGGATATTTTGACTATTTCACTGCCAAGTGCGCACTTTACACGCATTCATCAAGTACTGATATTGCTCCACTAGCATTTCACTTCAAATTCATGCAACCTATTCGTATCTATTTGGATCATGGAATAGATGGGTTAAAAAAGGTTGGTTGGACTTCGAAAATCGAGCCAGCAGACGGATATGTGGTTGCGTCGAAGGTAGGTCGGGAAATTAAACAACAATATTGGCATTTATCGGATGATTTAATTATTGATACAGGATTGGCAAGGTATGATCGATTGTTTGAGACTATGCAGGGTAAAAGTCATTCACACGTAACTCGGATTCTTTATTTGCCTACTTGGCGGGAATGGAATTATGGAAGCGAACAAAGTGAATTTGAAAGCACCGAATATTTTCAAAAAATCGTGGCATTTTTAAAAGACCCTAGAACATATCAACTAGTTGCCAAACATCATGTTATTTTGCACGTTGAACTTCATCCATTCTGTGAACCATATTTGAACACTTTTAAAAAACAAATTGGCCACATCGATCGTATCGAGTTTGCCTTTGGAAATATTTCTGATGAAATTATTAAGTCAGATTTGTTGATAACGGATTATTCTAGTGTTTGTTGGGATTTTTTGTACCAGAACAAGCCAGTTGTTTTTTATCAATTTGACCAAGAAAGGTATTTAAAGGACAGAGGCTCATACCTTGATTTTGATACGCAGCTATTTGGACCAGTATGTAAAACAGAATCAGAGTTGTTAGTCGCTTTACATGATTATATCGCTGGTGAAGAGAAAGTATCACAGAAACTACGACATCGTTATTTTACGCATATTGATGGTAATAATTGTGCTCGGGTATATTCAGTAATTGAGGAGTTGTCTAAAGATGCGAAAAATCGTTAATTTCTTAATCTCAAAAATCAAACATGAATCGTATCAGATCGACGAACACTTAAGGTTGGCTGTTTTATTTCACGAATCACTTAATCGGATTCTACAGATTGTGTGGGGAGTGATAAGGTTTAGGACGCATGCCAAGTTTCCTTCGTTTATTTCAACCCGAATTCAAGTTCGAGATATGGCAAATATTCACTTAGGGAAAGGCGTTACCCTTGAAAAGGACGTGGTGCTAGATGGTGCATCGGTAAATGGATTAGTTATTGGAGATAATGTCAAGGTCGGTCGTTATACACAAATTCGTTGTAGTGGGACACTCAAACAATTAGGTAAAGGATTTGTAATTGGTGAAAACTCGGGTATTGGTGAGTTTTCGTTTTTTGGTGCGGCAGGCGGTATTGAAATTGGGAGTAATGTCATCATGGGGCAAAACGTGCGTATGCACGCTGAAAACCACAATTACAGTGATGATAAAATCCCAATTCGGTCACAAGGGGTCACCCACAGTGGAATTGTTGTCAAAGATAATTGTTGGTTGGGTGCTGGAGTAGTTGTCTTAGACGGTGTGACGATTGGTTCTGGATGCGTCATTGGGGCTAATGCATTGGTTACAAAGGATATTCCAGATAATTCTGTTGCTGTTGGCTCACCTGCAAAAGTTATAAAATCAAGATTGGAGTAAGGATATGTCTCAAAAAGTAGATGTTTTTATTGTTGGTTCAAAAGGAATACCAGCGCGATATGGTGGTTTTGAAACTTTTGTGGATGAATTAACGCAACGGAGAAAGAATTCAGATATTAATTACTATGTTGCATGTATGAATGCGGATACCGATTCAGATACATTTATGGTCAATCAAGCGACTTGTTTCAACGTTAATGTACCAAATATTGGTTCAGCCAAAGCACTTTTGTATGATATGAAAGCATTGCGCACTAGTCTGGACTACATTAAAGAACATCATATTGATTCACCGATTATCTATGTCTTGGCATGTCGAATTGGTCCGTTTATTAATCACTATAAGAAAGAACTGGCTCAGTACAACGGTACTTTGCTGGTTAATCCAGATGGACACGAATGGAAGCGTGCAAAATGGAATGCGGCTATTCGTCGGTATTGGAAAATATCTGAGCGATTGATGGTCAAACATGCAGATTTACTAATTTGTGATAGCGAGGGGATTGAGAGATATATTAAACATGATTATCGTTCGTATCAACCAGATACCACGTTTATTTCTTATGGCTCTTATATTGCAAAACAAAGTAGCATAGAGAATTCAAAGTTGGATGAATGGTTTAAGCGTTTTGATATTGAACGGAACCAGTACTATTTGGTGGTTGGCCGGTTTGTCCCTGAAAACAATCTTGAAACAATCTTGAAAGAATTTAAGCTGAGCAAAACGAATAAGCAATTAGTGATCATTTCGAATGTTGAACAGAATAAGTTTTATAAAGCCTTACTACAGAAAACACATTTTGATGATGATAAGCGGATTAAATTTGTAGGGACCGTATATGATGCTGAGTTACTAACAGCTATCCGGTGCAATGCCTTCGCGTATATCCACGGTCATTCAGTTGGTGGGACAAATCCTTCGCTTTTAGAAGCACTTGGAAGCACTAAGATGAACCTTCTTTTTGATGTTGATTTTAATAAAGAGGTCGCTCGTGAAGGGGCCTTATATTGGTCTAAAAATACCGGTAGTTTGAGTAATTTGATTGAACAGGTAGAGACACTGTCAGAGTCTGCAATTGACAGTTATGCACGAATTGCTAAGTACCGCATTACCAGTTCTTATAGCTGGGAAAGTATTGTGGAACAATATGAAGCATTATTCGCAAAGGTACAGAAGTCATGAGGATTTTGCATTATTACCTCGGACCGGCACCTTTACGAAGTGGGGGACTTACGAAGTATGTAGAGGATTTAATGGAAGCAGAAAAACTGAACGGGGACACCTGCTTGCAATTATACCCACTAAAGCTTACTTCCAATAAACGAATTCATATCAGTAAAACTCGTGACTCAAAGGTTTATCAATTAGTGAATGCCTATCCATTACCACTAACTGGAGGAATTAAGACACCCGAAGATTTTTGGGGTGGAGATGTTGATGTTAGTGGGATACGTCAATTTCTTAAGCATATAGCCGTAGATATTATTCACATTCACACACTCATGGGATTGCCAATAGAATTTTTACAACTTGCAAAGCAATTGGGCCTGAAAATCGTATACACAACTCACGATTATTTTGGATTATCACCAGTGCCAGATTTCTTTGATGCGCAACTTGGACGCTCTTTCGCATATGAACAGGTTGATAGTCAATTAGCGTTCTGGCAGCGGCTCGGGTCACAGTCGTCTTCAACAATGAAATTACGTGTTTTTCAGCTACCAATCTATGTGCAGCTCAAAAAGATTGCTCACTTTATTTCACAATTCAGGTCAAATGAGCAGCCGGGTAACGATAATAAGATGGTGAATGAGACTGTAACTATAGACACCGAATTTAGGAAATTATTTGAACACTATCGGGCAATGTTTCGAATGGTTGATGTCTTTCATTTTAATAGTCGAGTTTCGCAAGGCGTTTTTCTCCAAAATATGCCGGAATTAAAGGATCAGAAGTATATGGTTATTCCAATAACCAATAGTAATATACGTAAACGAAATCTTAAACAGCCAAATAAGTTGGTAGAATCGCAAAACATCCGTGTTGGTTATTTGGGACGATTTACACCAGCAAAAGGTGTTTATGAGTTAGTAGAAATGTTCAAGAAGGCTTCTAATTCAACCATAGAATTGCACTTGTTTGGTGACGCTAGTCGGCACAATTTCAACGTTAAGAATGTTTATAACGAGGGTGCATATATTTCTAGTGAGCTCACCAATATTTTGGACAATTTAGATGTTGTTGTTGTTCCAAGCATTTGGGAAGAAACCTTTGGATTTGTTCCAATAGAATGTGTGACAAATGGAGTGCCGGTTTTATTAAGTCGTCATGTCGGTGCAGAGATGCTTTTTACGGATGATTATCAAGGTAAGTATAGCTCTCAAGGTGAATTATTAAAAAAATTGAATGCGTTGGATAGGAATTTTATTAAACAGCTACGTGAAACAATGGCTATTCAGATTCCACAGATGCTGGATGTTCAGCAGGCGTATAGGTTGTAAACGATTATTTGGGGGTTCAAATGAAAATACTAATTTTAATGCTAGTTTATTACGTCATGTTTATTTGTGCTAACTCATTTCTATTTAAGCATGATAGATCAAGAATAATTGAGTTAGTACCATTTCTATTGCTACTCTCATTTAGTTTAGCGCTCACAACAATTCGTTTTCGCATACTCGGTAGTATAGCAAGTATGCATATCCATTCAACGGTTGTTTTGTTGGCAATGTTAGCTGTCTATCTGTTTTCCCGAAAGATAAATCTAAAAGATCCAGTAGCATATTTTAGTGTATTGATGATTGTGGGCGTTCTTTTGCAAGTATTCGTATTTCGTGACATCTTGGATTGGCCTAACTTTACAATTGTGTTTGGAACATATCTGTCAATCATGATGATTTACTTGATAACCGCTTCTTTGAATAAAATTAATTTAAATCAGGTTTTATATAACTTCAATTATTTGGCAATTCTGAATGGTGTATTGTCTATTCTTCAATATATTACAGGCAAAACATTGTTAATTGGTAATTTATCGCAATCAATTGTTTATACTGAAGGCGTTACAAATGTTAAAAGAGTGGTTGGACTGGCTGGGTCCAATAATGCAGCAGGTAACTTGGGCGTATTATTGTTTTGCATCTGTTTATATAATACTGTCACTCAAAAAAATCTATTTAGTTTATTTTCTTTGGGAATAACAACAGTTTTCTCTCTATTGACATTGACGCGAATTGGGTATTTGGGAATGTTGGTCGCATTTGTGATTGTATTCATTGGATATAAAAATAAGAATAGTCGTTTTTCAATATCCAAAAAGAAGATTATCGGTGGTGCGGCTGTGTTTCTGGCGTTATTGCTGATTGTATTTCACAAGCCAATTATTCAGAAACTATTCATTGATCGTGGTAACACCTCTGGGGAACGATTTAAGCAATATGTAAATGCGTGGAATACCGGAGTACTTCATCATCCATTTACAGGTGTTGGTATTGGGCAATGGCAGAGTTACTCATACTATAACTTTGGTTACGTAGATTTGCCGATACATTCCTTGTACTACAATGTTTTGATTGAGAACGGATTGTTACTATTCATTGCATTTTTCGCATTAAATGTATATCTAGTTTTCAAGGTGATACGGAATACACCAAATAGAAATCTGAAGTTTTTCTATTTAGCGTTAAGTGTTTCCTCCTTTATAACAGTAAATTTCAATCCGGATCAATATTATTATGTTCCTAATTTTATTTACTTCTTTGTATTGTTGTTGGGATACAGGAAAACACAACTAGTTTCAAATCGTAAAACTGTGGTGAAGGGAAGTAAACATCATGAAAAATAGACGTCGTGACATTATTGTTATTACGATACTTTCCATAGTCATTGCAGTGTTTTTCTGTATCAATCATTTTGCTGATTTTCGTAGTCCATTGATTGATCCTAAATTAACGACCAAGCAATATGCTGCTATTGATAATATCAAGAGAGATCAGTATCAGAATAGAGGAACGTATCATTACCATGCGTTTGGGGCAAAAATGACCTATGGTGCATATGCGCTTACCAATCGGGATACGTATACAAGCATGTTTAATCGATACTTAAAAGAAGGTATGGGCGGAACACCTGTCAAAAAGACGACTAGAATATCTAAGTTATCTAACCGTACCAGCACTCAAATTGCAAAATCGATTACCAATCATGATAAAATTATCTCAATTGAATTAGAAAATTTGGGGATTGAGAAGAAGTACGGCGCAAAGCAAACGGCTGAGCTTATAGATAAGACAATTGTGAAAGTGCATACGCAAAAACCAAACACAATTATTTTAGTGTTGTCAGCTTGGGGAGAAAATAAAACGTCCCGAAAGTATAACTCTGCCGTTAAAAAAGAGACTCATAAGCACAAGAAAAACGTACTTTATGTAGATATTACAAAGATTAGTCATACCGATGATGTTACGGGCCCTAGTGGATTATATACACATTTTGGCATTAGTGATGATAAATATCCCAATAACTTTGGAATGAGGCTGATTGCTTATGAAATGTTTGAGAGATTACATCAATTTACTTGGTAGAGTATTAGTTTGTCTGCTAGTTGTATTTCTTGGATGGTTAGCTGAAAGTCAGAATGCTTCCGCGGCGACATTATCGGATAAGCCGTTGACAGGTAAATTAGGAATTTATGCAAGCACGTTAACTGATAATTCATCAGTTAGTGATAAGACAGCAACTTTAAAGCAGTACCAAAAAGCGAAACAAATGGGATTTAGCTACGTACGAGTGCCATTTAGAATTGACCCGGAACTTACGCCCCTTTCTGGATCATATAACTACGACAAGATGGATTATGCAATCAAGTTGGCTAAACAAGTTGGTTTGACACCTATTGTATATTTTGTATCAGGGTCACATAATCCAGAAGCTAACACTTGGCAATCACTTTACCCGGATCTGACATATTCAACTACATTAATTAATATCATGAAGAGGGTAGCTGTAAATACTGTAAAGAGATATGCGGGTAGTAATATTGTTTGGGAAGGTTGGAACGAACCAAACGGATATTATTGGTTTAATCAAGATAGTGCTAAGACAGTTAAGGATTGGGTTAGTTTTGACCAAACTATTGCAACGGCAGTTCGGACATATACAAAGAATGGTATTTTCCTCACAGGTGTGTTTTCAGGATATTCTGCCAAAAACAATACTATTTTTGTGCACGCAAGGAACAATGGGCTGACACAAAATGCCAGTGCAGTGTCAAATCATCCTTATCAAACAGGGTTGCCTGAAGAACTGTTAAGTAATGATCAGGCATATTCTGGAGTGAAGATGCCAACGGTTACAACGGAAATTGGATATACAACGAAATCCTCATGGCAAGGGAAAGTATCTGAGGATGATCAAGCCAAGTATGATGCTCGGAGCATATTCATTTTAGATAGTATGGGTCAACCTTTGATTTCGATGTTTAATTTGCAGGATAGTAATGACACTGGTTGGGGAATGTATCGACAAAATGGCTCTGAGAAGAAAGTGGCAAAGTATATTAGTTACTTACTCAAAAACCTAAAGGGATATCGGTTTGTAAAACGAATCGATATGAATCACAATAAATCGACGTTTGCATTGCTCTATCGCAAGGGTAACGTGGATAAAGTCGTCTATTGGGCCACTAAGAATGAAACTTTGGTTCCTGTTCAATATCAGACTAATAATAAATTTTTACTGGTTGCACAGAGTTTTCCACAAGTGATGAATCTGAATTCTGGAATTTCAAAACACGAATTTGCTAAGAACAGTGGAAAAGTTATCCAAAATAATGTGAAGCTCGTGGACAGCAGTGGTAAAATTATAAAAGTTAATGCTGAGTCTTATCTCCCGAACACTAATGTCGAGATTGATAAAATAATACCAAATAACTATAAAAACTTTAATTTGTTTGAGTATTCTAGTTA
>SKES01001659.1_pt1 | contig 12511 bp, 8 predicted proteins | sample 4826851 | NCBI WGS metagenome assembly SKES01 (sample SAMN11008803, study PRJNA524170) | human gut metagenome | biome: Human fecal sample; material: Feces; isolation source: fecal sample from pouch patient p52 | host: Homo sapiens | place: Israel: Tel-Aviv | collected 2016-09-04 | reverse complement strand
AAGAATATCAAGGTAATATCAAACACTTTATAAAAGATGGACAATATCAAATAGAGATTTTATTACCAATAAAAATAGGGACTATTCCGACTAAAGAATTTTAGGTAATTGATGAAAAATGAGTAATAATTAGGTAACGTAAATATTTGAAGTCAAAATCTATATTATATTTATTCATTAATAAACAGGTTGAGTAGCACTAGCTCAACCTGTTTTTTTCTATAACTTTCTGATTACCTAACTCGCATCTGCTCGACTCATGTTTTCTCCTACAATTTCGCAGCAGCTGCTTGATCCAAGATAAGAGTCACGTCTGGATGATTTTGTAAGACACTAGCTGGCACTTCCTCTGTCACCGGCCCCTTAAGCATCTTGAAAATGGCATCTGCCTTCTTGTCACCATAGGCAAACAAGATTATCTTCTTGGCAGCCATAATAGAAGCAATTCCCATTGAAATAGCCTTTGTAGGGACTTGGCCTCGACTGGCAAAGAAACGGCTATTAGCTTCAATGGTGCTATCCGTCAAGTCGACCACATGGGTTTGACTATCAAAAGGCGTACCTGGCTCATTAAAACCAATATGCCCATTACTTCCGATTCCTAAGATTTGCAGATCAATGATATGGTGTGCCAAGACGTCATCATAATCCTTAGCCGCCTTCTCCAAATCTTCAGCCATACCGTCAGGTAAGAAGCTCTCCTTAAATGGCTTGGTATCAAAGAGTTGAGCCTTCATAAAGGCATGATAGCTCTGATCATGCTCTGGTGATAGTCCGACGTATTCATCCAAATTGACGCTGTAAAGTTCCGAAAAATCCACGTCACTCTCAACCATCTCTTGGTAAAGGGCGATAGGGGAACTACCTGTCGCCAATCCCAATGTTTGAGCACCCGCTGTAAGGCTCTCTTTTAGAAGTTCAAAGGCAACTTTGCCTCCCTCAACTTGATTCTTAACTAAAATCTTTTTCATTCTATTCACCTCAATATTGGTATATACCATTTTCTTTATTATCTCTTTTTTAACCTTCCTGTCAAGCGTTTTCACTTGATAAGTTTAATGACTGTCGCCCTATATCGTGCTATAATAAAAAGGCTGAAAATTTTTAAACGAGGAAACAAATGAATACAAACGATTTTGATTTTGAACTACCAGAAGAACTAATTGCCCAAACCCCATTGGAACAACGTGACGCCTCTAAACTCTTAGTCATTGATCCTGTAACTAGGGAAATGACTGATACCCACTTCGACCACATCATTGATCAGCTTAACCCTGGAGATGCCTTGGTCATGAACAATACGCGCGTGCTTCCTGCCCGCCTCTACGGTGAAAAAACTGATACACACGGCCATGTAGAATTTCTCCTTTTGAAAAATACCCAAGGTGACCAATGGGAAGTTTTGGCCAAACCAGCCAAACGCCTTAAAGTAGGTGCTAAAGTCAGTTTTGGTGATGGTCGCTTGACTGCCACTGTCACTAAGGAACTGGATCACGGCGGACGTATCGTAGAATTTAGCTACGACGGTATCTTCCTTGAGGTTTTGGAAAGCTTAGGCGAGATGCCACTGCCACCTTATATCCATGAAAAATTGGAAGACCGCGATCGTTATCAAACGGTCTATGCCAAGGAAAATGGCTCTGCCGCTGCTCCAACAGCTGGACTCCATTTCACACCTGAGTTACTTCAAAAAATTGAAGCTAAAGGCGTAAAATTGGTCTACCTCACCCTCCACGTTGGACTAGGAACCTTCCGACCTGTTTCTGTCGATAATGTCGACGAGCATGAAATGCACTCAGAATTTTACACCCTCAGCCAAGAAGCGGCCGATACCCTCAATAGTGTCAAAGCTGCTGGAGGTCGCATTGTTGCAGTAGGGACAACCTCAATCCGAACACTGGAAACAATTGGAAATAAATATGATGGCCAACTCCAAGCCGACTCGGGCTGGACCAATATCTTTATCAAACCAGGTTATCAATTCACAGTCGTAGATGCCTTTTCAACCAACTTCCACCTTCCAAAGTCAACCTTGGTGATGTTGGTTTCAGCCTTTGCTGGTCGTGAATTCGTCCTAGAGGCCTACAAACACGCCGTCCAAGAACGCTACCGCTTCTTCAGTTTCGGAGATGCCATGTTCGTAACACGACCTTCGGAAAAATAAATAGTGATGTTGAGACTTCTCTTACAGGGGAAGTCTCTCTTACTGCACATCACATTCAGAAAAAATCCACCAGTTATGAACTGGTGGATTTTTTTGTTTATTTCTCTGCAAATTGACTATTATACAAATCGTAATAGAAACCTTTATCTGCAAGGAGGGATTCATGGTTCCCTTGTTCGATGATTTGTCCATCTTTAAGGACCAAAATCTTGTCTGCTTCTTGGATTGTTGATAAACGGTGAGCGATGACAAAACTTGTTCGACCTTGCATAAGTGTCTTCATGGCTTTTTGAATCAAGAGTTCCAGACGGGTATCAACTGATGAGGTTGCCTCGTCCAAAATCAAGATTTTAGGGTCAGCCAAAAGTGCACGGGCTATGGTCAAAAGTTGCTTTTGTCCCAGTGAAATGTTACTTGATTCCTGGTTTATTTCCATGTTGTAGCCACCAGGCAGCGTACGGATAAAGTGATCCACATTGGCAGCCTTCGCTGCTTCAACAATTTCTTCATCAGTTGCCTCAAGATTACCAAAACGAAGATTTTCCTTGATAGTTCCTTCAAAGAGCCAAGCATCCTGAAGCACCATACCAAACTGTTTACGATAATCTTTACGCGACAAGTTGCGTATATCATGACCATCAACCGAGATAGAACCTGCAGTAACATCATAGAAACGCATGAGAAGATTGATAATAGTTGATTTTCCAGCACCGGTAGGACCGACAATAGCCACCATTTCACCAGGATTAACCTCAAGATTAAAGTCACGAATCAAAGGTTTATCAGCTACATACTGGAAGTCCACATGATTAAAGATAACTTGACCAGTTAAATCTCCTTCAAGCACCTCAGTAGCATCATTAGCCTCGTCTGGTTCATTCATCAGTTGGAAAATACGGTCCAAGGAAGATTTAGCACTCTGCAATTGTCCAGCCAGCTGAGTCAAGTTCTGAATAGGTTGATTAATCTGCCAAACGTACTGAACGAAAGCCTGCATATTACCAATCGTCAAGCGACCAGCCAAGACTTGCAAACCACCTAGGACGGCAACAATTAGATAGGTCAAGTCAGATAAACCATTAAGGAAAGGCATCATGAGGCCTGAAATGAAATTGGCCTTAAAACCTACCTTTTGAAGGTCTTCCGTAATTTCTTTAAAGTCGTCTAATGATCTACCCTCACGCCCAAAAAGTTTAATCACATTGAAACCAGTCAGATTTTCCTGAACAAAACCGTTAAGAGTACCTAGGGCATCAGCCTGCTGCTTAAAGTAAGGTTGAGACTTACTCATAATGAAGCGAGCACCAAAGTAAGAAATCGGAATAGTGATAACAAACACAGCTCCCAACTGAAGATTAAGGTAAAGCACTGTCCCAATAACCAAGGCTAGAGTAAAGATGGCGTTGACAACCTGCAAGAATGACTGCTGCAAGGCATTTGAAACTGTCTCGACGTCACTAGTAAAGCGACCCAAAAGGTCTCCAAATTGTTGCTTATCAAAGTATGACACTGAGGTACGATTGATTTTCTCAATCATCTCATTTCGCATATCCTGAACCGTTGCTTGCACAGCATTGGTCATAAAATAGTTGGAATAGTAAGAAGCCAACTCATAGATGAGACCACGCAAGAGGTAAAAGACCAAAACTAAACCAACGTAGGACACGTTGATATGAGCACCTGCTACCCCCTTAATGATGTCCAGTGTATTTTTAGTCAGTTCCGTAATGGCTAAACCAATGACCACCGGCTCAATAACACTCATGATGACACTAATAATTTTCAGGAAAATAGCTAAGTAAAGTGGGAAACGATAAACCTGCAAGTATGACCAAAGGCGGCCAAAACTTGAGGAATGAGTTGTTTTCTTTTTATTATCCTTCATTTTCACCTCCTTCTAGTCTTCCGTAAGACTCTTTTGATTAAATTGTGAATTAGCAATCTCACGGTAAATCTCATTACTTTCCATGAGCTCTTCGTGACGGCCACGACCAACAATTTCACCCTTATCAAGAACGATAATCTGATCTGCATCCATAATGGTTCCCACACGTTGAGCCACAATCAAGACTGTCGCATCCTGGGTCACTTCTTTTAGACGACGGCGCAAGGTCGCATCAGTCTTGTAGTCCAAGGCAGAGAAGGAATCATCAAAGATGTAAAGGTCAGGACGTTTAACCACAGCACGTGCAATTGACAAACGCTGCTTCTGTCCACCAGAAAGGTTGCTACCACCCTCAGCCAAGTGAGAATCATAGCGTTCTTCCTTACTTTCGATAAATTCCTTGGCTTGAGCCACATCAGTGGCTTGATTCAATTCTTCATGACTGGCATTTTCCTTACCATAACGGATATTTTCACCGATAGTCCCTGTAAAGAGTAGGGCTTTTTGTGGGATAAAGCCAATCTTACGACGAAGAGCCTTAAGATTGTAGTCACGGACATCTACACCATCAACAAGAATGCGTCCAAGTGTTACATCATAAAAGCGTGGAATCAACTGTACAAGTGATGATTTTCCTGAACCCGTAGATCCGATAAAGGCAATGGTTTCACCTGGTCTAGCCTTGAAAGAAATGTTGTGTAGGACAGGACTTTCAGTTTCACCGGGATAGGCAAAGGTCACATTGTCAAATTCCAAATATCCCCTAGTCTCGGTTTCTGTCACGCCATCTTCATTTGGATTGATAGAAATCGGCATGTCCATAATTTCCTGCAGACGTTCACTAGACACCGCCGTACGAGGATACATGGTAAAGAGATTGGCTAGGAAAAGGAAGGACAATAGTGCATGAAAGCTGTACTCAATAAAGGCAACCAAGTCACCGATTGCTAAAGTCCCAGAACCTAATGGCTCAAGAGCAAACCAAACAATAGCCACAATCATAGCGATAATGATTTGTACAAAAAGTGGCTCGGTCAAACCAGTCAATTTGAAAAGTTTGCTTGAATTATCCGCATAGACAGCATTTTCAGAAGCGAACTTCTTCTCTTGAAAATCTTCTCTAGCGAAAGCTCGGATGACACGAAGTCCAGTCAGATTTTCACGAGCATACTGGTTAATCTTGTCGAGAGTTGCCTGTTGTTTTTCAGAAAGCGGACGCGTTTTTACCGCCACATACCAGACAACTACGGCTAGGAAAGGCAAGGAGATTGCCACAATCCAAGCCAAAGATGGACTTGTCGTCAAAATCAAGAAGACACTGGAAACCATCATCAAAGGAGTGATAACCCCTAGCTTAAGAACCTGATCCGCAAACTGCATAAGCACAAAAGCATCTGACGTGATACGAGTCACCAAAGAGGATACCCCTATCTGCTCATACTCGTGGTGAGAATACTCCTGAAGCTTATCATAAATGTCATTACGCATGACTTGCACCATAGTAGTGGTCAACTTACCAACCGCATAGGACAGAAGTATACGACCAACAATCCCAGTCAAAACTACACCAAACATGACCCAAGCATAAGCGTAAAGCTTATCAACATCACCACGGTTTATTCCCTCATCAATCATTCTGGCAAGAACAGTCGGCAAGCCCAAGTTAGCAATAACAAATAAAATGGCTGCCGTAAAATTCATTGCTAGCCACTTAGGATAACGTCTGAGATAAGACCAAATATAAGCCATAAATTTCTCCTTTTCTTTTTAGCATTTACCATGCCTTTAAGATTTTTATAGTTATTTACAACCACTAAAGCCGTAAAAGACACAGAAAAAGGGCGTGACAAGCACGCACATTTCCTACATTCTAACAAATGAAAATATTAAAAGCAATAGAAAAAAGCAGGACTTACACCCTGTTTTTTTCTATTAAGCGACTTGAGTCGTCACCTTATTATTTTAAGAGTAACTGAAGCAGACTGATTCTAATTACTGATATTGCTGAATTTATTTAATGAATTTATATTTTGACAATTTTTTGGAAGGATACTAAAGAATATTTGATTGTAAAATATTTTGAGTGATCTTTCCAGAATCCCGATTACATCATTATGATACCAAAGACTATAAGCATTTTAAGTCACTGATTTATCAGTGTGACCTAGTCTATGTGAAACATATAGGGGACATATCTTAGGAACATTAAGAAGATAATATGAATGACTATAACTCAAGCCTTTTCTAGGATTCCTTTAAACATCCACAATCTCAGCCTGTCGTTTAATAATACGGCAAATAATTGATTTAAATAAGGGATTGCCAAATCGAGCTAAAACATAATCATCTTCGTCATTTTACACTTGAACTCACGCCAATTAGTTAATACTTCTAAAGTTACATCGTCTAAATCAATTTTACGCAATCCAGCAACCATATTTGCTTGCTACTTAGAATACTAATTTCCATATTCAACTTTTTAAAGTGTTTCATAGGCGTTGAGAAGCTTTTTATAAGGTTTATAGCCATCCCAATTACACTCAATATATGATATTTATTATAATAAATTAAGAATTCAATTTTCAGTTTAGTTTCCTGAAGAGATTATATATTTTTGTATTTTTACCAAGAATAAATTAGTATAATTTTATTTCAATTAAATTACATATACTTCCTTTAGTTCAATGTGCACATATTCCTTTCATAGATAAAGTAAAAAAACTGATGAATCATTCGATTCATCAGTTTTAAGGAAGATATGTTCATTGCAAACAAATCGTATCAATTAGAAAGATTAATCTTCTTTCTTCTTATGAGCTACAAGACCAAATCCACTCAATACTCCGAGAAGTCCAAGTGCTGCTAGGCTAGCATTATCTTCTGTACCTGTATTTGGAAGTTCACGTTTGCCATCCATATATTGAGGTGTAGAAGGTGATGCTGGTTGAGCTGCAGTTGTTGGTGTTCCATTATTATCTCCATTATCTGTAGGTCTTACAGGTTGTGGTACTGGAACATAGTTGATTACAGTATCTTCTGTTGGGTTTTCAGGTGTTGGTGGAACATATCCTTTACTTGGATCGTTTGGATCTACTGGTTTCAGTGGGTTTCCATTTGAATCTTTTGGAGTTGTTCCTGGCACTTGAGGAATCACTGTTGTTGGTGTTCCTGGTTTTGTTGGATCTGTTGGATCGTTTGGATATTGAGGTTTATCAAGTTTTGGTTCCTCGAATCCTTCTGGTACTTTTGGTACCCATGAACCAAGTTTAGTGTAGACAACTTCGATATTTTCATCTTTAGAGTCTACCGTTAATCCTGTTGTAGCTGCTACTTCTTTTTGTTTAGCATCTTTCAGGATGTAGCCTTGAACTACTGGTGATTCAACTTTATCGAATGTTGTATCTCCATCTTTAGCTGTCCAGTTGCCGTAAGTGATTTCACCTGTTACAGAATTAATCTTACCTTCACGAGTGAATGTAACTTTATCTGTTACTTTCTGAGCTACTTCCTCACCTTTTTCGTTAACGGATGTGATTGTACGGTTCACGTGGCGAGTTGTATCAATCTGTTTAATGAGATCTTCTGTCCATTTTGGTCCATCAGGGTTGTTAGGATCGATTGGATCACCTGGTTTTGGTTTATTTGGATCATTTGGATTTTCTGGATCTACTGGTTTGATTGGTTCAACGTGTGGTTTAACCGTTACTACAAAGCTTTGATCTACTTTCGTATCTTTATCGAAGTTCTTATCTGTAGCTGTTGTGAATCCATCAGTTACGAGGTCATACCCTAGAGCTTTAAGTTCAGCAAGCTTAGCTACTGTTGAGTAATCAATTGGTTCTCCAGATTTACCTTCTAGGTTATCTGTGTGAAGTACTGTTCCTGTTCCTTCTACAACATAAGTTACTGTTGCTTTTTGAGAATCTTTCTCATAAGTGATTACAGTATCTTCTGTTGGGTTTTCAGGTGTTGGTGGAATATAGCCCTTAGTATGATCATCGGGATCAACTGGCACCAAAGGAGTCCCCATATGGTCTTTAGGTGTATAGCCAGGAAGAAAATCAATAACCGGGTAACCAGGCACAGATGAATCAGCAATCTTAGTAGGGTCACTAGGATCATTGGGATAAATAATTGATTTTGTCGAGCCATCAGGATTAGAGACAATCCAGTTGCCGAGCTTGTTGTAAACATACTTAATATCAGAGGTTTGTGGGATATATGGATTTTTAATTCCGTATGACCCAACAACAAATCGATCATCACTATACGTTTCCGTAGGATCTGAAGGCTTTAAATTTGTCCATTTTTTGAGAACTATTCCATATCGAGCAATTGATGCAGACATTGTTCCATCTGAACCAGTCTGAGTGTAAGTAATAACTACTCCATCATGAAAGTCTTTAACATAACTAGCACCAATCTCTCCGTATGGTGACATAACGCCATTTGAATTAGCAGGTGCAATAGCATAGTAACCATTTATAAGTATGGGACTCGTCGTATATTTTTGGCCAACTAACCCTTTTTGTGTATAAGGAACAACCGGATTACCATTACTGTCGGTGATTTGCTTGCCATCTTTATCAACAAAATAGGTTGTTTGTGTGATCAATTTTGGTACAAAATAAGCAAGTGTACTGTAGTAGTAATTATCAAATGTACTAGCTCTATATTTAGTAACAAAACTGTTAGCAACAAAACTGTTGCCAAATTTATCAAAGCCATCAGAGTGGACCATTGCAATATAAACATCATTATAATAGGTGGTATTATCAAATACAGCAGATTTTACCTTAGTATTTTGCTTTAAAGTGTATTGCTTTAAAACCTTATTTGATTCCGATAATTCCGTTACATAAACAATTCCATCGCCCGTTCGATTAGTTGAAAAAACAATCTGGTTTCCATGATTTTTTCCCTTTATTTTTGCTTGCAACCATTCATAACTGTAATGAGATTTATCTGGATCAATCCACATTCCAGATGGATAATCTGGATCACTAACTGAGAAACCCGGATAGGTAACTGAACCTGACAATACCTTTCTATCGTAGTTTTGAGCAAAATTAGTTGTATCTATTGCACTTCTTTTGACTCTTCGTCTTTGGTTAATAGAATCTGTATTCTCTCTATTACCACGCTTGTTATTATCCACTGTTTCCACAGAATTTGCATACTTTGCATTTGTCTTAACTGCAGTGCCGGCGGTACCTGGAGTACCATTAGTTGTATAAATTTCAGTTGGTCTTAATTTCTTTTCAGCAGTATTTGATTCAGTTACAGCTGTGCTCAAAGCTGATACAGTTTCTGCTTGTGCATCTACATCGGCTTGACTAGCATCTGTATTCGCTAGAGTTGCTTTAGTTGCTGCCTTTGTAGCTGCAACTTCTGATTTCACTTCTGTAGCTTTTTCAGTTTCTGGATTCACAGTTTCTGGCTTCATAGTCTCTGAATTCACAGTCTCTGGATTCACAGTTTCTGGCTTCACAGTCTCTGGATTCACAGTTTCTGGCTTTATAGTCTCTGGACTCACAGTTTCTGGCTTCACAGTTTCTACTGTTTCTGCTTTAGGCTCAGCCTTTTCCGTCTCCTTGTCACCTTGACTAGAAGCAGATGTTGTAATAGCTGTTTCAGCTGATTGTACTTCCGTCGCTGATACTACGCCATTACCTAAGAACATTAAACCAACAGCAATTGCTACTGATGCTGCTCCAAAGCTGAACTTACGAATACCGTAACGAATGTACTTCTCTGTTCGAAAATCTTGTTGTTTCCCTCGCATATGAGTAATAACCCCCTTATAAATTGTTTTATTTTTCAAAATACTTAATTTTTAAAAAAAAAACGGTAATTTTAACATTTAATGTAACAATGTTTTTATGCCGAAACTATATACTTTAAAAATAATTTAATCGTATCACACTTCCGTATTATAAGCAAATTTTCCATTTAAAATTTAGACTATAATAACTAAATTTTATTTTTCAAAAATTATTTATAGTAGTAATTATATTTTTGTTTTTAAGTATCTACCTTTTTTGTAACATTAAAATAATTTTTACCATTTTATAAAAAGTTAGCCAACTCATTTTCAGAAAACATTTGTAAATTTCAAAAAACCAATGATTTTTACATCATTGGTTTTCTATTATGTTCGTTTATCAGAAAGATTTAATTAATCTTCCTTCTTACGAGCTACAAGACCAAATCCACTCAATACTCCAAAAAGTCCAAGTGCTGCTAGGCTAGCATTGTCTTCTGTACCTGTATTTGGCAACTCTTTTTGACCTTCAACATATTTTGGTGTTGCTGGTTGACTTGGTTCAACCGGTCTTGGAGTCGGCATTTCAACATTTTTGAAGATATGTTTGATATTTCCCTTTGGATCAGTCACAGTCTTCACATATTCGTAACCTGAAACTGTTCCCGGTTCTTTAGAGCCTGGTTCAGTTGGTTTCAATGGATTTCCATTGTCATCAGCCCAAGTAGTTGTACTTTGCTTACCTGGAGTTGGTTGAGGAACAGGTGAAGGTTGTTGGAGCTGGTGTTGAAACTTTCTCATAAACGTGTTCGATGTCGCCATTTGGAAGGGTCTTAGTTTCTACAAAGCGGTAGCCTGGGATATCTTTCTTAGGTTGTTCGCCGTCTTCTGTTGGATAGTTTGGAATTTCGTTACCATCTTTATCCTTATAACTTGCCTTAACTTTTTCGTAGACGTGCTCTGTATCTCCGTTTGGAAGTGTCTTAGTTTCTACAAAGCGGTAACCTGGAATATCTTTCTTAGGAGTTGTACCTTCCTTAGTAGTTGTTCCTGGAATTACATTGCCATCTTTATCTTTGTAAGTTGTTATGACTTTTTCATAGATATGTCTTGTATTTCCTTTTTCGTCTACTTCAGTTTTAACAATCTTGTATCCTGGGATATCTTTAGTAGGTTTAGTTCCATCTTCTGTTGGTGAAAGTGAGTTACCCTCTTTATCAACGAATGAAGTATCAGGATGAACTTTTGGTGTGTAAGTAGCTGTTACTGGCATTCCGTTCTTACCTACACGTTTAACTGTTACTCCTGTTGCTTTACCTACGAAGTCAGGTTCTGGTGTGAAGGTTACTTTACTGTTTTCATCGATTGTATATATACCTTCGTCTGGTACTTTCTTCTCAGTTGTTCCATCGTCAAATGTTCGTTTAACAGTTTCATCAATTGGTACATTTGGATTTCCTAGGATGAAGACTGGTGTCCCTGTTTGTGGTTGTCCTTTAGGCCCTTCAGATTCTGCAGGTGTTCCTTCTGGTGTTACTGGTGTAACTGTTGGTGTGTATGTTCTGGTATAGTAAATTTGTAACACTCTCCTACCTAATAAGTTAAACTATTCATTAGAATAGGAGACATAACATGAAACACTATCCAGACGAAACACGACAAAAAATTGTTCGACTACACATTCAAGACGGACGAACATTAAAAAGCTTAGCTTGCTGAGCATAGCCAATTTATGCATCAAGATTCCCAATGTATCTAAAAACGCCAAATATAAGGTTTTATCCAAACTCATTATATAGCAAGAAATCTTCATTGTTCCTATTGGTTCTTTTAAAAGTGTGGCCAATTCGGGGCAAAATTTAAAGTTTAGTTTGCCACAAATAATAATTGTCATTTTATAATATTCCTACTTGGTTGTTTTTTATAGGTAAAGAAAAAAGATAAAATGACATTCATAAATTTTTAAAACCATAAGAATAGACAACCAATCATTAATAAATGAATAAGAAGGCGGATACAATGGTGAGTATAATTAATTTTCTTTCCACTTTTCTTTCTATCAGAGAAAAAGCTAACCGAAATTAATAACAAAATCATTGATATCAATAGCTTTAGAACAATATTCGAATAAGATAATCCAAACAACGCTGAGAAACATAAAATAAAAACTAAGACCACTGAAACAGTTGATACTCCCAGCTTCTTCTTATGTCCAAAGTAAGTTGAAAGCAATAAAATAATAGAATAAGTAAAAATAACGTAATTCATTGATTTGCCCCTATTGTTATATAATAATTCTAATATTATTTGATAATAAATATATTACCATAATTATAGATAAAATGAAAAACACATCCCAAATGTATGTTTTAAAACTGTTTCTCCTGACTACTTCCTTAAAAGTCAAATTCTTTCTCATTCCAAAATAGTAAATCAGCACAAAATTAATGAAAAATAACTTCGTTGATTTATCAAAAAGAGTATATGTGACACCCCAATAAAAATTACTAGTACTATTAAAAACCTTTTCAACACACTAAGTGATATACTAATAATAAATAGAATTAATGACAGGAGATTATTATGTTTTTAGCTATTAAAGAGATGCTACATGAAAAATTGCGTTATAGCCTAATAGTGGCACTTATATTTTTAGTAAGTTATCTTTTGATTATTCTTACTGGTTTAGCCACTGGTT
>SKES01001135.1_pt1 | contig 12634 bp, 9 predicted proteins | sample 4826851 | NCBI WGS metagenome assembly SKES01 (sample SAMN11008803, study PRJNA524170) | human gut metagenome | biome: Human fecal sample; material: Feces; isolation source: fecal sample from pouch patient p52 | host: Homo sapiens | place: Israel: Tel-Aviv | collected 2016-09-04 | reverse complement strand
GCACCTCTGTCAGCTCCTTTGCCGTCACAGGCTTCAGCAAGTACTCTGCGACTTTATACTGAATTGCCTGCTTTGCATATTCAAAATCACTGTAACCGCTGAAAATAATGATTCTTGTCTGCGGCATATTTTCATAAATATATTTACTAAGCCCCATTCCGTCCAGATATGGCATACAAATATCCGTCAACACCACATCCACAGGATTTTCCTTTAAAAATTCAATCGCTGCTTTTCCATTTTCGCAATCACCTACCAGTTCAAACCCAAGATGTCCCCATTCTATCTTCGCGCTGATTGCTTCACGGACGAGGATTTCATCATCGACCAATAACACTTTATACACTTTTGTATCCTCCCACCTATGACTCCTGTCAAAAACACAGAAATTCCTACGCCTAGTATACAACAAAGCACTGTATTGTGAAAGTAGAAATTTCGGCGGAGATTTTCTTTTATACATAGAAAAAGTCGATGCCAGATATATCTGCATCGACTCTTTCCATGCCTGAAAGAAACGCTAAATATGATCGATTCCCAGTTTTTTATCAAATATTTTCATAAGTACTACTGCTGATACAAAACTTGCTATACATGCAATAATTGCTGCAACTACTGTGGAATCAAATCCTGTCTGTGGGTTGATGACTTGTAACCATCCAAAAATTCCATTGGTTCCTGCTGAGTACTGTTTTACTCCTCCAAATCCGATAATCGCACCCCCAATACCGGAAGCCAGACAAGCAAGGATAAACGGACGCTTAAACTGCAAAGTTACCCCATAAATTGCAGGCTCTGTAATTCCAAACATTGCCGAAATAATCGCAGGGCCACATACTCCTTTTAATTTTTTATTTTTTGTTTTGAGCATGATCATCAGAACCACCCCTGCCTGTGCAAACGCAGAAGCAAGTCCTGCGATCGTAATCGCGTCATATCCGAGAGTTGCCATATTATTGACGTTCAGTGCAACAAATCCCCAGTGCACCCCAAACATCACACATACCTGAATCAATGCTCCATAAAGAAATCCACAGATTGTAGAGTTAATTTCAAAGAGAAATCCCATCAGAGCTCCCAACAAATTACTTGCGAATGTTGCAATCGGTCCCAATACCAGAAGTCCCAGAACAACACCGCCCAAAATTGTAAGCATTGGTACGACAAATGCCTTCACCAACTGTGGAATACAACGATCCAAAAATCGTTCCAGCTTTGCCGCAAAAAAGCAGACTAATACAACCGGAATCACAGAGCTTGCATAATTCATCAGAATCACTGGAATCCCCAAAAATGTAACATATACCGGTGACTCAAAAATCGTTCCTGCAAAAAGGGTATACAGTGGCTCACCTCCCATAATGACCGCAATAGACGGGTACACAAGAGCTGCACCGATAGCCATTCCAACAAACGGAGTCCCACCGAATTTTTTCATTGCCGTATATCCTAAAAAGACGGGCATAAAGTAGAAAAAGCAATCCCCTGCAATGGAAAGGATCTGATAGGTTCCTGCCGTTGCATCCATCAAACCGGTCGCAGTCATAAGTGCCAGGAAACATTTAATAATTCCAGTTGCGATCAACAGATTTAAAATCGGAGTAAAGACTCCTGAAATCGTATCGATAAACCGGCTTGAGATTTTCTTATCTTTCATTTCCTCTTTAAATTCTTTTGCATCTTTTAATCCGCTTTCTTCTTTCTGCATATCATACACAGATAGTAATTCCTGATATACATCACCCACATGACGTCCAATCACAATCTGATACTGACCCCCGCCTTTTACGACGGAAAGCACACCTTCTATGTTTTTTACTGTTTCGTCTTGAATTGTGTCCTCCTGCTTCAACTGAAACCGAAGCCTTGTTGCACAATGATATACATTGAGAATATTTTCTTTCCCACCGATTGCCTCTACAATCTCTCTGACCATTTTTTCATATTTCATCTCGATCCCTCTCTTTTCATTCGAATACAATCACTTTCTTTTCGCCTTTTTCACATCTGATTTTTCTTGATTCTAATGTTTCATTTACAATTGTAATCTGCGTTCCATGAACAGATTCTACTTCTACGCTTTTTACACGGCATCCGCTCCACTCCATGTTTAGAATAAAGCCACTTTTTGTTCGGATTCCACTAACATTTCCATCCGGCATCTCCTGCGGCAAAGCAGGTAAAAGATAAACAACATCCTGGTAGTCCTGTACGATCATTTCCAATATCCCACAGGCTCCTCCAAAATTTCCATCAATCTGAAACGGTGGATGGTTATCCAAAAGATTGTCTAAAGTTGCCTCTGCCAATAATTCTTGAAGATTTTGATATGCTTTTTCCTTCTTCCACAGTCTTGCAAAAAACAGGATAATCCACGCTTTACTCCATCCTGTATGACCTCCGCCATTTTCCAGACGTCGATCCAATGTTTTTTCTGCTGCTTGTGCCAGCTTCGGAGTCTGGTCTTTCCGGATCTGCTGTGCAGGATACAAAGCAAACAACTGTGAAATATGACGGTGTCCCACTTCCAATTCTTCGTAATCCTGATCCCACTCCTGAATCTGACCATATTTTCCAACTTTTAATTTCGGCAGATTTTCTATCCGGTCTTTTACCAGCCCTGTTAATGGTTCCTCTTTTTCCAAAATCTCTACCGTTTTCAGATAATTACTGAATAATTCTCTTACAATTTCAATATCCATGGTTGGTCCCATACAAAGACATCCATACTGATTCTTAGCCGTGATGTAAATATTTTCCGGAGAACTAGATGGTCCTGTCACCCACTTTCCATCTGAATTCTGAACCATATAATTCATAAAAAACTGTACACTGTCTTTTAAAATCGGAAAATATTCCTCCAAAAATCCCTTATCTTTTGTATACTGATAATGTTCATATATATGCAGACACAGCCAGGCTCCGCCCATCGGCCATATCGTAGAGCTGGTATGATAATCCTGTGGTGCACAATCCCCCCATATGTCAGTATTGTGATGACAGCAAAATCCCTCTACATGATACATGGATGCCGCCACCTCTTTTCCCCTTGGATGCATACGCTTCAAATGCTCCAGAAGCGGAAGGTGTAATGCCTGCAATCCTGTTTTTTCCGCCATCCAGTAATTCATCTGAATATTGATGTTTATAGTATATTTGCTTCCCCACATGGGTTCAAATTCTTCATTCCAGATTCCCTGCAAATTTGCCGGAAGGCTACCCTCTCTGCTGGAACTGATCAATAGATATCTTGCAAAATCATAATACAGATTCACCAGCCCGATATCATGATGTCCTTCCCGGATTCTTTTTAATCTTTCTGGTGTTGTGAGATTATCCAGATTCATTTCCTGTCTGAAAGTGAGACGACTGGCATTAAAGTATGTTTGATAATCCTGAATATGCTCTCTTTTTCTCTCTGCATACGTGTCCAGAGATAATGAAGCCAGATGCTCTCTGCACCATTGTTTCGGTTCTGCAGATCGAAATGTCGTTCTTCCCGTAAAACAGATCAGAACTTTTCTTGCCTTTTCTACAATAATACGGCTTCCCATCTGATATTGCCTTCCCCCACAGGAACAAACTCGAACTCCCATGGCAAATCCAATTCCTTCCCTTCCTCCGGATGATCCTTCCAGCCAGATGTACTGATTTTCCTCTGCCAGAATCCGATCACAGAAGGATACTCCGCGACCTGATCGATTGTCTTTTCTGGTTGCAGATATCTCAAGGTTAATGTCCTCTCCACTTTCTGCACAAATACTGTACATAGCCACTTTTGCCGGATTTGAGGCAAAAAATTCACGATTCCATTTTGTTCTTCCCACACAGTATTCAATCTTTCCAACTGCCTGTTCTAAATTCAATATTCTCTGATATGCTTCCACTTCTGCTGCAGATTCCTTTAAATATGGCAGTCCACTTTCATCCCGAGCCAGTTTTCGCTCTGCTTCCTGATCCATAAAACGAATCCAGATATCTCCTAACGGCTGGTACACCCGCATATTAGGACTTGTAGCATACATACTTTGTTCTGCCAGTTTCTCTGCTTCCTGAACGTTTCCTTCAAATAAACATTCTCTGATTTTTTCAAGATATCTTCCTGCATCAGGATTAATCCGATTTGAAAATCCGCCTGACCATACGGAATCCTCATTCACCTGTATCCGCTCTTTTGCAACATTTCCGAACACCATTGCTCCAAGAAATCCATTCCCAATTGGAAACGCCTGGTTCCATTCTTCCGCCTCTTTCCGGAAATAAATATTTCCCATAGACTCCTCCTTTTTCTTCTCAAATAAAGCTCTATTTGTTACTATCATTATAATAAAAAAAACAGAGATTTTTAAAAGTTCGAATTTTGGAAACTTTAAAACCCTCTGTTTTTAACCTCTTTTATTTTGTATTCATACCTTCTGAAGTACCATATAACTCTTCATAACTGTATAATAGTCGTTCTATGAACACCTGATACAGGATTGGATGATTTTGGACACAGTCTGCATATCGAAACAACACACACTCATCTACTCTTTTATCAACCAACATTTGTTCATTCGATGTAACCAGCACGATTTTGGCTTTCGTCTTATCAAAACTATACTTTGGCGGCCGCCCTTCACGATTCTGATATTCAGTGATGTATTTTCCTGAATTCGAAAAAATAAAGATCAATGTCTCCTCATCCGCTGATTCGATATAGTTTTCCTGCTGTCTGTCATTCATTGTCGTATACAAAAACTTATGGTAATAATGCATTTTATGCTGCAAATTGATCGCCGCAGATTCTGAATAACTGATTCCAAACGCTGCCAGGTGTTTGTATTCATGCAAATCCACCGCCAGACGTTTTAACTGATCTTCCTCTATTCCAAACAATACAGATCTAATATCTTCTGACAAAATTTTTTCATATTCCCATATGCCATGCCCCCGAATATAATCTGTGATATTACATTTTCCATTGCTATTATAAATTTCCTTCTTCCCCTGCCGTACTGCTTCCAGTTTAAAATCTAAATAATCTTCAAAACCAATGTCTCTGACAAACTTGGAAATCGTTGACTTTGAAACAGCACACATCTTTGCCACATCACTGATCGACATTCTTGGAAGCTCCCATAAATTCCAGATCATCATTTTGGCAATATAAAATTCTGTAGAATCCGGTTTTTTCTCATTCAATGCAGTGATGAGTCTATTATATAAAATGTACATAGTTAATCTCCTTTTTCATATGTACTTCTATTTTAACCGAATTTTTTTCTGTTTAAAATAGCAATCTGCCTTAAATAAGTAAAAAGACATACCATACAGCATGCCTTTCTACTTATTTACAGCTTTACAACGTTACAATTTTTCCTTCTTCATCCCAGAGATCGTGCCAGTCTTTTGCGCCTTCCCACAAAAATACCTGACCTTTCACAAGACGGTTGTTTCTCTCAAGTGTCTCGATCGTCTTCATCTCTTCTTCAGTCAGCGGATCCTCTGTCATCGCTTTCAGGTTACTTACATATTCTGCTTCATGAACAGAGAACGGAATCGGAATCTGTCCTCTCTGATGTGCCCATTTTAAAGCGATCAGCGCCGGATGACAGCCATGTGCCTTTGCAATTTCCTGCATCTCAGGAGTCTGCAGGTCTGCTACATCTTCCGGACACATATCTCTCTCCGGTCTCTGTGGGGAACCAAGCGGCATGAATCCGATCGGCTGAATCTTATGTTCCGTCAGATAATCAAAGATTTCCTTCTGCTGGAAGCACACATGCATCTCGGATTCACAGGCAGACGGCATAATTTCCATAAGCGGCAGTACTGCCTCCATTTTCGGAATGGTCATATTGGAAATTCCAATGTGGCGGATCAGTCCTTTTCTCACCAGTTCTTCACACTGTCTGTATGTATTCATAAATTCTTCCACAGAAAATGGTCTGGAATCCGGATTTCTGGAATCCACATCACATCCCGGTGCATGGTAGTTCGGGAATGGCCAGTGAATAAAGAACAAATCAATGTAGTCACACTGCAGGTCCTGAATGCTTTTTCTGCAGGATTCCTCTACTCTCTCATGCATATCATTCCATACTTTTGTCATGATAAATAAATCTTTCCGTTCTACCACACCCTCTTCAAAGGCCGCATGGAATACCTCTCCAATCTGATCTTCATTTCCATAACATGCCGCACAGTCAAACATACGGTATCCGCAGCGGATTGCTCCTGCCACTGCATTTGACACCTGCTCCGGTGTAAAACGGTCAGAACCAAATGTCCCCATTCCCACACATGGGATTTCTTCTCCTGTATACAATTTTACTTTCGGCACCATTGCCGGCTGAATCATTTCTGCCATGTTTTGTCCCTCGCTTTCTTTATTTTAACTTTGTTATTTTTACCTCTTTAAAAATGCGTTCCATATCTTCTTTTACAAAAAATCCGGTTTCTTCTCGAAGTGCAGCTGCCGCTGAAATCGCGCTTGCAAGTCTTAAACTTCCTTCCACGGAAATCTTCTGACTCATTCCGACTGCAAATCCGGCAATCATGGAATCCCCGCATCCCACGGTATTGACTGCATCGATTTTCGGAACCTGCGCCTGATAAATCCCTTCTTCACACACCACAAAGGATCCCTCTGCGCCAAGCGAAACTGCTACGATCTCCACTCCGCCTTCATGAATCTGCTTTGCTGCCTCGATCATTTCCTCCAGGCTGTCACAGGACATGCCTGTCAACATCCGGATCTCATCCAGATTCGGTTTGATCATTGTCGGTTTTGCTTCAATTCCCATGGTAAGCAATGCGCCGCTTGTATCCAGAATCACATTCCGTTTTTCCTCTCTGCAGATTTCCACCAGACGCTGATACGCGCTTCCATCCAGTCCTTTTGGCACACTTCCGGACATTGCTATCACATCTGCCTGTTTTACCAGATTGCGGAATTTCTTTAAAAATCCCTGAAACTGCTCTTCTGTTACCGTAAACCCCGGTTCCAGAAATTCTGTCTGCACACGATTCGTCTCATCCCAGATATTGATGCAGGAACGGCTCTCTGCTTCCAGATGGTAAAACTCACTTTGAATTCCGAAAGGCTTTAACGCCTCCTCAATATAATTTCCCGCATGGCCTCCTACAAAACCTGTGGCAACTACTTCTTCTCCTGCGATTGCTGCAGGTTTTGAAACATTGAGTCCTTTTCCGCCCGGAGTGTATGCACACTCCTTCACACGGTTTACTTCTCCCAGACGGAAATTTTCTACAACGTAACGTTTATCGATTGCTGCGTTTAATGTCACGGTCAGTATCATCTTACAACTATCTCCCCACTCATTTACGATTCGTTTACAAGTAACACTTTTCCTTTGACCAGTCCCGGCGTCTTGAACATCTGAAATGCCTCCTGTGCCTGACTCATCGGGACTTTTTTGTAGATAAATCCCGGATCGAATTTTAACTGTCCTGTTGCAAAATAATGTGCGGTCAGCTCCCACTCTTTTCCCGGAAACGGTGCACTGTAAGACATCCAGGAACCGGTCAGGTGGAACTCTTTCCGGTTCATATTCTCCCACATTGCCGGTGTGAATGTAAGCTCTGCATGTGGTGTTCCGATAAAGCAGACATTTGCTTTATTGCCCGCAAGTTCAAATGCCATATGCATAGTCGGGATCTGTCCTGCCGTCTCGAACACATAGCCATATCCCTTTTTCCCGGTAAGTGCCATTGCTTCCTGCATATAATTTTCTTTCGTTGTATTGATGACTGCATCTGCACCCAGACGTTTTGCCAGTTCCAGACGCTCCTCGCTGATGTCAAATACCACAACTTTTCTGGAGCCGAAAATCTTTGCCCACTGCATGGTGAACATTCCGATCGTTCCACCGCCTAACACAGCAACATACTGCCCTCCCTGATACTCGTTCTGTAACAATCCGTGAAGGGCAACTGTAGAAGGCTCGAACATAGCGGCCTGCTCATAGGAGATCGAAGAATCATAGACAACTGCATTTTGTTCCGGAATCACCACATAATCTGCATTGCTTCCCTGTTCTCTGGAGCCGATAAAGCTATAATGCTTGCAGAGGGAAAAGTTTCCATTCTGGCAGTCATCACATTTCATACAAGGCTTTAACGGTGCACCGGATACTCTGTCTCCGACTTTTACCTTTGTGACACCTTCTCCGATCTCCACAACATCTCCGGAGAATTCATGTCCAAGTACGATCGGATAAAAGTGTACTCCATTGTGAAGCACTCTCGGAATATCCGAACCGCAGATTCCGGATGCCCGAACCTTAACCTTCACTTCTCCCGGTCCCGGAATCGGCTCTTCATAATCCAGATACTGTACATCTTCATTTGCACAAACTACTGCTGCTTTCATTGTTTCTTTCCTCCTGTCTTTTTCATCAGACTTTTTAATTGTTCATACAGAGCTCTGTATGTCTCATAATTCTTTTCGTGGATTTCCTTATGCTCCACATTCGGCGTATGTACTCTTCCTTTATTGACGGTCTTCTCCACCGCTTCTTCAAAGCTTTCATACATTCCTACTCCGACTCCTGCAAGAAGTGCCGCTCCCAGTGTGGTTGCAGTATCTGATGAGGGGACTTCCATGGTTTTTCCGGTCACATCGGATTTGATCTGTGTCCAGAGGTGTGAATTTGCTGCTCCTCCCATTGCTTTTAACACTTCCACTTTTGCTCCTGCTTCTTCTGCCGCTTCCAGATTGTGCTTCAGTGCATAGGCAGTTCCTTCCATCGCAGCCCGGATCAGATGCCCTTTTTTCTTGCTGAAATCCAATCCGTAGTAAACACCTTTCGCATCCGGATCCCAGATCGGAGAACGTTCTCCGGACATATACGGAAGAAATACAACTCCGTCACTACCCGCCGGAATTACTTTTGCCTCTTCGTTCATCAGATCCAGAGAGCTGACGCCCCTTCGCTTTCCTTCCTCTCGTTCCCAGTCTCCAAATTCCTTTTCCAGCCAGCGCATGACACCGCCGCCTCCTGTAGTTCCCCCCTGAAGCAGCCAGTGTCCCGGCACAACATGGGCTCCGAGGATCAGCCTCTCGTCTGCACAATAATGATCCATGCAGATACTCATCCCCCCTGCCTGCCCGCCTTGCTCCTGTGTCTCTCCATCGTGAAGTACACCGACTCCCAGTGCTGCGCAGGCTGCATCCAGACCGCCTGCCACAACCGGGATTCCCACGCAAAGTCCACTTTCTTTGGCCGCTTCTTCTGTCACGGTTCCGATCACAGCATGGCATGGATAGATTTCAGGAAGCAGATCCTTTGAAAATCCGAGCTCCTCACACATTGCAAAATCCCAAGTCATTTCCTGCATATTAAAGCAATGCAAACCATAGCCCTGAGAAACATCCTGTGTCATTTTTCCAGTCAGCTTAAATGCAATATAGCTGTTTGACTGTAAGATCTTTGCTGTTTTTGCATATACTTCCGGAAGATTTCTCTGATACCAGACAATCTTAGGCGTTGTATACGATGGCTGCAGGGAGTTTCCACACAGCTTGAAAATCCGATCTTTTCCGATTCTCTCATTCAATTCATCACAGATGTCCTGCGCTCTTGTGTCCATCCAGATCGGTGTATTTGTCAGAACGTTTCCGTTTTCATCCACTGCGATGGCTGACCAGCTCTGCCCGTCAATTCCGATTCCCGCAATCTCATCCGGTGAAATCTCAGCTTTTTGTAACATTTCCGGAAGTACCTGGCAGATTGTATTCCACCAGTCCTCCGGATTTTGCTCTGCCCATCCGGGCTTTGGATAATACACCGGATACGTTCCGCTCTGCGCGGCCAGGACTTCTCCTGCTTTATTAAATACAGCGATTTTACATCCGCTTGTTCCAATATCAATTCCTATTAAATACGTCTTCATGTTCTCCTCCAAAACATTCCGAAACGTTTCGGTTTTCGGGATAAAGAAATCGTACACCTTGTCATACAGACAACATGTGTACGGATTTTCCTTCTACAAAACTGGTCTTTAACTTCATTTCTTTCGGAGGCATCTCCCGGGTTGGATTGTCCAGTCTGTCCAATATCAGTTCTGCTACATTTCTGCCGATTTCTTTTGTCGGCTGTGTCACAATACTTAGCTTTGGATTGCTGGCTTTCGCAAACTCGATATTATCAAATCCTATCACTGACAGATCTTCCGGAATCCGGATTCCAATCTCATTGCTTTCGATCATGGCTCCAACCGTCATCTCATAATTTGATACAAAAACTGCTGTCATCTGCGGATTCTGTTTTGCAAGCTCCTTCATCGCCCTGGCACCGCCTGCGATCGTATAATCTCCATGCACAACCAATGAATCCTGTACTTCGATTCCTGCCTTTTTGAACGCCTCTTCATATCCAAGATATCGCTCTCTTGCTGTAAATACATGCTCCGGTCCTGCAATCATTCCGATCTTTCGATGACCTGCCAGAAAAAGTCTCTCTACTGCCGCCTGCGCAGCTCCCCGGTTGTCCACAAGTACACTGTCACATGGAACATCTTCCAGATTACGATCGATCAGCACAACTGGTTTTCCCACATGTAAAAATCTCTCCAGATGCTTTCCTGATTTGCCGGACGGCATCAAGATCAGTCCGTCCACCCTGCGTCGAAACAAAAACTCTACCGCTTCCGCTTCCCGTGCCGCATCTGTTCTACAGTCACAGATCATCGTTGCATATCCATGATTTCGAAGCACATCTTCCACTTCTGTAATAATCTCTGCACAGAAAATGTTGTTCAGCTCCGGAATGATGATCCCAATCGTCTTTGTCCGGTTTGTCTTTAAACCTCTCGCTACCTCGTTTACCTCGAAATCCAATTCGTCAATTGCCGCCTCAATTTTGATCCGGTTTTTCTCCCGGACATTTCCCCCATTTAAATAAGAAGAAATCGTTGCCAGTCCCAGTCCTGTCACTCTCGCGATGTCTTTCATCGTCGCTCCCATTGATGCTTTCCGCCTTCCTTACTACATCTATGTGGAACTACTGTACCTTTCCTGTACATCCACACATCTTCATTCGCAGTATGGTCTGTTCTTTTACGGCTTTCATTGCTGCAATTCCCAGTTTTTTCGGATCAAAGGTCTCCGGATTCTCTTTCAGCAACTGTTTTTCAGCATCTGTGTATGCTACACGCAATTCTGTCGCAAAATTCACTTTACACATCCCGCGCTGTACACATTCTACCACATCTTCTTCGCTGAGTCCACTTGCACCGTGAAGTACCAGTGGTACAGAAACAACCTTTTTACAATCTGAAACCCTTTCTTTATCCAACACTGGAGTTCCCGCATAAAATCCATGAGCTGTACCGATCGCGATCGCCAGAGAAGAAACACCCGTTCTTTCCACAAATTCTTTTGCCTCTTCAGGATCTGTATTATGATCCGCTTCTGCCTCCAGATCATCTTCTTTCCCGCCTACTTTTCCAAGCTCCGCTTCCACCGGAACTCCATAGACCCTGGCTACCTCAACCACTTTTTTTGTCAGTGCCACATTTTCTTCAAATGTTTCATGGGATCCATCGATCATCACAGAAGTATATCCGGCTTTCATCGCCTGTACAGCCAGCTCAAAGCTGTTGCCGTGATCCAGATGAAGACAGACCGGAATATCGGTCTTAGAAGCCTCTGCTTTTACAATTGCTGCAAATGTTTCCAAAGATCCATACTTGACCGTAGATGGAGTAGTCTGCAGCATAACCGGCGAGCGCATCTCTTCTGCCGCCGCGATCACAGCTTTTGCCATCTCCATATTTTCTACATTGAATGCTCCCACTGCATACCCGCCTTTTTGTGCGTCTGAAAGCATTTTTTCCGACGTTACTAATGGCATATCTCTTTCCTCCTTTTCCTTAACCGAAACGTTTCGGTTTTGTGAGATAATAGTACTATACAAAAAGAATATTGTCAATCTCTTCTGTAAGGAAAACTGAAAAACCGGGACAGAAAAATCTGTCCCGGCGTATATTGGCAACAAAATAGTCGATTATGGCTTATTTATTTATATTCTTCCAAAAGTGCTTAGCGCTGTACACGTCCGGAAGCATCTCCTCCTGCCAGTTTGGCAACTTCATCCATAGAAACCATGTTGAAGTCACCTTCGATGGAGTGTTTCAGGCAGGATGCTGCTACTGCAAATTCAATGGTAGCCTGTGAATCATATCCGCTCAGTGTTGCAGCGATCAATCCGCCGCCGAAGCTATCTCCGCCACCTACACGGTCTACGATATGCATCTTATATTTTTTACTGAAGAAATAGTCTGTTCCGTCATATAACATAGCAGACCAGTTATTGTCATTTGCTGAAATAGATTCACGAAGTGTAATTGCAACTTTCTCAAATCCGAAACGGTCAGCAAGCTGTTTTGCTACATCTTTATATCCTTCGTGATTTACTTCTCCTGCAGTTACATCTGTGTTTGCTGCATGAATACCGAATACATCTGCTGCATCTTCTTCGTTTGCAATACATACATCCACATATTTGCAAAGTTCACCCATTACTTCTCCTGCTTTTGCTTTGCTCCACAGTTTATTTCTGTAGTTTAAGTCACAGGAAATCTTCACATTCATCTCTTTGGCTGCTTTACAAGCTTCCAGACAGAT
>SKES01001617.1_pt1 | contig 12762 bp, 8 predicted proteins | sample 4826851 | NCBI WGS metagenome assembly SKES01 (sample SAMN11008803, study PRJNA524170) | human gut metagenome | biome: Human fecal sample; material: Feces; isolation source: fecal sample from pouch patient p52 | host: Homo sapiens | place: Israel: Tel-Aviv | collected 2016-09-04 | reverse complement strand
GCTGTAAATAGAGCTGGAATTAAACCGGAATTAGTAGAAGAAGTAGTTATGGGAAATGTTATTCAAGCGGGACAAGGACAAAATGTAGCTAGACAAGCTGCTGTAAAAGCTGGATTACCAGTAGGAGTTCCTGCAATGACAATAAATAAAGTTTGTGGATCAGGTTTAAGATGTGTTGCTTTAGCTGCTCAAATGATAAAAGCTGGTGATTGTGATGTAGTTATTGCAGGAGGTATGGAAAATATGTCATTAGCGCCATATGCCATGCCGGGTGCTAGATGGGGTCAAAGAATGGGCGATGGAAAAATGGTTGATACAATGATCAACGATGCTTTATGGGATGCATTTAATGACTATCACATGGGTGTTACTGCTGAAAACATAGCTGAAAAATGGAATTTAACTAGAGAAGAATTAGATGCATTTGCTGATGAAATAAAAGATATATTTCATCAAAATAGTTACGGCATGATGAATATAGAGAATAATTATATGGAAGCTATGTTATCCGAAACGTTTAGATATAAAGATATAGATAAAAATATTAGATTATCCGTGAGAGTGAAGGATGCATTTATAAAATACAATAGAGATAAGTGGTTAGAGAAGTTCAATGATGTAAATACTGAGTGGATAAATGAGTGTATTTGCTTGGGTGAATTTTTCGAAAATATAATGAAAGAAATGTTTGAATATTTGGAACAGATTTGCGAAAAAGAAGATATTATTGCTTGGAGCAGAAATGTTGTTGAGGAATGTAAAAAAGAAGATGATATAAATAAGTTTTCCGAACATCTGTATGGTATTTGGAATAGCGTCTATAATTATGCCATAGAAAATAAAATTGCAATAACTAAAGTGCGTAATGAATATTTTGAAAAATATTTCTCTTCGTTGAAAAATGAAAGAAGACAAGAGGAATTGCTATAAGATTTAGTGAAATAGTTTTTGCACAAATATCATTGGAATGTGGCAAGATATGTGATATAATAAAATATATAATTGAATCATCAGTTGAATTGTTCAGAATACGGAGGGGTGAAAATGGCACTTGAAAATAGATTAGGTATAACAGATTCTGCTGAACTTGCACGGACAGAAGAAAAAATAAGCAAGCAAAAGGCACTGAAACTGTTTGAAACAGGTATTCTTGATACATTGACACCCGGTACGTCTGAAACGCTTTGTGCTATTCATAAATATTTATTTGAAGATATTTACGACTTTGCGGGAAAAATCAGAGAAGTAAATATTGCAAAGGGGAATTTTCGCTTTGCTCCGTTGATGTATTTGTGTTCGGCACTTGAGAATATTGATAAAATGCCTCAATCCTCATTTGATGAAATTATCGAAAAATATGTTGAAATGAACATCGCTCATCCGTTTCGTGAGGGCAACGGCAGAGCAACTCGTATTTGGTTGGATTTGATTTTGAAAAAAGAAATCGGAAAGGTTGTTGACTGGAGCAAGGTTGACAAGGAAGATTACCTGCTTGCGATGGAGCGTAGTCCTATTCGTGATATTGAGATTAAATATGTTCTCAAAAATGCGTTGACAAACAAAATAAATGACCGTGAAGTGTATATGAAGGGCATTGACACGAGTTATTATTATGAGGGTTACACAACTTTTAAAACGGAAGATTTAAAGTAGGTGCAGAGTATGGATAAGTTTACAATCCCTAATAGTGGACGAGAGACAGAGAAAGTAAAAAGATATACTATTATGTTTGAAAATATTCCCATTCTGGAATTCAATATAGAAACTGATGAAGTTACGGTGTATGAAAAAGCACATCTTCCGTTTGGATTGCGTGGCAAAGAAAAAATATCTTCTGCATATGTTTTAGATTGGCTTAATAATAGAATAAATAATCTCAACAGAACATATATGAATATGGTTTATATTGCTCGTAAAATTGGCAGAGACAGAGATAAGGTTATTAAGGACAGTTCGGGTATTTCTTTTACCGATAATTTTTGGATAAGGACTCATGATTCTATTGCAGATTTGGACGAACTCAAAAAATTAAGAGATGATAATCTTGCCCTTAATAATGTGGCATTAACAGGTGAAATTACCGAAAATGAAGATATGCTAAAGGGCTTTACATCTTTATTTACTACAAAAGGATACTTTCCTAAAGCCGTATTTGGCGGTTATATTTATAAGTTGAAAAAAGATTCTGTATTAGAATATCCGGCATATCTTATAGGAAAGCAAATTGGTGTAAATGTTGCAGAAGTAGCTTTGGATGGGGAATATGTAAAGATTAAAATTTTTACAGACTACTCAACTTCTCTTGTTCATGCAAGTGAACTGAAAACATATTTTGATACATCAGACGAAATATATAATATCTTGATAAATGATGATAAGTATCGGGACATTATTAATCAGTTGCAGAGTATGGATATATTTAATTATATTATTGCAAACTCTGATTTGCATGATGATAATTATGGACTTCTATACAATAGTGAAACATTTGAATTTAAGTCTGTATCACCGTGTTACGATCACAATGTTGCATTTCAAGAAGGATTTTTAGGGTTGTCAAGAACAACAATGGGTAATTCTGCATCTATCCCGTTAGATGACCTTTGCGAACATTTTATAGTCAATCATAAGGACATTGCTCAAAAACTTAAATCAATAGATTTAGACGAGGTTAAAGCATATCTTTCCGAAAGACAGTTCAATGAGCTTAACGAACGAATTACGAATGTAATTAGCTGGAGTGAATGACGAAATATTCTAAATTAAAAAGAATATGTTATGTAAAACAAAAGTATAGTCATGGACTGGTTTTAAAGGTAATCCAAGACTATACTTTTTACTCTCACACTTTTTTAGCATCAGCAAATTTGTAAATTAATTCCGGTAAATTGAACGGCTCAGGTAATGAACTTCTGCAAGGCAGAGGCTTTACCGATATACCGAGCTTGTGAAATTTCTTTAGTAATTTTTTATTTACAATGCTTTTGCTGCATGTATCGATTACTCGTTTTAATGATTTATGACTTGAAACCCATTCGACGAGCAGTAGCATGTCCAACTTGGTTTTAGCTTTAAAAGTTCCATTTTTTATAATACTTTCAATGGATTTTGACGAACGAAACATAACATCAAGTTTTAATTTATTTAGCTGATATGCTATGACGTAGTTCCCAATTTCGATAGATTTTTCAAAAAAATCAGTGATGTTATTTATATCAAATCGTTTATATAAGTCGTTGATATAGGACTTAAAACATCTGAATTCTGCTCTAAGTATATCTTCATGCCATTCGTCGTTCAAATCCTCTTGTTGCAGTTGCAGTCTTTTATTGTAGAAACTGATTTCAACTCTTTTGGATTTGAAAAAGGTCGCTTCTGTTTTTGGGTATTTTGGTTTATACGATTTCGTATGAAACATCATTTTCTGTGTATAACCTGAAGTTGGATCAAATGCTTGATTTATTAGTTTTATCGAATCCGTCACCTGTTGTTGACTTTCAAGTTTTATGTTGACGCAATAGTCAAAGCGAGATAGAGAGCATGTCTCAATATTAGGCAAATTCGGCGATATTTTATTTAAAAGTCGATTAGCCATTTGTGGAATATCTAACGCATTGTTGCAATGAAATACGTCCACATAATTGTCTTTGTTTCCCTCAATCATTCGTGTAGGATTTATTCTATAAATTAGCATGGGTACAAATGTTGATGGTGTTGTTTCTCTTAATATGATGTAAATTATAATCCCATATTGTGATAATGCAGTACAGACATATTTTTTTATTTTATCTGCCATCTTAGGCTTACTTTCAAAATAGGAACTGCCTAATTTTTTTAATTCCCTATGTAAGGTAGCAAATCCACTGCCACTTAATGGATAATTACATTCAAAAGTGTGGAATGTCATAACAATCATCTCCTTCTTTTAAAATTTATCTGCGAAAAATCGTATACGAATAGAAACCTTTAAATTCTTTGTATGTACGAATATCCTTCGCTTAATTTAATGTTTTAAAGGAAAATAAAATTCTACATTCACTTCATTTTATATGACTATATAGACAGATTTGGATTAATTTACACTGTGATAAACAGATATTTGAATTTTATTTAAGATAGTTTATAACAATTTATTTTGAACTAACATAGATTTAAGACTTTTAATGAGAGGGTGATTTTAATGTACTATAATGAGAATGAACTTCCGGCAATATTAACATTTGCGGAAGCTGTGGAGTATTTATATATCGGTCGCAATACATTATTAAAGTTATTGCATAACGGAACTATAAAGGGATTCAAAGTGGGGAATCGTTGGAGAATAAAAAAAGAAGACTTGTTGGAATTTATGAATACAGATAGGGCTTGACAGAATCAAGCCCTATAACGTTATTCTTTTCTGCCGAAAAGATACATCAGAGCAGTAATCGGCAACAGAGAAATCAGTATCCATTTACCCATTAAAAACACCTCCTCACCAAAGCATAAGCAATACTTTTTTAATTCCTTTTAGTATCGTTCGTATCATACAGAAAACCTCCTTTCGATTATTCATGTAAATAATGTATAAGTGAATAATTGAATTTTACTAAGACGAGATTTACTCAAACATAAATGAGTAAAACGTAATTGACTAAAACTATGAATTGTGATATACTGATTTAAACAAAAAAAGAACGGAAGTGAGAAAGTATGTTTATTGGAAGAGAACGTGAAGTAGCGGCATTGGACAGATTATACGAATCAAACAAATTTGAATTTGCCGTTATATATGGGCGCAGACGTGTCGGAAAGACAGCACTTATAAATCACTTTATAGATAATAAAGAAGCGATTTACTTTATGGGTGTTGAAAGTAACGAAAAACAAAATCTTGAGAATTTCAGTAAAAGCATAATTGAATACAGCAGCGGTATTGAGGCGGAAACTTCATTTCTGTCATTTCAAGCCGCTCTTGAATATGTGTTTAAGCTTGCTGAAAAGAAACGATTTATACTTGCAATAGATGAATATCCGTATGTAGCACGTTCATCAAAAAGTTTGGCATCAACTTTACAGTTGCTTATAGATAAATATAAAGACACTTCAAAACTAATGCTTATTTTATGCGGTTCATCAATGTCGTATATGGAAGATGAAGTGTTGGCATATAAATCGCCGCTTTACGGAAGAAGAACTGCACAAATGAAAATATTCCCTTTTAGCTTTGATGAAGCGTGCAGATATTTGAAAAATTATTCTGATGAAGATAAAGCTCTTGCGTATGGTATTGTGGGCGGAACACCTCAGTATTTGTTACAAATGGATGATAGATTAAGCATTGAAGATAATATAAAAAATACTTACTTGAATCCGATTTCTTTCCTATATGAAGAGCCGACAAATTTATTAAAGCAAGAAGTAAGAGAGCCGGCTATATATATGGCGATTATAACCGCTATTGCGGTCGGTGCGTCGAGAATGTCGGACATTTCAAATAAAGTCGGTGAGGACAGTAATATTTGTGCGAATTATCTTAAGAGTTTGATAAATTTGGGGATTGTAAAAAAGGAAACTCCGTATGGTGAGAAAACATCTCGAAAATCTATATATTCAATAGAAGATAATATGTTCAGATTTTGGTATAGATTTGTTCCTAATAATAATTCTGTTATAATGCGCGGTGCGGCTGATATTGTGTATAGACGTATTGAACCGCAACTTTCGGAATATATGGGTGCTGTGTTTGAGGAAATTTGTAAACAGTATCTTTGGAATTTACTTTTGAACGGAAATTCGCCGGTTGAGTTCTCTGAACTTGGTAGATGGTGGGGAAATGACCCTATTGAAAAGAAACAGACAGAAATTGATATAATGGGCGAACAGGATAAAAAGACAGCTTTGTTTGGCGAATGTAAATGGACCAATGAAAAAGTTGATCTTGGTGTACTTGAAACACTGATAAAACGTAGTAATTTGTTCTCATATGTTAATGTGCATTTGTATTTGTTCTCAAAGTCAGGATTTACAAAGGGTTGTATTGATAAAGCAAATGAACTTGGTAATGTGTCGCTTGTAACCTATTCGGATATGTTGAAGTGAAAACGTAAAGTCATACATTAAAAATATATAATATCTCTGTGTAATAAAACACAGGAGGTGAAAATGTATGTTCCAAAACGAACGATATTGTACTTGCGGAGTAAACGAAGAAGTACCTATTGTATTGCAAGCCATGATGTGGAATATGGTTGATACAATGAAAGTAGAATCGAAAGACTACTTGCAAGTATTTGAACTGTCAGAGTATGACGGTATGCAGAAAATCGTTCATTCACAGGAAATGCCGGAATATAAAATGGAGTATCTTGTTAAATTACAAGGTGCTCCTATTTTTGTGGGTAAAGTTTATGTGATTGACGATAAAACACATTCAACAATGCTGAAAGCAGAGGAATATTAAGAGGAGGACGAAAGATGAAAGAGGAAAAATACACTTGTGACATATGTCACGAAGAACGTAATTTATCAGAACTAACATATTTTGATGAATCATACTTGTGTGAAGATTGTTTAAGTTGTGAAACATTTATTTGCCGTGATTGCGGTGACAGACATTGGAATGATGATTCGGCGGACGGTGATTTGTGTCAAACTTGTTATGATGAAGATTACGTCAGATGTGAAAGATGTGATGCGGTAATTCATTATGATGACGCTTGTTATCATGAAGATGAAGAATATCACGACCACCCATATTGTCGAGATTGTTTTGACATGGATGAGATAATACATGACTATTACTACAAGCCTGAACCGATATTCTACGGTGATGGTCCGAGATATTTGGGTGTGGAACTTGAACTTGATGACGGCGGTGAAAATGAATTTTGTGCAAGTAAATTACTTGACATTGCAAATGCTCAAAAAGAGCATATGTACATTAAACATGACGGTTCACTTGATGATGGTTTTGAGTGCGTAACTCACCCAATGACACTTGACTATCACATTAATCAAATGCCTTGGAGAGCGATTCTTAACAAAGCGGTAGCAAAAGGATATTTAAGTCACCAAGCCGGAACTTGCGGACTTCATGTACATATAAGCCGAAATGCACTCGGAGCAAATTATGAAGAACAAGAGGCGACAATAGCGAAGATTCTCTACTTTTATGAGAAGTTTTGGAATGAAATCTTAACATTCAGTCGAAGAACGGAATCGCAAGCAGAACATTGGGCAAGACGTTACGGTGGCGGAATAATCAATCCGAAAGAAACGTTAAAGCATGCAAAGAACTCACATATGGGACGATATGCGGCGGTCAATCTTGAAAATGAAGCGACGATAGAAATGCGAATATTCAGAGGTACTTTAAAGTACAGCACATTTATAGCAACCTTACAGATGGTAGATGAAATCTGTAAGGTTGCTATTTCTTTGTCCGACGAATTTATGCAGAGTCTTACTTGGCTTGATTTCGTAAAAGGAATAGCAGACGACAAACAAGAACTGATTAATTATTTGAAAGAAAAAAGATTGTATGTAAATGAACCGATAAGAAATGAGGTGGAAATATAATGTGCGGAATATATGGAGTGCTTAGTTACAAAGATAAGCTAAAGGATATGAACGAGCTTGTGGATTTGCTCAGCATGGAAAGTGCAGAACGTGGCACAGACGCAACCGGTGTTGCATATTCAATTTTAGGTAATATGAAGATAAACAAAAGTGCGGTAAGTGCATATAAGTTTAATCCGAATATTCCGAAATTCGTTAATGCCGTAATAGGTCACACAAGACACAGTACGCAAGGGGACAAGAGCAAGAACTATAACAATCACCCTTGGAGCGAGAGGGTGAAGAACTGTCAGTTTGCACTTGCTCATAATGGCGTACTGTTCAATGATAAGGAACTTCAGAAAAAGTATAACTTTAAGAGTAAAATCGAAACAGATTCATTTGTTGCAGTACAGCTGCTGAAATATAAAAATGCACTTAATTTTAAGACAATCAAATTCATGGCTGAAAGTATAGAGGGAAGTTTTAGCTTTAATATACTTGATAATCATAATAACCTTTACCTCGTAAAAGGTGATAGCCCGATTTCATTAATTCACTTTAAAGATGAGGGTGTGTATGTGTTCGCATCAACTAAACAGATACTTTGGAAAGCGTTGGTTGATTCGGAATTGTTTCAAGATTTGGAGAATGGTAAGTATGAGCATATCGTTCTTAATGAGGGCGATATTCTGAAAATCAAGAGTAACGGCAAACGTGAAAGAGGTCACTTCAATTATACAGAATCATACGGTAGACATTGGTACGATTACGGTTGCGATTGCTATATTGATACGGGGTATGATGATTATTATGCGGAAGAGTATCTCGAAGATATAAAGACAGTTGCCGCAATGTACGGCGAGGATCCGGAAGTGATACAGGAATTGTATAATGACGGATACACACTTGAAGAATTAGAAGAAATGATTTACACTTGATACTAAAACAGTGCCGTTAGGGTGGGTAAAACCAAACTAACGGCACTGTTTTTTTGTGTCAATAGGGCATTGCGGTATACATAGCTATAAAATAAGAAGTAGAGAGTGGTTTATTCTGAAAAAATAAACTGTGTATTTTGAAATCAAGGATATAATGTTTAATGTAGCTTGATTATGCATATATATGTATTGATGCAGAAACCTTATTTTTTGCCGTTATTCGTATAATTTTAGCCGTGCCGCAAACATCCGCAGTTCGCCCCTCATCGACGGAATACTTTCAACCGGCGTTAAGATGCGTATTTCCATACTTACTCCGTTAAACCAATTGCAGTATGCAATATTATCTTTAACTCTAGGGATATTGTTTTTGTAAAAAAACATACAAAACTATCAATATACAAACTTGTTAATAAAAACAGAAAAGTATATACTTAATATAAACAATTGTATGGGATTTATAAAGGAGAGGGCATATGAAAAGGATTTTCAGCACGGTGGTTGCGTTGAGTATGGTTATTTTAACAAGTGTGCATACTTTGGCCGAAGAAAACGATATAAACAGAACTGCAATAGACGAGGCAAAACAGTATCTTTCGGGTGATGTTACAATATTCTCTGGAAATATGTCAAGCTATACAGCTGCAGACGGAACGGAAGTAATGCTTGAATGGGATAATGTTTATGACTGTACTATTAAAGACGAAAAGGGAATGTATCGTAACGATACATATTTAAAAAGTGACGGAAAAATAACACGTCCGAAGTGGTTTGAGGGAACAAAAAAACTCAAAGGCGATGCTAAATTAACAGCCGGCAGTGAAACGGACGAAGTTTCAGATGTACATTTAACATTACAACCACCATCTGCACCTAATTTTCAAAATGTTTATGATTACCTTACAGATTATATTGATATAGGTAATACCGACAGCGAAATGACGGTGGTTGGCACTAATCGCATAAACCGTCTTGAAGTTGTTCGTGATAACGGAATTCAGACAAAAAACGTTGAAGGCGTTGAACATACATACAGAACTCTCAATAAAAACGGTGCAATGGTTGTAACGATGAAGTGCGACAGTGAAAAGACAAATTATTTAACTGTAAAACTATGGGGAGATGATACCGGCGATACAATGCTTTGGGTATGTGACCCGACAAGCGGTAATATGAATATCACAAATTCAAGTCAGCCGTCCAGGAACGGACTGGTTGACCGCAGAGATTGGGTTGAACTGAATTTTCTTAATGCTTCGCCACAGTATAACGGCGGATTTATCTATTCAACATATATGATACCTAAAATTTATACTGAGGGTAAAGATTATGTATCTCTCAGGGTATATTCAACGGGCGAGAATGCAAATTACGGCAATATAACAATTAAGGAACAAACCGAGCCGAGCCGAGGCATATATGCGGCGTATATGACGCAAGATGCTGATTTTGACCCGTCGAAATTTGAAACGGTAACAGGAAAACATACTCCAACGGCTAAAAGTGATATGATACCATACTCCGAGCAGAAAGAGCTTGCACTAAAATATACAAAATCAGCAGTGGAAACATTCAAATCTTGGCAGATATACGGAATGGACAATTATCCGTCATATATGGAAGGAATGGTGACCAGGGGGACAAGCTGGAAGAACAAAGCTGCCGCTGATACGAATTGGAAAGATTGTTATTACAGCCGTATGATGACGCAGAACTTAACTCCGTTAAATATCAATGAAATATTTGCTTACGCATATAAAAAGTCGGACGAATTAGGTTATACCGAAAATGAAAAAACGGAGCTTTTGGACAGAGTAGTAAAAGGAATTGACTTTCTTACCCGTGCACAAGGCGAAAACGGCAGTTTTTACAGTTCGGAATGGATAGGCGGACCGAACAGAAAGGTGTCTGAAAGTCAGCACTTGACGGGATTTGGGCTTCGCAGTGTGGCACAGGCAATGATAATGATATGCGATGATGTGGATTTTTACGAAGTAATTGATAGTGACGCAGACTGCAAAACAGATTTAACAAGACTTGAAGCATGGTCGCAAATGGCGGCAAAAGCAAGAGATTATCTTGTATCGCTTGACGGTGCAGGACACGCACCGAATCAAGACATGGTAAATATTGTAGCAGCACTCAGATTTGAAAAGGCTTTGCAGCTTATGGATAGTGATTTATCGTGGAAAACACAGGGGCAAGAAGATAATATTGAGAAATACCTTGATATAGCATTGGGATTCAGCATAAACAATGTATGTTCAAGTTATTGGGTATCGCCAAAAGGTCTTATATTGGAGAACTTCGGCTCAATTCAAGGCGGTTATTCGGGCGATTACGGAACGGAAGCTTTAGAAGAAATGTCACAGCTTACGGAGTTTGCAGGGGAAAATCTGCAATCTGACCGTGCAAAAAAATATATTGAGCGTATGAAAAACGCATATTCGGCAATAGATAATTTTATGTTTACGGCAAATGCAGAAATAGACGGAAATCCTACGCTATACGCAGAAGGCTTGACAGGAAACCGAAATGCGTATTATCCGGGTACAGAACGATATATTCTTGATGAATACAACGCAGTGGAAAAAGGTAATAAAACAGCTTTAAAGACATACGAACTTTTTTTTGAACATAACAAGCTATTGGTAAATGCCGAGAGTTATACTCCGTCAAACAGCCATTTTGAGGACAATGCACTGGCGGTAATTAAGATGTATATAAATTTTGACAAAATAATATCAAAAATTAATGAGGAAAATATCATCGATTATGATTATATTATGGATGATGACAGTCAGACGTCATATGCATGGGCAGACGAAATGGGCAGGAATGTTGTTATAAAGAATGGAGATGAGCGAATATACCTCGCACTGAATTGGCGAAATCCTCTTCATAGTCAGACTTATTATAATACGGCAGATAGCCAAAATCAGCAGAAAAGCGTGATGAATAATCTTGTGCGAGTTCATCATACGACAGATTTATATGATAAATATGGCTATGCTGAAATGAAAACAGAGGGGTGGAATGTCAAAACGGCAGAATCAAGCGATTGGCAGTTGTTTGAAAATCATTATGTTGATGCGTTTATGTATATGAATTACGGCGATTATGCTATAATTATGAACAGCAATAATCTTATGGGAAATGAGAATGACCTTGAGTATGATATTCCTATAGAAAAATTAGGACTTGACGGCGTATATGAAGAACTTATAAGCGGAGAATATTACTATTTCGGTGAAACGGCGGACGGTGCTGTAGATGGGAGCAAGACAAAGATACCATCTGCAACGACATTTGTTTTGAAGAAAATCAATCCTACTGGCTTAAAAGCAAAGGTGAAAACCGCTGACTATGCAGACGGATATGTAACTGTTCGAATGACAAAGGACGACGGATATAAAGATATTGTGCAGGTGTATGTCGCTGAATATGATAATGACGGCAAGCTTGCAGAAGTAAAATGCGAAACACGCAAAATTAACTCTGATGCCGAGATTAAATTCGGTTATAAAAAGAAAAATCTCGATAGTGCTGTTAAAATTATGATATGGGACGAAAATATGCAGCCGTATGAATGGGAATAGTGTTAAAGTTTGAATACAAAAATTAAATATCAAAGTTTAAATGTTCTATTGTTTATGTTATTATAAAGATAAGTTAAAATATTATTTTATGGGGAGAGGTGCAAAATGAAATTAAATTTTAAGAGAATTATATCATTTGTTGCTGCGGCGGCAATGGCGTTGAGCTCATTTTCAATGCTCACTGTTTCGGCAGAAAATGAAGAAACGGTAATAAGCCCGATAGTTCAGACTGCGAGTGTTGCAGCACAAGTAAGAGCAAGTGGCGTGAATGAAAATGGTGAATGGACCGGTATGAATTCAAGTAGCAGTAAAATTGTAGAAAGCGGAGATTTGGAATCTACGGCAAAATCAAACTTTGGAATATTCTATTATTTTGACAAAATAGAACTTCCGGAGGATGCTATTGTTACAAATGTAACAGTTACCGCATATCAAGGTTCATCAAAATTCAGCGGAAAACCGTTTGTCATGCTTCACACGGAGAATCCTGCGGATAAAACTAAAATAGCAGATATATTCGAAGTTTCAAAAACAGCAGCTAATGTTGCTTTTAGCAGTAAATCAACAACAGAAGAAATTGCTGCCGTTACGGTAGGTACAACGACTATGACAGAATTGACGGATGATGCCGGTATAAAAATGGGCGAAAGAACAGAATCTGTTGAAATTACAGGCGATAATAT
>SKES01001614.1_pt1 | contig 12777 bp, 9 predicted proteins | sample 4826851 | NCBI WGS metagenome assembly SKES01 (sample SAMN11008803, study PRJNA524170) | human gut metagenome | biome: Human fecal sample; material: Feces; isolation source: fecal sample from pouch patient p52 | host: Homo sapiens | place: Israel: Tel-Aviv | collected 2016-09-04 | reverse complement strand
GTCCTTCTCTTCGCATATACTGCTGAAACTCTTGCTTGCCGAACCCTTCTTCTATTTTCTTCTGTAAAAATTGGAACATGGAAAAATAATTTTTCCACTGATATTCCAACAGTTCGCCTGAATATAAAAAATGTTCTATCAATTGCTGCATATTTTTCAATAAGTACAGCCATATTTCTGCATCTTCTCTTTTTAGGCAGAAAAGCAATTTTCCATAGTGATACGCTCTCAGTTTCTCTCCCCGGACTACATAAGCATATTCTGAAAAAATATCTCCCTTGCTAGAATGTGTTGTCTTTCGATACCACTCTGGTTTTATTGATTGTATATTTCTTTTATCCATCGAATCTAAATTTTGATATGTTTTCTCCCAAAATTTTAATTCCTGTTTTTCTGCAAATGCCCGGATAATCTTTTCTCCATATCCATTGTCCAGATATGCATCTGTCACTAAGTAAACTGCCTTTGTAATTTTTCCTTTTTTTTCTATCACAAAATATCCGTTTGTCATAGTTTCTCCTATCTTATTGTTTTTTCTAACTTTGGTATAGATACGTATCCAAATATTGTTTTACCATATTTAATCCAGCCTGGTTTTCAGACGGCATTTTGCTTTCCGTTTCCAACCATTCAAGAAACACTCTTCTTTCTTCTTCATAATCCCGGACAACACTCCGAAGTCTTCGAATCTCACGTTGGCAGGATAATACTCTTTCTTCGTCTGTCATATCAGTTCCCTCCTTTTCTGTTCTTTTTCTCATTTTCTTCTACGCCTATACACTCAAATTCATATTTGTTCTCATCACAAAAACCGCAATAATATGGGTATTCCGCTTTTAAGGCTTTATCATTCTCTGGTAAAATTTCTCTTCCGCATTTTTTACATATCAACTTGTTCATATTTTCTCCTTTCATTTACGGATACAAAAAAGACACCAAAAATCCATTGTTTTTGATGCCTTTAAATGTACCACTATTCCTTTTGGGAAAACGATATTATTTTCTATCCCTTATTTCTAATACCTCTTCTTCGGAGATATTCAAAAGTTTACAAATCTCAGAAATCGGATAATTATTCTGCAGCATGGTAAGAATAATTTCCTTTCTGTTTTCCTTTATACCTTCTTCTCTTCCCACTTCAATGCCTTCCAATTTTCCTTCTTCTTTCAACTTTTCTAATGCCTCACACATACTGCTTACCTCCATATTTCTACTCATACGAATCAGTTCCTTTGATCCTGTCATCTGACCGACCACTGTTAATAGATCTGAACCCATTTCCTTGTTTCCATACTTCTCCTGAATTTTTTCAAAATGTCCGGCAAAGATTTCCCTGGTAATTTCAAAAACACTTTGCACATCTGTATTATTGAATACATATTGGTCTGAATTCCGTATTTCCAAAAGGTTCATTTTGTAATCGGAAAAAATAGCGGCAATTTCTTCCGGCATTTCTACGATCATATCTTTCAGACAATACGGTCCGTCCCATTGTTTTTCTCCATAATACACCGTCAATGTAATAACGGGATGAAGCCGGTCATCTTTCCTCATTTTCGATAGAAATTCATCTTCTGTCTTTTTCTCTGGGCTTTCTTTGTATTTGCGTGTAATTTCCTGATATTCCTTCAGGTAACTCATTGCGTCATACACCATATGACGCAGCGGCATGGCATAATGGATATACTGCTGGCTTTCAATTCCAAGAACAACAAATTCCACTCCATAAGCAGTCTTTTTAATCACATCTCTTGTTCTAGATAAGGTTTCCTTATAATCTTTTAATTGAATGACACCAGAAACATCTGTATCCATTTCATGCAATGTCTCTGGCTTAATGACCTCTTTCCCGCCAAACACAACTACATTAAAAAGATCTGCGAACCGTTCATTATTCCGCCAAAAATCTTTAAATATAATATCTGCTTTTGTATGTTCCACGTAAATTCCTCTCTCTTCTGCAACCAATGACCCTTTTGTTACGATTATTATATCAGACATCGAAAGAACTGACAAACGAATTTTCCTATGACGCTTCCATAAATCCTGTTCTTTCACATCTTCCATGCACACAATTTTTCTGAGATATTGGAAGATAGACCGATGCTCTCAGGTACTTCCCTTCAGAAGCAATTCCATGGTTTCCGCCCAGAGAGTCCAAATATTGCTCTTTTCCTTTGGTAGCGGAAATATAGATGTATCTACTCCCTTTTTGAAACTGTCCGCTTGGAAGATAACCAACGTAATCATAACTGATCAACAATGAGATATTGAGTTTTCCTGCTTTTTCTTTTACCATACTAAGAAGAAAATCAAACATATCCTGTTCCAATTTTTCTGAAATCCCTTTTACATAGGATCTTTCCAAAAACAGAACCAGTTGCTCAGGATTATCTTTTCTACCCGTTTCCTTTGTAAAATCTACAAATTCAAATTCTTTGCTTTCCCGTTTCCTCTTTTCTTTGGATGCTTTTGTAAGCCGAAGAATTGCACGCAGGACAATCTTCCCTTGATAGGAAACATATAAAATTTTCTTATTACTGTCAAAACAGGATAACAGGCAATTCCGGTACATTCCTGTCTTATAACTTAAACAGGTTTTATCTGGCAATTCCCCAATCTGCATGACTGGAAGAAACCTGTCTTCTTCCCAGATTCTCCATTCCTTTTTCTGAAGTTGTAGGTTTTCTACCCATATTTCCATTTGTTTTGCAGAAATTGGAAAAGCAAGTTCTTTTTCCAGATCCGTATCATGGTATTTTAATTCCTTAAATCTTCCCATAAATTCTGCCACTAACAATCTCCGTAACATTTCTTTCTGTCCAGTATCCGCTTTGTAAAATTCATATAAAATCTCAGAACCACCTTGTTCCAGGAATGTTTGGATATTCTTTTCATGTTCTCTGATAAACTGATCTGAGAATCCAAAGGTACTTTTAAGCCATTCCCAATGAGAATCATTCTTTAATATATCTGCATAGACAGACTGAAAATTTTCGTACACACTTAATTTTTCTTTATTTGCTATCAAATACCGCAGTTGGAAACAGTTTTTTACTTCTGGAAGGAAACGTACAATTTCTTCCCAGGAAAGAAATAAATCCCGTATATCTGTTCCCACTAAACCGGAAATATTACTTAATTCATTTCCCAACCACTTCGACAACGGTTTGTAGGATAAAAAAGCAGCGACAATTTCCAAATCTTCTTCTCTTTCTGTGCTTCCCAAAAGCCTTCTTTTCACAACTTCCTGCATGACTCTCAGGCGATCATCTACTCTACCATAATTTAGTTTATGGTACAAGCGGATATATGCCTTATTAGGACAGGAAGAAAACAGTTTTATTTCTGCAAAAGTATATTCTCTTTGCTTCATATCTGCCTTTTCTATAGCGGAATATTCCTTTATTTTTCTGCATTCCTTTAAGTTTTGAAGATTTAATGTATTCAGATTGATATAATCCTTATAAAATGCTTCTTCGAATAAAATAGAATTCCATGGAAGTCCAAGAAACAATTCTGTATTTTCTTCGTACAACCTTAAAAAGTGTTTTTTCTGATGTTTAACTGCATAAAGAAGTACGGACTCCTGATAATATTCCAATCGATCCACAGATTTTATGGCATATCGGTAAACCTCCTGTATATAACCTGTTCTTGTATAGAAATTTCCTTGCGAAATCCAACCCTGCCTTACAAATCTGTTTAAATCAAACAATAACTGTTCATTCTCCAGCCACCTTGTCAAAAAGCAAGACAATATGTTTTTATGTAAGCGGGGTGTGATTTCTCTTAATAACGGATAAAGTTCTTCTGCATATTTTACAATCTGTCTGTATGCCTCTTTACTTAACATCGGCAATTGAAACTCTGCCAAATACTTCAAAAGCTCCAATACGTTCATTTTCCCTAAATCCTGAAAGAAATCTTTCTCTGCAATCACTTCACATAAAAAGTTCCCGGAAAAAATCGGTTCTTTTAAAAACATTCGTTCTGAACAACTTAAAACTTGTAACTTTTTATCACCATATGTTTCGAAAAATTCCAGATTTTCATTTAATATACTGCACTCTTTTCCAGACAAATGGCTGGAAAAATAGTATTGCAGATATATGGCTACATATCTGTCTGAAATTTCTTCTGTTTTCAAAGCTGCTTCCAATTCCTCATAAGAAGAGTCCAGTAGCGTTCCCTCTGCACCACCGATAAAACTTTCTATTCTGTAAGCTGAAATTCCTGCTTTTTGCAGATTTATGATCTTTGAAAGAAATTCTGGATAAGCCACCAATTTCTTTCCATACTCTATTGGAAGCTGTTTTAATAGTCTCCTTTTTTCGTCTGTATCAATCTCATTCGTAAAAGAAAGGAGCTCTTGATTAGAAAATCCTAAAATCTCCTGCCAGCCAAGTCCTTCCAGCCCCTTAACAATTTCCATGTGTTCCTTCACTGTTGTAAACATCTTCTACCTCCGTTTTTATCAACCATTCTTTTATCGTTGCAATCGCTATCCCTTCTTTTTTCCCTAAGTTTAATAGCAGTTTTATATATTCCCAAAATGCTGCTTTTGGTAATTTCCATTCTATATTTTCTAAATATTTTCTTAGAAACTGAACTGCTGCTCTTACATAGGCATCCTTCTGATAAGAATAGGACAGCAAATCGATTTTATAAAAAAGTTCTTCTACTGTTTTCTCTTCCTTCAACTTCTCAAACTGCTGATATGCTTCCTCTGTCTGCTTTTCCAGTTCAGCCAGTTTTTTCTGTCTTATAGCTTCTTCCTGTTCTTTATGGAATTGTTCTAGTTCTTCTTTCTCCATGTATAAAGCCCTGAGCTTTTTGTTTCCAGCTTCCTCTATTCCAAGTTCCATCAGTTTTTTCCAAAATTCCTGTGCCCGTTTTTTTGTAAGCCAAATAAGATTTTCCTCTTTTCCCAAAACATTTAAAAGAAAATCAAAATATTTTTGTGGCTGAAACCGATAAATAGATTCTTCTACCCAGAAAAACAACTGAAGAACCTGGTTTGGTTTCAAATGAGGTTTCATAAAATTCATTTCATCGTATTCTCGTCTGTAATAGTATTCCTGAATTCCAACACTTTTCCATAAGAAATTCCGTTTTCCTTCTTTTCTGATTTCTTCCATAGAGAGATTTTCCAAAAGAAGTTTTGTAGTCTGAAATTTTAAATCTGTATCCATATCTTCGATATAGGAAAGAATATAGTCATACTTCTGTTTTTCTGGTTCTTCCCATTCAGAAATCGCCTTTCCTTCTCCCTTTGCAAACAGCTCTCTTGTAATCAGTCGGGGATCCAGGAAATGCCATTCTGCCAATACTTTAAAAATTTTATGATTTTGATAGTTTTCTTCTTGTAGCATCTGTTGGATATAATCCACTTCTGTCAGCTCCTTATACATATTCAGATACTCCCGAAATTCCTGTTCCGTATAGGATGCGTTATACAAAGTTTCCCGCATTTCTTTATCAAAATCTTTTTTCCCCAGGAATAACAGTATTTCTTTTGCCTGTGTTTTACATAATGGAATAAAAAACCATTTTGGATTTGCCTGTTGTTTTTCTGCATAGGGATAAAGCAACTCATATACTTTAGAATTTTTAACAGTGACCTGATACCTCATAGCTTCTAAAATTCCATTGTATCCTCCAATTTTAATTCCATAAACAAAATGCTCTTTGAGCAGTTCCCTGCAAAACTTGTAAATTTCTTTCGGATATGATTTCTTCTGATTACAGATAAAAGCACAAAAACTTTCCGAAGCCCTCTCCCAAGTAATCAGACTTATGGTTTCTAACCGATCTTCCCTGGCAGCCTGCAGCATCCGCAGGTTTAAATAAAAAATTTCTTCTTTTTGATAACCTGCCTTTTGCATCTGTTGCAATAACTCTGAACGTTCTTTTACATGAGTATGCTGCATCTTTATCAAAAGTTTTAATCTCGAAAATATCTTTTTTCTCTCCTTTTTAATTTCCGTTTCATAGGCTCTGAAAAACCAGATATACATTTCCGTATTTTGAAAAATATCCACTTCTCTTTCTTTTTCGAAGAAACCACATACGTTCTCCCTGAGCATTTCCCAAATTTCTTTTTTCCCTTTGAATAAAAACAATATAGACATACATTCTGCAAGTTCTTTGTATGGGTAACTTTTTATCTGCTCATAATATAATCTCTGTTTCTTTTCAGAGGGAGTTAAAAAATACATGGCTCCTGCCAGATAAATATCCGTTTTAGCTTCCCGTTCAATTTGTTTTAGGAAATTTTCATATTGTGCACCAACATACATTTTCGTTTCGTGAAAAGTAAACATTGCGGCAAGGGCAAATGCCAGTGCTCTGCGTATCTGGACAGTATCTCCGATTTTCTCTTGATATCGCTCCAGCATCTCACCGGGATACTTGAATGTGTATGTATTTTCTTCTTTTTCATTTTTCTTCATCGGAAGAAAACGTTTGTCATCTTCTTTTTCAAATTTCCACACCTTACTGGCTTGTGTTGAGGTAAGGAAAATGACACGTTTCATATCCTGAAAACTTTTTGCATCTATTTTTTCTTTTAATATATCCATTGCTTCTCCTTTCAGATGAGGGCTGCCTGTACAGCCCTCTGATCCTTTCTGTTAGTTACTCTTCTATATAATTACAATCCCGGACTATTGGAATTCTACCCTTATAAATTTCATCAAAGGCTGTCCTATATGCACTCTTTTCGGGTTCTGGAAAATTCCGTTCCCATTCTGCAATGACCTCTTTTAATGCAAATTTTTTCGGGTTTAAAATCACGAGTCCATGTAAAATTCCAGATACAATTCTTTGATATTCTTCGGCATATTCCCTACAATCCAAATCTGTATCTGCATACCAGCGATCCAACTGCCGAATCATCTGTAGACTTCTCCATGGCGGCAGCTTCACTGGATAGTAAAATCTTGATGTTTTGGAATCACCCTCATATTCTTCTGAAAGCCAGATTGCCGTTTCCTTTAAAAAAAGGGGTGGCAGATAACCATTTCTGGAACATTCCTCCAATATCCATAAGATATCTTCCCATGTAACCTGGCGGAAGGAATACGGTCCTTGTGCATCCATCAGATAATAATCGTCATCTGGTAATGGATCTTTGGCTCTTTTCATTCCATTAATGCTCCCCTCTCCATCTTCCAAAATTTCTTCTACGACATCTTTTGGATAGAACAAATCCATACATCTTGCAATCTTTTCTGCATCTACTGCTTTTCCTTGTTCTGCCAGTCTGCTTTCATATTCCTTGATGCCTTCGATGATTGTCCACCATGCCTCTTTTGAATTATTAAAGTTCCTTTCTCTACTCACGCTATCTTTTGATATTCCTTCCACTGAGACGGTTTCCATTTCACAGTTCTCTTCATCTAATACATCACTATTTTCTATATATTCCAGTTCACCTAATGGGATTTCATTCAAATGCTTCTTAGCATATTCCAGTGCTGCCGGAAATGTTTTTACAGCTTCGGGCAGCAGAATTTCCCCATTATAATAAGCATTACAAAGAATCGAACACTGGAGTTTTTTTCGGATATTGCTTTTATCCTCACAAACTTCAATCGTCCAGATCAGATTTTCTGGAATATGCTCCATTTCCGGAAAATACATACTGCATTTTTCTTCCTGGAACTCCCACTGAGTTGCTTTTCCAAAGTCAGTCCAGCTTCCTTTCCCGCTGTTAGCGCAACTGACTTCATGTTCCGGCTGCCCGGATATAACAGAGTAAAAACCATTGCTTTGTACAATGTTGGGAACTCTCTTCTGTCCAAGAAATTTCTCATGCCGATGTGCTCTGATGATAAACTCCTTTTTCTCTTGTATAACCCGTTTTAATTGTGCTAAATTTTTAATTCTCATCCTGTTTCCTCCTTACGCTGCATTTTTCATCTGTTTTATTTCTACCGGCAATAATTCCGGATAGGTCTGTCTGGATAATCCCAAGCGTTTTGCATAGTTCTGCATTTCCTGGGAACTGGAAAAAAGTTTTGCCTTTCCAAGTTCCGGTACAAACTGCTTTCCATTCCAAAACATTTCCCGTTCTTCTTCACTTTCGACAGATACCAGCATCCATGCACGATAGCAGATCTGCGGATCCATACCAGCATACCAAAGATGTCTTTGAGCAAATCTCTCTGCTTCTCTTAAACTTCGAAAGAAAGCTGCTTTCCAAATTTTCGCTGTCACAATACGCTTATTTTTAATTTTCTGAAAGTACTGGTCTCTTCCTAGTCGGATCACATATCCTGTACACCAAAAGTTCTCAACCCATTCTTTGTTCTGTTCCATAAATCCTCCAATCAAAAAAAAGGAACCTTGAAAAGTCCCTTCTGCCATTTCTCTATCCCATATATTCTAAAAGTTTCTTTACAATCTGCTGTGGAAGCCGTTCCAGATCCTCTGCATTGATACAGGCATTCCCATATATTTTTTGAATGTCTTCCTGATCGGTTCCAATTGCTGCCACAAGCAATGTGATTTGTTTCTGCTCCAGCCGTTTCTGTACGTTCTGCAAATCTTCTCTTGCTACTTTTCCGCCATATCCTTGTGCATTAGGAAGTCCGTCACAGAAAAAAATCAGAATTTTCATTTTTTCCTTTCTTTTTGCTATCTTTTCTGCCATGTAAAGAAGGGCTGCCCCATCTCTGTTGGCTCCTCCTGTTTCCATATCTAAGATCCGGTATTTACCTTCTTTTTTTTCTCCAAACTCCAAATAAGAATGTAAACATACCATTTCTTGTTGCTCCCTGCCTATATGCTCCCTCCCTGTACAATGCCCATTTACACATACTGGTATATCAAGTGCCTGTGCGAACTCTACTACACAAAGAGCTGTCAGTACAGAAGCTTTCCATCGTTTCTTATCAATGGAACCAGATTGATCCAGTAAAAATCCGATCACCGTATCCATATTTCGGGAAGGGATTTTTGTCTGGAAAATTCTTTTTTCAGGATTCCAAAGGTGTGCCATATCCAATCCTTTTCCAATATACTGGTGACGCAAAATATGGGTTTTCTTCCTTTTTAAAACCGGCAGCAAATCCTGCTTCATTTTCATTAGAATACGCTTTATCTGCGGTTGAAAATTTCTGTATTTTTGATATGCCGTTTGAGAAATGATTTCTTTTCGGAAAATACGCTTTTTAATTTCCCTGTTCACAGGTGTAAACTCTGTATTTTCCAAAATCTCTTTCAAACGATCCCGCATCCATTCTTCATATCCCCTTTCCCTTGCTTCTCTTTTTAATTCCAGACAGATATTTTGCAGTTCTCTTCCAATATCAATTGTCTTTACAGTTTCTGGTTGCAATTCAGCAAGCAAAGACTCCGTTTTTTCTTCTGTCAGGTTTTCCTGCTCCCTTTCTGGATTTACTCTTTCCTTTTGAATGGGGTGCATTTCTTCTGAAATGGCACGTTTCAATTCATTTCCATTCCAAAGAACATCTGAGGCCTCTTTTCTCTCCATACGGATTTCCCTGCAAACAGGTTCTTCTGAATATTGTGGCAAATCCTCCATCCATTGATCTAAAACATTTTTCAATGCTTCTTTGTTATTCTCCATAGAATTTTCTGCTTTTTTCCGAATGCTTTCCGCTTCTTCTAAAAACAGCGGCCAAAGTTTTAGTAAAATCTGATTTGTTGCCAAATACCTTACACTTTCACCACTCTTACTTATCGCTTCAGAAACAACAGGGATACAGTTTCTAAGGAGTTCCATATATTCTGCGACTTCTCCATCCCATATATTGACTTTATGTGTAAACATATATTGCACCAACAAAAGCAACATAATCTTCAGTTTTGATTTGTTCTGTCCAATCTGCTCTTTCAGACTAGAAATCTGCTCCATGTTTCTCCTACGGTTCTGCAAAATTCCCTGCCGAATACTCCCCGGAAACCTTCTGCACATCTGTCCTTCAATAAAAACATCTTCCAAATATCCCTGCAGCCTCCCGGCTGTTTGCAGATAAAGCCCTAAAAACACAGCATCTTTCTTTTGAAAAGCATCTTTCATACTTTGTAAAAACTCTGTTTCCTGTTCGTTCTCAGGCTGTGGCCAGGCTGGATATAAAATTCCTTTTGTAATTCCATCTATATATTTTCGTCTCAGATAGATACTGCTGTAATTCTGATGTCCACATTCATGCCCTTCCACACCGATCAAACTTTTGCTTCGCAGATCCAAAGTCGGAAAACTCTGCGTGAGCATATTCATGGTATTGATATAAATATAGCATCCTTCGAAATAACCGGCCCTGTGATCCAATGCATCGGAATAAAACCGGATCTGTGCATTATGTTTATCCGTAATCTCTTTTCCAATCCGTTGCATCAGCCTTAAAAAATGTGGAGAAGAGAATACTTCTATATCTTGAAGCAAACGTTGTTCCACTTGTTGATTCCGTTCCTTTCTTTCATTTCTCATGCTTATTCCTTTCCCTGTCCTACATAAATCTCCATACATACTCTACGGAGCATCTCCCTGTCTTCTTCATCAGATGCAAGTTTTGCTAACACCGTATCTTCCGCAGCTTTTACAAGATTTTGAGTCCGCATATATTCATATACCCAGTTTTCATATTCTCGGTAGCCACAAAGTCCGCTTTTTCCAAACTCTTCTTTTACTATGACATCCAACCGTTTCATTACCTTTGCCATCTGTTTTAAAATTTCCATATCCTTACAGCCTGTACGGAATCTTGCACGTTCTGCCAGCTGCTGCTCTGTTAAGTCTTTACGATGCTGCACTTTGTTCATTCTGGATACTATCGAAAAATCAAACTCCCTATTGGCAATATAATTCAAATTTGTGGTAATGATGATAATTGCATTTGGGTGTCGTTCTACGACTTCCCCATACAGAAGATCCAGTTTTCTGGAATCATCTAAAAGGCGGTTCAGTTTTCCGAGTGTCCCAGGCTCTACGATCAAGGATGCTTCCATTATTTCAATCACAGAAGGCATTCTGCAGCCCTTGATGATTTCTGATTCCTGCATCACAAAATCCCCTTCTTCTTTCGCTTTCTGATAGCCTGATTGATATACTGCATCTAATAGTTCTCTAAACGCTTCGCTTTTGGTAATCCCTTCTTTTTTTGTCTGTGCAATCTCTTCTAATACTTGCATCGGATCTGTTACAAATTCCTGTAAAGAGGGAAACTTCATAGTATCTTCAGTCTTTTTCTTAGAATTTGGATAAATCCCTGCCACCAGTGTATTTTCATCTGTTTCTGGTCCACAGTTTAGAGCAAAGTAAGGCACTCCCAAAATCTGGGCAATCATCTGAGCATCCGTTGTCTTTCCAGTTCCAGCATTTCCGGTGATCATAAATTTTCGGAAAGGCGACTCTACGATTGCCGAAAGAATATCCTGTGCATATTCCCCAACTTTCATATCATCCGGAAGGTGTGGGATACGGTTCAGATATTCCTTTGGAACCAGCCATTGCTGTCCGTATATTTTCTGTAGTTCCTTTAACGTCCATTCTCTTACTTTCTTCGTTTCTCCAAAAATCCGAAATGTACCTTTTATCGCATCGTTTGGTGCATACAGTTCACTTTCGATTGCAAGTGTGGAAAGTTGTTCCATACCATTCTTTCCAAGCTGGCTTTTCTCCAACGGAATTCCTTCATTGCTGAAATCCTGTACATTTTCTACTCTCCGGTATAGGTTATCACAACAAAGAAAAGCCGCTTTTAATGCAAGTTTTGCATTTTTCCATCCTTCTTTCATCTGCTGCATGAATAAAATAAAATTCTGAGCAAACTCCAGGTTATATAATGCTTCTTTCTTTTCCAGACTGACATAAATAAGCATTGCCAAAAGCTCCTCTCCATCACTGATGTTTCTTTCAACGGAATCCAGAGCTGCATATGTTTGCTTCTCTGTTTTACAGACACCACGTATCTTTGCACTGATCGGATTATAAACCAATGCGTAGCGTCGTTTTCCTTTTACATATTCCATACAGTAAAAATTCAACAAATCATAATTCCCTTTTTGGAATCCCAGGGCTCCTTCTGTTTTCTTTAAATAAATTCCCGCAATACTCAGCATTGCCCTCAATGTAGGTGGATGCAGTGTTGCCTGCCGTCCTTGATTATACTGGGAAAGCCACTCTATTGTTGTCGTTGTTTTCCGCAGTCCTTCTCTCTGTAAAAACTGACGGAACGGTTCTGGTATTTCTTCCTGAAATGTCCAGGTATCAAATAATTTTATCTCTGCCATTTTTTCTCCTTTCTGTCTGCAAGTTTTAGGTATATTCCTCCTTTCTACACGCAAAAAAAGACAAGGTATTTGTCTTTCTATACCTTGTCTTAAACTTATTCCTATATTTTATTGCAGACTATGCCCAAAGTAACTCTTCTGCTACCATGCAGAATAAAAATTCATTGCACAAATTTGCTTGTACATAAATGAATACAACTTTATCCTAGCATTAGATAGAGAAACTGTCAACAACAGTTTTGGGATCGTAAGAAATTTATTCTTTTTTGAAATTATTGTTCTTCATACGAAGCGATTCCTTACACAAAATATAAGAAACCGCAAGTAAATAGATCATTTCAATGCAAAAAATTTCTCTAATATAGATAGTATTCTTATTTCTCCGTATTCCTAATATATTGAATTTTAGGACGTTTTAACTGGATAAATCTGGTATTTGGTGTTTCTAATGGATCGCATTCTTTTCCATTTTTATCTACGTATGCCTGTGTTTTTATAATAACTGAAACGCCA
>SKES01001612.1_pt1 | contig 12793 bp, 10 predicted proteins | sample 4826851 | NCBI WGS metagenome assembly SKES01 (sample SAMN11008803, study PRJNA524170) | human gut metagenome | biome: Human fecal sample; material: Feces; isolation source: fecal sample from pouch patient p52 | host: Homo sapiens | place: Israel: Tel-Aviv | collected 2016-09-04 | reverse complement strand
GGGTTGAAGAGCATGGTATGGCTATTTTTAATAATCAGCCTCAACTTAAACTCAACCCAGTATCAATTTCAGATAATCAAGGTAAAGTGTCATTAGATCTCAATGTGGCATTAGCGAAAGATCCAAAATTTGATTTAATGAAAGGAAGTTTATATAAACAATTTACGGATTTTGCTGTGCATATTCATGTAGATAAAGCGACAGCAGAAAAAATCATGACACAATTTGCTCCAGAAGAAGATAAAGCTTTGATTAAAGAGAAAATTGAAGAGCAAGCCAAACAAGCAGCAGCACAAAATATTGTGGTGAATAACGATAAAAATGTGACACTTGCCTTAGTACTTGAAAAAGGCGAACTTAAGCTTAATGGTCAAGTGATTCCTGAAGAGCAGGTGCAAGGCGTGCTGTTTATGTTAATCATGAGCGCGGCAATGCAGGGTAAGTAATTTACGAGTAAATAAACAGAAAGGAGATAAAGTAATTTATCTCCTTTTTATTTGGTTAACTTAAACGTGCTTTTAAATATCCTTCATAATCGGGGATATCAATATTGATTTCTTGATCAAATAAGCTTGATGTTAAAAGAAAATCAGCGGTGCTTTGATTAATTGCTACAGGAATATTCCAAACAGTTGCAATACGCATAAGGGCTTTTACATCTGGATCATGTGGTGCCGCGTTCATCGGATCCCAAAAGAAAATCATCATATCAATTTTTTTCTCAGCAATCAGTCCGCCAAGTTGTTGATCGCCGCCCATAGGGCCACTTAATAATGAGGCTATTTTGAGTCCAGTCTCTCTTTCCAATAGATGGCCAGTTGTACCAGTCGCATAAAGTTGATGGGGAGCGAGTGCTTCTTTGTGTTTCTTTACCCAATTGAGCAGATTTTGTTTGCAGCTATCATGTGCAACGAGCGCTATTCGTTTATGAGAAAAGATTGGGCGAGTTGTCGTGTTCATATTTTGTCCTCTAAAAAGCTCAAAAGCATGCGAACACTTTAGATCAAAGCGGGTAAGGAATGCAATATATAAAGTATGCTTTAATTTAAACCCAAAAATCCTTTAAAAATGACCGCACTTTTAATGAAGAGTATTGCAATAACAGGAAGAAATGCACGAGAACAGTGAAAATCTACTATCTTTCTTGCAAAAAATCTTCTAAAATTTACAAGATTTGTTAAATGTTTGTAACATTGATTAACAAGCTTGATTTTCGTGTTTGGTCATAACCAAACTTCATTTTCACTCAGTAAAATAAGGAAAGACTATGTCAGATACCTTAGTAAACGATATTGACCCAATTGAAACACAGGATTGGTTGTCAGCTGTTGATTCATTAATTCGTGCAGAAGGCGCAGAGCGTGCGCATTACATCATCAATCAGGTGATTGATCAGGCACGTAATGGTGGTGTGAACATTGCAAAAGGTGGCGTAACAACCCCTTATGTTAATACCATCCCACTTTCTGAACAGCCAGCATACCCAGGTGATAAAGCTATTGAGCGTCGTATTCGTAGTGCTGTACGTTGGAATGCGATCATGGCGGTATTACGTGGCCAGAAAAAAGATCTTGAATTAGGTGGTCACATTTCAACTTATCAATCTGCAGCAAGCATGTATGAAGTTTGTTTTAACCACTTCTTCAAAGCGGCGACTGATAAAAACGGCGGTGACTTAGTCTTCTTCCAAGGCCACGCAGCACCTGGTATGTATGCTCGTGCATTTGTTGAAGGTCGTATTACTGAAGATCAAATGAATAACTTCCGTCAGGAATGTGAACCAGGCAACGGTCTTTCTTCTTACCCACACCCGAAATTAATGCCTGAATTCTGGCAATTCTCGACCGTATCTATGGGTTTAGGTCCTGTAAATGCAATCCGTACTGCTCGTTTCTTAAAATACTTAGATAACCGTGGTTTAAAAGACACCAAAGATCAAAAAGTGTATGCTTTCCTTGGTGACGGTGAGATGGATGAAATCGAAGCAAAAGGTGATTTAACATTTGCAGCACGTGAAGGCTTAGATAACTTAATCTTCGTAGTAAGCTGTAACTTGCAACGTTTAGATGGTCCTGTAACGGGTAACGGCAAAATCGTTCAAGAATTAGAAGGTTTATTTGCTGGTGCAGGTTGGGAAGTCATTAAAGTTATGTGGGGTAGTGGCTGGGATAAATTATTTGCAAAAGATACTACCGGCAAATTAACCCAATTAATGATGGAAGTACTTGACGGTGACTATTTAACCTTCAAATCTAAGAATGGTGCATACGTTCGTGAACACTTCTTCGGTCGTTATCCAGAAACCGCTGCATTAGTGGCGGATATGACAGACGATGAAATCTGGGCATTAAGACGTGGTGGTCACGATTCAGAAAAACTTTATGCCGCATTCCATAAAGCGCAAACTGCAGGTAAACCTGTTGTGATCTTAGCGCACATGGTTAAAGGTTATAAAATTCCTGAAGCAGAAAGTAAAAATACTGCGCACCAATCGAAAAAAATGTCTCTCGAAAGCTTAAAATCTTTCCGCGATCATTTCCAATTAGATATTAAAGATGAAGATATTCCTAACTATCCATACATCACCTTCCCAGAAGGTTCGGAAGAGTACAATTATCTTCACGGCAGACGTAAAGCGTTAAATGGTTATTTACCAAAACGTTTACCAAAATTCACCACTGAATTTAAAGTGCCATCATTGGAAGAATTTGCACCATTATTGGAAGAACAAGCTCGTCCAATTTCAACTACAATGGCATTTGTACGTTTCTTAAATACCTTATTGAAAGATAAGAACATTGGTCAACAAATTGTGCCAATTATTGCTGACGAAGCACGTACTTTTGGTATGGAAGGTTTATTCCGTCAAATTGGTATTTACAACCCACATGGTCAAAACTATGTGCCTTCTGACCGTGACTTAGTGGCTTACTACCGTGAAGCGAAAGATGGTCAAGTATTACAAGAAGGGATCAATGAATTAGGTGCTGCATCATCTTGGTTAGCGGCAGCGAACTCATACTCTGTAAATAACCTGCCGATGATTCCATTCTTTATCTACTACTCAATGTTTGGTTTCCAACGTGTGGGTGATTTAATGTGGGCAGCAGGTGACCAATTAGCACGTGGTTTCATGATCGGTGGTACTTCTGGCCGTACAACATTAAATGGTGAAGGTTTACAACACGAAGATGGTCACAGCCATATTCAATCTCTTGTTATTCCTAACTGTGTATCTTATGACCCAGCTTACGTTTATGAAGTGGCAGTTATCCTACAAGATGGTATCAACCGTATGTATGGTGAAAAACAAGAAGATGTGTTCTACTACATCACCACATTAAACGAAACTTATGAACAACCAGCAATGCCAAAAGGTGCAGAAGAAGGTATTCGTAAAGGTATTTATAAATTTGAAACCGTTGAAGCGAAAGGCAACAAAGGTCATGTTCAATTGTTAGGTTCTGGTGCGATCTTCCGTCATGTTCGTGAAGCAGCACAAATCCTTGCAAATGAATATGGCGTAAGCTCAGATGTATATAGTGTGCCTTCATTCACTGAAGTGGCTCGTGAAGGTGCGGATGCCGTACGTTGGAATATGTTACATCCAACTGAGACCCCACGCGTACCTTACATTGCACAAGTAATGAACGATGCACCAGCGGTTGCAGCAACTGACTACATGAAATTATTCGCAGAACAAGTTCGTGCCTTTATTCCTGCACAAAGCTATCACGTATTAGGTACTGACGGTTTCGGTCGTTCAGATAGCCGTGAAAACTTACGTGAACACTTCGAAGTGGATGCACGTTATGTTGTAGTTGCAGCGTTAAATGAGCTTGCAAAACAAGGCAAATTTGATGCGAAAGTGGTGGCTGATGCGATCGCAAAATTCGGTTTAAAAACTGAAATTGTAAATCCGCTTTACGCTTAATAAAAATATCCTGTGTGTGAAAGCACACAGGAACATCTACAAATACAAATAAAGTGCGGTTGATTTTAACTGCGTTTTTTAAAGGTAAGATAACATGTCAAAACAAATTCAAATTCCTGATATCGGTAGTGATGAAGTTACCGTAACAGAAGTGATGGTGAAAGTAGGTGATACCATTACCGCAGATCAAAGCATTATTAATGTTGAAGGTGATAAAGCTTCAATGGAAGTACCCGCACCAGAAGCTGGTGTGGTAAAAGAAGTATTAGTAAAAGTGGGTGATAAAGTCACAACTGGCACACCAATGCTTGTTTTAGAGTCAGCGGATGCGGCAGCGCCTGCTCCAGCTGCAGCAGCACCTGCGCCGGCAGCCGCACCAGCAGCTGCAAGTGTAGTTGAAGTCAATGTACCAGATATCGGTTCAGATGAAGTAAACGTGACTGATATTATGGTGAAAGTAGGCGATACCGTTGAAGTTGACCAATCAATCATCAATGTTGAAGGTGATAAAGCGTCAATGGAAGTGCCCGCTCCGGTTGCTGGCGTAGTAAAAGAAATTTTAATCAATGTGGGCGATAAAGTTGTTACAGGCAAATTAATCATGAAATTTGAAGTGGCGGGTGCAGCACCAGCCGCAGCGCTAGTTCAACAGGCGGCAGCACCTGCAGCAGCACCAACAGCTTCAGCCATTAAAGAAGTGAATGTACCTGATATTGGTGGTGATGAAGTTAACGTAACTGAAATCATGGTTGCCGTTGGCGACAGCGTTTCTGAAGAGCAATCTTTAATCACCGTTGAAGGCGATAAAGCCTCAATGGAAGTGCCAGCTCCGTTTGCGGGTGTGGTAAAAGAAATTTTAGTGAAATCAGGTGATAAAGTTTCAACTGGTTCATTAATTATGAAATTTGAAGTGGCGGGTGCAGCACCTGCTCCTGCAGCGGCTCCAGTAGCGGCAGCTCCAGCGCCTCAAGCAGCACCTGCAGCAGCGCCGGTAGCACAACCAGGTAATGTATCTGGCTTAAGCCAAGAACAAGTTGTCGCAAGCGCTGGCTATGCACACGCAACTCCAGTGATTCGCCGTTTAGCACGTGAATACGGTATCAACCTTGATCGCGTAAAAGGTACGGGTCGTAAAGGTCGCGTAGTAAAAGAAGATATCCAAGCTTACGTGAAAACCGCTGTTAAAGCATTTGAAACCAGCACGGTTTCTTCTGCAGCCGCGGGTAATGGTGTGGCAAATGGCGCAGGCTTAGGCTTATTACCATGGCCGAAAGTTGACTTCAGCAAATTTGGTGAAGTGGAAGAAGTTGAATTAAGCCGTATCAACAAAATCTCTGGTGCAAACTTACATCGTAACTGGGTAATGATTCCACATGTTACTCACTTCGATCGCACAGATATCACTGATTTAGAAGCATTCCGTAAAGAACAGAACAAGATTGTTGAAAAACAAAAATTGGATGTGAAAATTACACCAGTTGTGTTCATTATGAAAGCGGTAGCGAAAGCATTAGAAGCGTTCCCACGTTTCAATAGCTCTATCTCTGAAGACGGTCAAAAATTAACACTTAAAAAATACATCAACATTGGCGTAGCGGTAGATACACCAAACGGTCTTGTTGTACCTGTATTTAAAAATGTGAACAAAAAAGGTATTATCGAACTCTCTCGTGAATTAATGGAAGTCTCCAAAAAAGCACGTGACGGTAAACTTTCAGGTTCTGATATGCAAGGGGGTTGTTTCACTATTTCAAGCTTAGGCGGTATTGGTACAACTCACTTTACACCAATCGTAAATGCACCTGAAGTAGCAATCTTAGGTGTGTCTAAATCAGAAATGCAACCAGTTTGGAATGGTAAAGAATTTGAGCCACGCTTAATGCTTCCATTATCATTATCTTTCGACCACCGTGTGATCGATGGTGCTGATGGTGCTCGTTTCTTAAGCTATATCAATGGCGTATTAGCTGACTTACGTCGCTTAGTGATGTAATTAACGAGGTAAGATGTGAGTGATTAGGCTCACATCTTACAGAAAGGATCGCAAGTGCGGTCAAAAATTTGAACGTTTTTACGAGGTAAAAATGAGTAAAGAAATTAAAACCCAAGTTGTGGTACTTGGTGCTGGTCCTGCAGGTTATTCAGCGGCATTCCGTTGTGCGGACTTAGGTTTAGAAACAGTACTTGTTGAACGTTATTCAACATTAGGTGGGGTATGTTTAAACGTAGGTTGTATCCCTTCTAAAGCATTACTTCACGTAGCGAAAGTAATTGAAGAAGCGAAACATGCAAGCAAAAATGGTGTGTATTTCGCAGAGCCTCGCATTGATTTAGATGAAGTGCGCGCAGGTAAAGAAGCGGTTGTGGCGAAATTAACCGGTGGTCTTGCAGGCATGGCTAAACAACGTAAAGTCACCGTTGTTGAAGGTTTAGCGGCGTTTACCGATCCACATACATTAGTAGCACGTGATCGTGATGGTAAACCAACTACAATCAAATTCGATAATGCGATTATCGCAGCGGGTTCTCGCCCAATTCAATTACCATTTATTCCACATGAAGATCCACGTGTTTGGGATTCAACAGATGCACTTAAATTAAAAGAAGTACCGAAAAAACTTTTAATCATGGGTGGTGGTATCATCGGTTTAGAGATGGGTACCGTATATCATGCATTAGGTTCTGAAGTTGAAGTGGTTGAAATGTTTGACCAAGTGATTCCAGCGGCAGATAAAGATGTTGTTGCAATCTACACCAAACAAGTTGAGAAAAAATTCAAGTTAATGCTTGAAACTAAAGTGACAGCAGTTGAAGCAAAAGATGATGGTATCTATGTTTCAATGGAAGGTAAAGCATGCAACGATACTAAACGTTATGATGCAGTATTAGTCGCAATCGGTCGTACGCCAAATGGTAAATTAATCGATGCTGGTAAAGCAGGTGTTGAAGTGGATGAGCGTGGTTTCATTCATGTTGATAAACAAATGCGTACTAATGTGCCTCATATCTTTGCAATCGGTGATATCGTTGGCCAACCAATGTTAGCACATAAAGGTGTTCATGAAGGTCACGTTGCGGCGGAAGTGATTGCAGGACAAAAACATTACTTCGATCCAAAAGTCATTCCTTCTATTGCTTATACTGAACCAGAAGTGGCTTGGGTAGGTAAAACTGAGAAAGAATGTAAACAAGAAGGTTTAAACTACGAAGTGGCTAAATTCCCTTGGGCTGCTTCAGGTCGTGCGATTGCTTCAGAATGTGCTGAAGGTATGACCAAATTAATCTTCGATAAAGATACTCATCGCATACTTGGTGGGGCTATCGTGGGGGCTAACGGTGGTGAATTGTTAGGTGAAATCGGTCTTGCAATTGAAATGGGTTGTGATGCGGAAGATATCGCATTAACGATTCATGCTCACCCAACACTTCATGAATCTGTAGGTCTTGCGGCTGAAGTATTTGAAGGTTCAATTACTGACCTTCCCAACGCAAAAGCGAAGAAAAAATAATCAATTCTAATCCTTTTAAGGGCTGCTCATTGAGCAGTCCTTATTTTTTGAGATCTCACTCACAAAATTGCATAAAAATTCAATAAAAACTGGCGGACATAATGACTTTTTGATAAAATCCGACCAGTTTTGTTTTTATATTTTTTTATTATTTAAAAGCTATGTTAAAGAAGATTTTGATTATTGTAGGTTTGGCTGTTTTGACAACAGCCTGCTCTAACAACTCGGGGCAGGCACAGAACGGCATGATTAGTGAAAGTGATGATGCTGAGTTAACAGGACTGATTGCTGGTTTAGATGGGAAAAAAGGGGGCGTTTACCCTAAATTAAGAACTAACCGTCCTAAATCAGGTTTAGTTGGTGATAAAGCGCTTGCTCAAGTTTATAACGAATGGGTTGGTACTCGTTACAGAATGGGTGGCACTTCAAAACATGGTATTGATTGCTCTGCATTTATGCAAACTGCTTTTCTCGATGCTTACGGCATGGAACTTCCACGTTCAACCTCAGAACAACGCTATTTAGGTCGCCAAATCCAAAAACATGAATTACGTAAAGGTGATTTAGTGTTCTTCCGTCGCAACAATCATGTTGGCGTTTATATTGGTAATAACCAATTTATGCATGCAAGTACAAGCCAAGGTGTAACAATTAGTTCATTAGATGAAGATTATTGGTCAAGAACTTATACACAATCTCGTCGTGTGATGTAATGACAATTTTATTTCAACAAGAAGTGCGGTTAATTTTAACCGCACTTTTTCTTTATTTAGATTATCTGATTATTGGCTTAAGCCGCAAATTTCATTAAGTCTCTTCTTGGTTTCATTTGATGGATAGTATTCGTCACCGTGCCAACTAATGGAAGGTTTGTCCATTGTGTTGTTTTAATATTTTCCACTTTAGAATCTAATGCCATGAATACAAATTCATTACCGCTTACACCAGCAAATTCATAAATATGGAATTCGTCTTGTTTTTCTAATACGACAAGATCACCAATGAAAAGGCTGTCATTTTTTTCAACCACTAACATATCGCCCATTTCAATTCCCCAAGCAAGCATATTCGGATTGGTAACACGAATAAAACAAGTTTGTTGTGGACGTTTGATGCAATAAAGGTTGAGATCTAATTTTTTATTAAATGTCGATTTGCTTTCAACATCATTGAAAAATGGCATAGGATGATAAGAAAACGTCATATCATTTTGTGCAACTGTATTTGCGTAGTTCATCATCTTGTGTTCCTTTTAGTTTGTGTGTTTTTAATCAGTGGTTGTTTATACAGTTGTAATATACTGGTATTAGATACAGTATGTCAATAGGGCATAGAAAAAATTTTTTTATAGGCGAAAATTTTAGAAAAAATTCATTCCTAGCTTAAAAAGTTCAATTTTTTAGCAAAATAATAAAGAAAAAATTTTCTTTTAAATAAAATTTGAGCTATCTTTATCGTGTTTCGGTGGATCGTAACGATCTGAAGTTCAACTTAATCTTTATTTAAAACTATTATGAATACATCACGTTTATTTCATTTTCTTTTCCAAGGTAATTTGGTAAAACGAATTGCCGTTGGTTTGGTACTCGGGATCCTTGTTGCGTTGGTGAATGAGAGTGTAAAAAATTCAGCAGGTATTGATCTTGCATCTAGCTTTGGCGTGCTCGGTCAAATCTTTGTTAAAGCATTGCGTGCTGTTGCACCAATTTTAATTTTCTTCCTTGTTATGGCGGCGCTCGCTAATAAGAAAGTGGGCTCTAAAAGTAACATGAAAGAAATTGTCGTGCTTTATCTTTTGGGTACTTTCTTAGCGGCTGTGGCTGCAGTAATTGCAAGTATGGCATTCCCATCAGATGTGGCTCTTGCAGTAAAAGAGGATGCGAGTTCAGCACCTCAATCTGTTGGCCAAGTCATGCTTACTTTAGTATTGAATGTGGTGGATAACCCATTAAATGCAATTTTCAAAGCAAACTTTATCGGTGTTTTAGCATGGTCTATCGGTTTAGGTTTAGCCCTTCGTCATGCATCAGATGCAACTAAACAAGTTGTAGCTGATTTTGCAGAAGGCATTTCTAAAATTGTTCACGTGATTATTTCATTTGCACCTTTTGGTGTATTCGGTTTAGTGGCTGAAACATTATCTGACAAAGGCTTATCTGCGTTAGGTGGATATGTTCACTTATTATTCGTGTTAATCGGTACAATGCTATTTACTGCCTTTGTACTTAATCCAATTCTCGTTTATTGGAAAATTCGTCGTAATCCATATCCATTAGTGTGGACTTGTGTACGCGAAAGTGGTGTAACGGCATTCTTTACACGTAGCTCTGCAGCAAATATTCCTGTAAACATTGAATTAGCAAAACGCTTAAATCTTGATGAAGAAACCTATTCTGTGGCAATTCCATTGGGTGCAAATATCAATATGGCGGGTGCGGCAATTACCATTACTGTATTAACGCTAGCAGCTGTTCATACATTAGGCATCGAAGTATCTTTCATCAGTGCGGTGTTATTAAGTATTGTTGCGGCGCTTTGTGCATGTGGTGCTTCTGGTGTGGCTGGTGGTTCATTATTATTAATTCCATTAGCTTGTAGCTTATTCGGTATTTCTGATGACATCGCGGCACAAATGATCGGTGTAGGTTTTGTGATTGGTATCTTACAAGACTCAACAGAAACCGCATTAAACTCTTCAACTGACGTATTATTTACTGCGGCAGTATGTATGGAAGAAGAGCGTAAAAACGGCTAATTAAATGAATCTGACAAGGCGGGCAAATTGCTCGCCTTTTGTTTTTAAGGGAAAGAGAATGACACTTTTAATTCAGCAAGCAAAATTTGAGCTTCATCAAAAACAGACCTTAAACTTACCGCACTTTACGATTGAGCCACGACAATATTGGGTTGTGGTAGGCAGTAATGGGAGTGGAAAATCAGCGTTTGCCTTAGCCTTGCAAAATGAATTGCCTTTACAGGAAGGGGAGTATCGTAATACTTTCAAATGTGTTCAATCCTTTTCTTTTGAAAAACAACGAGAAATTCTTGAGTCCACATTAAAGAATTTAAACAACGATGATACCGATCCGGATTTTTTTGGTCAAACGGCAAGAGAAACCATTTTAAATGGTAGCTCTGAGCTCACTTTTTGTGAGCAAATTGCAGAAAAATTAGGGATTACTTATCTCTTAGATCGTTTCTTTATCAAACTTTCCACTGGCGAAACTCGAAAAGTCTTATTGGCACAAGCATTATTACAAAAGCCCGATCTATTAATTTTAGATGAGCCTTTTGAAGGGCTAGATCAGCAATCTGTGCAAGATTGGATGGCGATGCTGAACGAACTGAAAAAAGAATGTGCAATCGTTCTAATCGTTAATCGTTTGGCCGATATTCCTGCTGAAGCGACTCATTTAGCGATGTTGGAAAATTTAGAGTTAGTATTAGAAGGTGAACGCCAATTCATTGAGCAACAAAGTATTTATCAACAATTAGTGTATGCGGAGCAGTCTGTTGATGTAGCATTGCCTGAGCCAGCCTCACCATTACTAAAATTGCCTGAAAACCAACCGCACTTTGAGCTTAAAAATGTCACGGTTCAGTATGGCGATAAAGTGATTTTGGATCATTTAAATTGGGTTGTTCAGCCAAATCAAAATTGGTGGATTAAAGGACCAAATGGCGCAGGGAAGTCAACCTTACTTTCGTTAATTATAGGTGATCATCCTCAAGCCTTTGCGAATCATGTGGTGATCTTTGGCAGACAACGTGGTTCAGGTGAAACTATTTGGGATATTAAACAAAAGATTGGTTACGTAAGCAGCCAATTGCATTTAGATTATCGTGTGAATTGTTCCGTGCTAGATGTGATCATTTCAGGCTTTTTTGACAGTATTGGGATTTATCAACACGTACCAGAGGCAATTCGTTTGAAAGCCATGCAATGGTTGGCTCGTTTAAATCTTACTCATTTAGCAAAAAAGCCATTTCGTTCACTTTCTTGGGGACAGCAACGTTTATTGCTCATTACTCGTGCGATGGTGAAATATCCGCCTGTTTTGATTTTAGATGAGCCTTTTCAAGGGCTTGATGGATTAAATCGCAAGCTCGTGAAACATTTTATTGAGCAACTGGTTAATAATAGTAAAACCCAACTTTTGTTTGTCTCTCATCAAGATTTAGATGCCCCGAATTGCATTACGCATCTTTTTGAATTTATAAGAGAAAACGATAAATATATTTATGTACAAAGTGCGGTCTAATTTGATAGACTTTTCTTATATTTCCTCATCATTAAGGAGCAACCTATGGAAGGCTTATCTATTGCCGCAATCGTCTTTATTGTATTAGTTGTAGTTGTGCTATTTTCGGCACTTAAAACCGTACCGCAAGGTTATAACTGGACGATTGAGCGTTTTGGGCGTTATACCCACACCTTAATGCCAGGCTTGAACTTTGTGGTGCCGTTTGTGGATCGTGTTGGTCGTAAGATCAATATGATGGAGCAGGTATTAGATATTCCCTCACAAGAAGTTATTTCTAAGGATAACGCTAACGTATCCATTGATGCGGTGTGTTTCGTACAGGTGATTGATGCTCGCAGTGCTGCTTATGAGGTGAACCATTTAGAGCAAGCGATTATCAATTTAACCATGACTAACATTCGTACCGTATTAGGTTCGATGGAATTGGATGAAATGCTTTCCCAACGTGATTCCATTAATGGTCGTTTATTGGCAATTGTGGATGAAGCGACTAATCCTTGGGGGATTAAAGTCACCCGTATTGAAATTCGCGATGTGCGTCCACCACGCGAATTGATTGATTCCATGAACGCACAAATGAAAGCCGAACGTAATAAACGTGCGGAAGTATTGGAAGCAGAAGGTATTCGTCAGGCGGAAATTTTACGTGCCGAAGGGGAAAAACAAGCCCGTATTCTGAAAGCGGAAGGGGAACGTCAAGAAGCCTTCTTACAAGCAGAAGCGCGTGAACGTGCAGCAGAAGCGGAAGCGAAAGCAACTCAAATGGTGTCAGAAGCGATTGCTAGCGGTGATACCAAAGCGATCAATTACTTCATCGCACAAAAATACACAGAAGCCTTAAAACAAATCGGTGGTTCACCGAACAGCAAAGTGGTCATGATGCCGCTTGAAGCTGGCAATCTAATCGGCTCGGTAGCGGGCATTGCCGAACTGTTAAAAGGCGACAAAAAAGCGTAATTTCCTAAAGTGCGGTTAAAAATGACCGCACTTTTTCTCTCAAGGAGTTGATATGGCAGATTGGTTAACAACTTGGTCGGTGTGGCATTGGTTAGTATTGGGTTTTGTATTATTAATCGCTGAAACCC
>SKES01001596.1_pt1 | contig 12907 bp, 7 predicted proteins | sample 4826851 | NCBI WGS metagenome assembly SKES01 (sample SAMN11008803, study PRJNA524170) | human gut metagenome | biome: Human fecal sample; material: Feces; isolation source: fecal sample from pouch patient p52 | host: Homo sapiens | place: Israel: Tel-Aviv | collected 2016-09-04 | reverse complement strand
ATTTATAGATGATAACCGTTTGCGTTTAAGAATGATTTAGTCGGATTATTGAGTTAAAAATCACTCTTGTTTACAATAGCCTAATTTATTTTAAAGGTGAAAACGGAGAAAAAAATGACCGCACTTAGCGATAAAAAAACAGAATGGCAACCTTCCGCCTCAATTAAAAACTTATTGGCGCGAGCCAAAATCATTGCGGATATTCGTCAGTTCTTTACTGAACGTGGATTATTAGAAGTGGAAACGCCCGTTTTAAGTGAATTTGGTGTAACGGATCTTCACCTTTCCACCTTTAATACAGAATTTGTTGCTCCTTTTGATGAACTCTCAAAAACGCTCTGGCTTTCTACCAGCCCAGAATATCACATGAAGCGTTTACTGGCGGCGGGCAGTGGACCGATCTTTCAAATTGGCAAAGTGTTTCGTAATGAAGAAGCGGGCAATCGCCATAATCCAGAATTTACTATGCTTGAATGGTATCGACCGCACTTTGACATGTATCGTCTGATGAATGAAGTGGATGATTTGTTACAACAGATCCTGGATTGTAAACCGGCAGAAACCTTAAGTTATCAGTTCGTCTTCCAAGAATATGTAGGATTAGATCCATTATCTGCGACTCGTCAAGAACTGGTGGAAGTGGCACGTAAACACAACTTTATGGCAGATGAAGATGAAGATCGTGATACCTTATTGCAATTTCTATTCAGTGAAGTGGTAGAGCCTAAAATTGGACAAGAAGCACCTGTTGCAGTTTATCATTTCCCTTCTTCCCAAGCCGCACTTGCACAACTTAGCCCAGAAGATAGCCGTGTGGCAGAACGCTTTGAGTTCTATTATAAAGGATTAGAGTTAGCCAACGGTTTCCATGAGCTCACGGATGCACGCGAACAACAATACCGCTTTGAAAAAGACAATCGCCTGCGCGAAAAAGCAGGTTTGCCACAGCGTGAAATTGACTATCGTTTTCTCGGGGCTTTACAAGCAGGCATTCCAAATACTTCTGGTGTGGCTTTAGGAGTCGATCGTTTAATTATGATTGCATTAGGCGCTGAAAGTATTAAAGAAGTGATTTCATTTTCGATAGAATGTGCTTAGGTTTGCTCAAAAAGTATTCATTATTTCTTCTGGAATGAACAAAAAGGAAGAATAAATTGCTCAAAATCGAGCGATCATTGTATAGACAAAATTCTGAAAAGTTCGATGTGAAAGGATGTTTTTGATTAAAAAATATCCTTTTTTGCGCAAAAAATGTGATCTTGATCCGATTTTAGAAAATTGAAACAGATCCTCCATTGACACTATAGGTTTATTTTGTAATATTTGCGACGTCTATTTCGGAGATTGAACTTTTTATGAAAAATTGCTTCAATCAAAAATCATAGGTAACAACCAAAAGGAATAACAATTATGAAAAAGACACTAGCAGCATTAATCGTTACTGCATTTGCCGCTTCAGCAGCAAACGCAGCAGTAGTTTATGACAACGAAGGTACTAAAGTTGAATTAAACGGTTCTCTTCGTTTAATCATGGAAAAAGCGGATAAAAAAGTGTACAACGCCGCTAACCAATCAACTAAAAAAGCTAACTCTGCTTTACGTAATGCAGGCTCACGTTTCGGCATCACTGTAAAACATAACTTAGATAACGATTTCTATGCGTTAGGTCGTGTAGAGTTCCGTTTTGATGATACAACTTCTCGTGATAAATTCGGTGGTGTTTATGCTAAACGTGCTTATGTAGGTTTAGGTAGCAAAGCAATCGGCGAGCTCAAATTTGGTCGTCAACTAACCATCGCGGATGATTTAACTCAAGCGAATGACTATGAATACGGTTTCATTCCAAAAGAAGAATATATCCCTACTGCTGGTACAGGTGTAGTTCGTTATGACTATAAAGGTATCGAAGGTTTACAATTAAGTGCAAACTATAACTTTGGTCAAACAAATAATGAAAAAGGCAAACCACTTAACCCAGGTATCAAAAATGCTTACGCTGTAGGTGCATTATATACAGCAGGTGATTTAGATGCGCGTTTCGCTTATGGTCACACAAACTACGAAACTGGTGCGTCATATAAACATCGTTTAGATGGTTTCTTAGCATCTTTAGGCTATAAATTTGGTGATTTCACATTAACAGGTGACTTCGCTTATGGTCATGACAAATTTGATGATGAAAAAACCAACAAATTCTATGTAGCTCCAGGTTTCGCATATCAAGTTCTTCCTGCGTCTAAAGTATATGGTAACTACCTATATGAACGCGTGAAAGCTGATTCTGATAAAGTGAAAACTCACGGTTTCTTACTTGGTGCAGATTACCAACTTCATAAACAAGTTGTGGTATTCTTAGAAGGTAAATATGTGACTAAGAAAGAATACGTTGCTGATACTTACAATGGTAAAACCAAAGACAGAGCTATCGGTGTAGGTATGCGTGTATTCTTCTAATCTTTGATTAGAAAAGAATCTTAAAAGGCGAATCGAAAGGTTCGCCTTTTTGTTTATCTTTTTAAATCTCCCCAACCCCTCTTTACGAAAGAGGGGCTTTTTTTATGATGTGGCTTTTAGTGATTTTATTGGAAATATATTTGAGAAAGGTTAAGAACGGAAAGCATTTATTTGTCAATAAAATACCCCCTCTTTCGCAAAGAGGGAGCAGGGGGGAGATTTAACTATTTCAACTTATCCAAAACCAATTTCCCCATCATTTCAATATGGGCTTTTTCTGCATTTAATGCAGGGATATAGTGATAAGATACACCGCCGTGATTTAAGAATGTTTCTTTATTTTCAACCTCAATTTCTTCTAAGGTTTCTAAGCAATCCACCGAAAAACCTGGGCAAATTACTGCTATTTTTTGAATCCCTTGAGAAGCCGCTTCTTCTAAAAAGTGATCCGTATAAGGTTGCAACCATTCTTCACGACCAAAGCGAGATTGGAAAGTCATATTCCATTGGTTTTCTGTTAAACCTAATTTATCCACAATGGCAATGGTGGTTTGTTTGCAGTGCTGGCGATAATAATCGCCCATATTCTCATAACGTAATGGAATGCCGTGATAAGAAAAAAGCAAAAACTCATCGGGTTTTAACCGCACTTTGATGGAATCCACTAAGGCATTAATGTAGTTTTCATCAAGATGATAAGAATGAATAAACTCAAAAGGCACAATATTGCGTTCTTGCGCAATGGCACGATTGAACGCATCGATTAATGCGCCTGTTGTTGTGCTGGAATATTGTGGATAAAGCGGCAACACAATCATGCGTTCCACATCATTTTTAAGTAAATTTTTGACCGCACTTTGCATCGAAGGATTGCCGTAAGTCATGGCAATTTCGACTTGTGCATTGATGCCTTGTTCAGTCAAATAAGCTTGTAAACCCGCTTGTTGTTGCTTTGTAATGGCAAGTAGGGGAGAGCCTTGTTCTGTCCAAATAGATTGATAATTTCGTGCAATGCGTTTAGAACGCATCGGTAAAATAATGGCTTTTAAAAGGGGATACCATTTCCAACGAGGCAAATCGACCACGCGAGGATCCATTAAAAAATCAGCTAGATAACGGGAGATCGCTGCGGGTTGAGGGGCATCAGGCGTACCAAGGTTCGCTAAAATGATGCCAATTTTTTGAGTTGTAGTCATAAATGTTTGATAGAAAGCGTTAATCGAGAAACGCAGCAAAGTTTATCTTGTTCATCGCGAATGTCAATTTGCCAAACATGGGTATTTTGACTTAAAGCAATTGGCGTTGCCTTTGCGGTAACAAAACCTTGTTTCACTGGGCGAAGATGATTGGCGTTGATATCTAATCCCAAGGCAACTTGGCCTTCTTCTATACAGAGAAATCCAGCCAATGAACCAATGGTTTCAGCCAACGCGACAGAGACGCCACCATGTAATAAGCCGAAAGGCTGAGTGCTACGATGATCAACGGGCATTTTTGCCTCAATCCAGTTTTCACCATAAGCTGAGATCTCAATGCCTAAATGCCCAACAGCACAATGTTTCCCCATTTCATTAAGCTGCTCAAGGGTAAAGTGTTTTTTCCAGATTGTCATGCCTTTCTTCCTTAATTAATCTTATTCGCTTGCTTTAGTTTGATATAAATCCTCCCTTTCGTAAAGGGATAGATAAATGATGGGATTTTTCATACCTAAACTTGTTTATTTTTTATCCGAAATTTACAATTATTTACATAATTTAATAAAATTCAATGTAAATCTTTACATATATTTACATAACTAAAAATTTACCTTAATTGCTTGTAATTTTTAATAAATCTTTTTTTTCGACGCTTTCTTTTTATACAAAGTTGGCTTAAAATAAGCTGTTCTGACCAGAAGGGTAAGGGAAACTATTATCTAAATTTGTTGTCGCCACCTTTTTGATGCTGAATTTTTTGGTGCTGTTGTCCGCGCAACAGCTTCTCAACAATCCTAATAAAAAGGAATAAAACTCATGAACAAAGTGTTTAAAGTTATTTGGAATCATGCTACACAAACGTGGACAGCTGTTTCTGAACTTGGGCATGCTAAGGGTAAAACCAAGTCTAAAAAAATCGTTAAATTGACCGCACTTGCAGGTGCTGTGATTGGTTCATTAGCAGTATCTCAAACGGCAACGGCGGCGTCAGATCTTACAACCAATGATGCAGTGAATATTTCTCCAAATAATGTGCCTAATCCAACTGCTGGTCGTCAAGCGGTGGCAGTGGGGGCGAAAGCAAGTGCTTTAAAGCAAGATTCCATTGCGATTGGTACAAATGCAACAGCGAACTGGACTAACACTATTTCTATTGGTAAAGATACTGTAGCAAACCAAGATCACGCACTTGCTATTGCTACAGAAGCAAAAGCATCAGGTGTTCAATCTATTGCTATCGGTTCATACTCTAACGCTTCGGCAGACTCTGTTGTCTCTATCGGTCAAAACTCAAGTGCTGGTGGTGCAGCGGGTGCCAATGGTAAAGGGCCAGGTACTGCAGCAGTTGCTGTTGGTTATTTAGCAAATGCATCTGCAGCAAACACTGTTGCAGCAGGTAAAAGTGCAACTGCAACCGTTGATAATGCGGTAGCGCTTGGTGTGAGTTCTAGTGCAACAAATCGTAATGCGGCAGCATTAGGTGCTTATTCTAAAGCGGCAGGTGATCGTGCGACGGCTGTAGGTGCAGCATCAAAAGCGGAAGGGGCAGCATCATTTGCAGGCGGTACTTCAGCGAAAGCAATCGGAGATAACTCTATTGCTATTGGCGGCGCGACAGATATGGATGATGACGATTTTACAGATAAAAAGCAAACCGCAGCATATGCTGCTAAGGCAAATGGGAAAAAATCTATTGCTATCGGTTTTAATGCTACCGCAGCTGAATCAGCTTCTGATTCTGTTGTAATGGGATCAGATTCTTTTTCTAACGCAACCTCTTCGGTTGCAATTGGTGATGGAGCGAGAGTTGCTGATGAGGCAGACCAGTCAGTGTCAATTGGTCGACACTCTTCGGCTAAGTCTGATTTGTCAGTTGCGATTGGTGGCAGAGCTAACACAAATAGCCAGGCAGCGGTTGCTATCGGTTTTAATGCTACTGCTAGCGGTATTTCTATTGGTTCGGAGACTAAGTCTGAAATTGAAGATTCAATTGCATTAGGTCATTACGCTGAATCTTTAGGTTCAGAGACAGTGACTATTGGTCATAATGCATTGTCTGCTCAGGATGTAAGTTATGCTGTGACATTAGGGGCGATGGCGCAAAACTCAGCGAATTACTCAACCGCTTTAGGGCACGCTGCAAACACAACAGCGGTTTATTCTGTGGCATTAGGTGCGGCTTCTGAAGCAGGTGATAATTTCGTTCAAAGCAGCTCAGCAAAAGTTAACAATGTTACGTATGGCGGTTTTGCAGCTAGTACTAGTGGCTTTAATGAAGATGGTGGCTTAGGCGCAGTTGTTTCTGTAGGTAAAAAAGGCTATGAGCGTCAAATTAAAAATGTAGCTGCTGGTGTAATTCTTCCAGATTCAACAGATGCAATTAATGGTTCTCAGCTTTATTCTGTAGCAGATACATTGGCAACCAAGATCAATAACCACCATTGGAATGTTGGTAACAATGCTGGTGATGTAGTAAGTGGCGTTTATCATGAAGACAAAGTTAACTTTGTGAACGGTAACGTAACAACTGTAAAAGTCGTTAAAGCACCAAGTCAATCCAGCACGCTAGATGGTGGCCCAAATATCACTAACGTTTCTTATGATGTAAACGTGGGTACAGGCTTAAAAATTGAAGACGGTAAAATTGTTACTAACATTGTTGCAGGTAATGGCGTAACCTTTGATACAAATACAACGAGTGGCAAAATCACAATTAATGCACAATCAACCGGTGGCGCAGCATCTTCAGTTGTTTCTGGTAATCCTAATACTTTATTTGTAAAACAGAATGCAACTAATCCATCAGAATATATTGTTACCCCTATAACGGGTTCTTTAGCTGTACCAGATAGCAGCAAGGGTAAAGTTGTTGACGATGCAGTGGGTCAAGGAGATAACAGCCAAAAATTAACCACCATCCAAACTACACGAGACATGATTAATAAGGCTCACTGGAATTTACAAATAGCTGCGTCAAGTGATCCGAATAATCAAGGTGAAGCAAATATTACAAGTGCAAATAAAGATGCTGAACCTGTTCATGCGGGTGATACCGTTAATTTCTTTGCGGGTAAAAATGTTAAATTAACTCGTTATGGTTCTGACATTACTATCAGTGCGGCAGATACTGCAGTTGATAAAGGCGAGATCATTCCAGCGACAGATACAACCAATACCAATAACAATGGTACTGTAATGGCTAAAGATGGTGATGGTGATAAATTCGCGAACATCACGAATGTTGTCAATGCAATTAACAGTGCATTCTGGAAAATTGGTGAAGAAAACTCAGGTACTGTTACACCTAAAGGTAATGTTACTGCGGGTAGCCAAGTGAACTTCTCAAATGGTGTTGGCACGATTGCAACAGTCACTGCAGATGAAGCGAACAAAACCTATAAAGTTCAATATGACATCAATGCAGGCCCAGGTATTGAAATTCCTACTGATAAAAATGACCCTAATAAAGGCAAAGTAACGGTTAAGGTTGATAATTCAACTGTGACAATTAACAATGATGGTCAATTAGTCGCTAACTCAGCATGGAATGCGAATGCAACCGGTAATGTTGACGGTGCTTCAGCTGCAAAAGCTGTGAAGGCTAATGCAACAGTGAATTTTGATGCGGGTGAAAACTTAAAAGTGAGCCAAAATGCTACTGATGCAGCAAACCAAGTTTATAGTTTCTCTTTAAACCAAACATTAACCAACATCACAAGTATTCAAAATAAAGCAACTGGTCCAAAACTTACCTTTGGTGATAACTCAATCAATATTACCGGCGGTAATCTTGATATGGGTAATAACCAGATTACTAGCTTAAAACCAGGTGTTAATGGTACGGATGCGGTTAATCTAGATCAGTTAAAAGCATCTCGTACGAATGTTACTTCAACTGATAATTCTGTTACAGTAACTTCTAAAACTGATGCTAACACGCATCAAACTACTTATGATTTAAGTGTTAATTTAAGCAACGTAGCGAAGTCATCTTGGAATGTGAAATCATCTGCTGAAGGTGGCGCTGTAGCGGCTAACCATAATGCAACAGCAAAAAATATTACTGATTCCAATACCGTTGAATTTAAAGCGGGTAAAAACTTAACCGTAGAACAAGTTAATGGTGATACTGGTGCAAATGTTACTTTTGCTTTAAGTAATAATATCACACTTGATAATAGTGGTAGCATCAACATTGGTGGCACAACAGTTAAAGATGGCGATATCAAAATTGGTGATACACATATTACCAATGGTGCAGTAAGTAATTTAACCCATCACATCGAGAACGCAACAACTGTTGTGGATGGCAGTGTGTTAAATATCTCTGATGAGAAGAAAAAAGAAGCGGCGACAGTTCGTGATGTATTGAACTCAGGCTGGAACTTACAAGCAAATGGTGAAGCTGTTGATGCCGTAACACACGGTAACAACGTGAACTTTGCAAGTGACAATTCAGTTAAAATTACACCAACAACTGACGGCAATACCAGCACAATTAATCTTTCTGTAAATGCAACGAATGTTGTTGAACAAGTAACAGGTAATGTTTCAGCAAATATGACAACTGGTAAAGCGGTTGTATTAGATAAAGATGGTAATGAAGATACATCAGCTGATGCAGGCAATAAAGTTGCCACAGTAGGTGATGTAGCGAATACCATTAACAACACAGGTTGGATTACTAAAGCAAAAGATAAAGATACTGGTGCTGAGAAAAATGTCACAGTTAACCCAGGTGACCGTGTTGAATATGTTGATGGTAAAGGCACAACAGCTAACGTGACTGTAACCAATACAAATGGTCAAGACGTTGTAAATGTAACCTATGATGTGAAAACTGATGGTGCAACGGTTACTGTTAACAATGATGGTAACTTAACTGTAGTGACTGGTAACATTACTAAAGCATCAGATGATGTAAAACAACCTAATGCAGGAAAAGTTACAGTTGATGCAGCGGATGCGAATAAAGTTGCAACAGTTAAGAATGTAGCGGATGCAATCAACAGCGCAGGTTGGATTGTTAACACAGGTAAAGCTGATAACCAAGACTCATTCAAAACAGAAACTGGAACACCAACTAAAGTGGGTGCCGGTGATAATGTTAACTTCCAAGCAGGTAAAAACTTAGAAGTGAAACGTGATGGTCAAAATATCATCTATGCAACATCTGAAGATTTAGATGCGAAAACCATTACTGTAACTACAGTTAAAGTAGGTAACGATGGTAAAGATGGTAAACCTGGTGTTGATGGTTCTATTGGCGTAACCGGTAAAGACGGTGCAGCTGTTGCGATTAACGGAAAAGATGGTTCAATCGGCCTAACTGGACCGAAAGGTGCAGATGGTAAAGATGGTGCGTCAGTTACTATCAAACCAGAAAAAGGCACAACCACAGTCGCAGAGCGTGATGGTGGTAAAGAGATTAACCGTGTTACCTATACTGATAAAGATAAAGATGGCAATGACATCAAACGTGAAATCGCAACACTTGATGATGGCTTGAAATTCACAGGTGATGATGGTCAAACCGTTAACCGCACTTTAGGTTCTAACTTAAATGTGAAAGGTGGCGCAACAACCTCAACCACAGCGAAAAATATTCGTGTGACTAAAGCTGCAGATGGTCAAGGTTTAGATGTGAATCTTGCAAACAATATCGAGCTTGATAATAACGGTAGTATCAAAATTGGTGATACAACTGTAAATCAAGATGGTATTACCATCAATAATGGACCAAGTGTGACCAAAGGCGGTATTGACGCAGGTGGTAAAACTATCACTAACGTTGCGCCAGGTAAGAATGGTACAGATGCAGTTAACGTAGATCAATTACGTGGCAGCCTCACAAATATCCAAGGTGATATTCATAAGGCTCGTAAAGAAGGTCGTGCGGGTATTGCTGGTGCGAATGCTGCGGCTGGTTTACCACAAGTTTACTTACCAGGTAAATCAATGGTTGCGGCTTCAGCAGGTACTTTCAAAGGTCAAAATGCATTGGCTGTAGGATACTCACGTTCAAGTGACAATGGTAAAGTTATCTTTAAACTTCAAGGTAATGCGAATACTCAAGGCGACGTAGGTGGCTCTGTAGGTATCGGTTACCAATGGTAATTTAACTTTCCTTTAAAATAGATAAAAACCCAGCTTCGGCTGGGTTTTTTTATGAATAATATTTATTAATGTCATTTGATGATTTAAACTAAAACTAAACTTAAACCTAGGAATCGAACATGTCCAATTCAACTAATGATTATATGAATATTGCGTTTGCTGTTGATGCAAAATACACACCACACTTAGAAACCTTGATTAAATCTATTTGTTATCATAATAAATGTGTTAATTTTTATGTATTACATAATGATATTCCTAAGGAATGGTTTGAAGGCATTCAGCTGAAGCTGGGGAAAATGGGATATCAGCTTTTTCCGGTACATATTTCTGATGATGTTTTTAAAAATTATAAAACCTTAGCGCATATTTCTTCATCAAGCAGCTACTATAGGCTATTGATCCCAAACCTTATTAATCAAGAGCGTGTGTTATATTTAGATGCAGATATTATTGTAAATGGTTCGTTGGCTGACTTTTATTATAGTGATCTTGAGGGGGCGCCTGTTGGTGTAGTGAAAGATTATTGTGCCTGGGACAACTTTTCTTTTCCCTATCTAGATGCGAATGTTTCAACTAATTATTTTAATAGCGGTGTATTGCTCATTGATACCGTGAAATGGCGAGAAAATCATTTGGTTGATATATTACTTACGCTTGCAGAGAAGTTTTCTGATAAAGTCCTTTTTGGCGATCAATGTATTTTAAATATTCTTTTGAGAGATAAAGCAAAATATTATAGTTTAAATGAGAATTGTCAGGTTCATTACATTGAATTAATAAAAAGAAAGTACAGCGATAAATTTGTTAATCTAAGCACTGAACCAATTATTATTCATTATAGCTCCACACAGAAGCCTTGGGATAATAAAAATGACAGCTTGTATTATCGTGAAAAATATTGGTTTTTTCGCCATTTAGATTGGACATATTTATTGATTAGACCGAGTATAGACAATTCCAATTACACTAATTTATAGCCTTCTTATTCACATTTAGGCACAATAGAGCAAAATTCCAATGAGTAAAAAAGGATAATGAAAATGACTAAACATTATGATTATATTGCGATCGGTGGCGGTTCAGGTGGGATTGCTTCAATTAACCGTGCGGCAAGCTATGGCAAAAAATGTGCAATTATTGAAGCAAAACATCTCGGTGGTACTTGCGTAAACGTAGGTTGTGTACCGAAAAAAGTGATGTTCTATGGCGCACAAGTTGCAGAAGCCATTAATAACTATGCACCTGCTTATGGTTTTGATGTAGAAGTGAAAAAGTTTGATTACGCGAAATTAGTCGAGAGCCGTCAAGCTTACATCGGTCGTATTCATACGTCTTACAATAATGTATTAGCGAAAAATAACGTGGATGTTCTAAATGGTTTTGCGCGTTTTAAAGATGCGAAAACGATTGAAGTGAGCTATGCAGATGGTTCAACAGAATTAGTGACCGCCGATCATATCTTAATTGCGACGGGTGGCCGCCCAAGTATTCCTGCAGTAAAAGGTGCAGAATACGGAATTGATTCAAATGGTGTATTTGCTCTAAATGAATTACCCAAACGTGTTGCAGTGGTAGGCGCGGGTTATATTGCAGTTGAATTAGCGGGTGTTTTAAATAGCTTAGGTAGCGAAACACATTTATTTGTGCGCCAACATGCTCCATTGCGTAATCAAGATCCATTAATTGTGGAAACCTTGGTTGAAGTGTTAGCACAAGATGGTATCCAATTACATACCAAAGCATTACCAGAAGAAGTGGTTAAAAATGCGGATGGTTCGCTTACCTTGAAATTACAAGATGGTCGTGAAACTACAGTGGATACCTTAATTTGGGCGATTGGTCGTGAACCTGCTACTGATGTGATTAATCTTGAAGTAACAGGCGTGAAAACGAATTCACGCGGACAAATTATTGTTGATAAATACCAAAATACAAACGTACCTGGCATTTATGCTGTGGGTGATATTATCGAAGGTGGTATTGAATTAACACCAGTTGCCGTGGCGGCAGGTCGTCGTTTATCTGAGCGTTTATTCAATAACAAACCGAATGAGCATTTAGATTACAATCTTGTGCCAACTGTCGTATTTAGCCATCCGCCAATTGGTACAGTGGGTTTAACTGAACCGCAAGCAATTGAGCAATATGGTGAAGAAAATGTGAAAGTGTATAAGTCCTCTTTCACGGCAATGTATACCGCTGTCACTGAACATCGCCAGCCTTGCCGGATGAAATTAGTGTGCGTTGGCAAAGAAGAGAAAATCGTGGGCTTACACGGCATTGGTTTTGGTGTGGATGAAATGATTCAAGGTTTTGCTGTGGCAATCAAAATGGGTGCAACCAAAGCAGACTTTGATAATACAGTGGCGATTCACCCAACAGGTTCAGAAGAATTTGTGACAATGCGTTAATTGTAGATAAAGAAAGTGCGGTCAAAATCTCTGATGTTTTTGACCGCACTTTTTATTGTGATTTGTTATTAGGCTGCTGCGCGATTGCCTAATGTACCATCATCTTCCATTTCTTTAGCCACACCGACGACCTCAGCAATTTTGTCTCCTTCTTTGAAGAAGACAAAACCACCATGTTCCATTTTGACCCAAGGTTCATCTTTGGTGAGCGGGAAAGTCGTAATGATTGTGACTTTATCGCCATCTTTTGCGTAATCATTAAAATCGATGACGCCATCATCATCAATACGGTGCGCTTTACCAAAAGGGGCTTTACGTGTTAAGTAATGCAAATTGGTTGAGCAGTGGGCGATCATCCATTCTCCGTTTGAAAGAATGAAGTTAAAGGTACCTTTTTGTGAAAGCTCTTTAGTAATGTCTTGAATGGCTTCAAAAATTTCCATTTCAGACGGTTTACGACGGAAGCGATTTTTCAAATATTCCGCCATATAACAAAATGCCGTTTCTGAATCAGTTGAGCCAATCGGCTGGCAGAAACTCTCAGACATATCCGGTAATTCTTTTAAATTACCGTTGTGAGCAAACACCCAATTTTGTCCCCAAATTTCACGAATAAAGGGATGGGTGTTCTCAATGGTGACACCGCCTTGTGTTGCCTTGCGAATATGGGCAATCACATTGAGCGATTTAATGTTGTATTGTTTTACACAATCCGCAATCGGGGAT
>SKES01001594.1_pt1 | contig 12920 bp, 3 predicted proteins | sample 4826851 | NCBI WGS metagenome assembly SKES01 (sample SAMN11008803, study PRJNA524170) | human gut metagenome | biome: Human fecal sample; material: Feces; isolation source: fecal sample from pouch patient p52 | host: Homo sapiens | place: Israel: Tel-Aviv | collected 2016-09-04 | reverse complement strand
AGAAAAAAATATTACCACTATCACAATTACAAAGATTTTACTGATGTTCATCCAACCCAAGATTTTAGTTTTGGTTTGAAATTATTGACAATTGGCGAACCTGTCGAAAAAACAGGGACAACTGTTAATGGTAAATCTGATTTTCAAGGAGTATCTCTTGAACAGAAAACACCTTTAAAAACAGATCTCAATGCAAATCGTGTTGATTTAGCAGCGCTTACCTCTGGTTTGGTAAAAAATAAAGATAATCTTGGTATAAAAACACACTTACCGGATATTTCATTACCACAGGCAAGTCTTTATAAAATTAACCCAGCAGCATCAGGACAGTTTTTAGTTGAAACAGATCCACGTTTTACACAGAAATCAAAATGGCTAAGTTCTGATTATATGTTTAAGCAATTACGCAATGATCCTCAAAATTTGCTTAAACGTTTAGGTGATGGTTTCTATGAGCAACGCTTGGTGAATGAGCAAGTTAATAAGCTGACAGGAAGACGTTTCCTTGATGGGTATTTATCAGATTATGATCAATATAAAGCTCTGATGGATAATGGGGCACAATATGCTAAGCGTTTAAATTTGATTCCAGGCGTAGCATTAACATCAGAACAGATGAAAGAACTAACATCTGATATGGTGTGGATGGTTAAACGTGAAGTTACACTCAAAGATGGTAGTAAAGCAGAGGTATTGGTACCACAAGTTTATATTGTTGGGCGTAATACGGATATTGACAGTCGTGGTGCAGTGATTTCTGCAAATGATGTGATTATCAATACGCAAGGCGATATGAAAAATAGTGGTGTGATTGCAGGTCGTAACCTTACCCACTTAAGTGCCAATAATATTGAAAACTTGGGTGGAAAACTGCAAGGCAGAGAACTTTATTTGTTTGCGAAAAATCGCCTAGATAATTTAGGGGGTGAACTTAACGCTACAGAAAATTTGGTTGGTCATGCGAAAAATATCAACATTTCCAGCACACTTTCTGAAACAGCAGATAATGAACACTTTAAGCATAAAACGATTAATCGTGTTGGTGCAATTAATGTAGGAGAGAAAAATAATCCAGGGCAGTTGTTATTACAAGCCACGGAAGATATTACCTTCAAAGGTGCACAGATTAATGTGAAAGGGAATGCGGATATTCAAGCTGGCAATACGCTTAATGTTGGTACGGTAGAAACTGAAAATAAACAATATTTTGTAAAAGACAGTAATAACTATTATAAACTCAACCAGAATAATGAGATTGGGTCAGAATTTAATATTGAAGGCGATGCTCGTTTTGTTGGTAAAAATGCTATTGAAATGCGCGGGGCTTCTGCGGTCAGTAATGGCACAATGAGCGTGCTTTCAGAAGGTGATATTAATATTCATGAAAGTCGTCAGCAAGAACGTTTATCAGAGGCAACAAAATGGACTAAGCATGGTGTATTCCAATCAAAAGGCGAAACTCGTCGTCATAATCATAATTATGATATTGCAGAGGGCTCAACCTTAGATGCAGATAAAATTTATATTCATTCGAATAATGGTAATGTCGATATTCAGGGTTCAAATGCTGTAGCTGAAAATGGATTGGTTATTAAAGCAAATAATATTGATATACACGAGGCTGAGAACCGAGTTTACTCCGATGATTATTACAGCAAAAAAAGATCAGGCATATTGGGAGGTGGTATTGGAGTAACCTTTGGTTCTCAAAAACAAACCACAGAAAGTGATCAGACTAAGCTTTATGCGAAAGGTAGCCAAGTAGGTAGCTTGAACGGTAATACTACGATGATTGCGGAAAACACTTATACTCAAACTGCGAGTAAGGTGAGTGCAATCAAAGACGGCGATGTGAATATTCTGGCGAAAAAAGTCGATATTAAAGCTGCAGATGACAAATATGAAACCAATACCAAACATAAATTTGAGCAAAAAGGTTTAACTATTGCTATTAGCTCTCCTGTTATTTCTGCTATTCAAGCAGTACAAGGGGCTATCGAATCCACTAAACAAGTTGGCGATAGTAAACATGACCGAGTGAATACTATGTCGGCAGCTAATGCTGGCTTTGAGGCTTATCGTGCCTACCAATCTGGAAAAAAAGCTGTAACCGATGTCAAAGATTTTATGAATGGTGAAGGGGATGTCGACTCCTTGATCGGTGTACAAATCACTTATGGTCAACAGAAGAGCGAATCTCACTCTCATACTGAAGGAAAAACAGCCTATAAATCCCAAGTTAATGCTGGCGGCAAAGTAAATATTATGGCGACAGGTGCAGGAAAGGATTCCAATATTAATATTGAAGGCTCAGATATCTCAGGCAAACAAGGCACAACATTGATTGCAGATAACCAAGTCAATATCAAAGCCACAGAACAAAACCACCAAGAACGTAGTACCAATAAATCAAGTGGTTTTAATGCAGGGGTAGCCATTAAAGTGAGTAATGGTGAGGCTGCCGGGGTTACTGTAGGGGGTAATTACGGGAAAGGCTACGGCAATGGTGATGAAACCACTTATGTTGCAAGCCATGTGGGAGATAGCCAAAGTAAAACAGTGGTTAAAGCAGACGGAGATGTAACCCTTGCGGGCAGTCAAGTTAAAGGTAAAGGTGTCGAATTAGATGCAGAAAATCTGAAAATTGAAAGCTTGCAAGATAAATCTAGCTATCGCGGTAAGCAAATGAATGTAAGTGCTAGTGTGACAGTAGGCTATGGTTTTGCTGCGGGTGGTAGTTTCAATAAATCGAAAGTCAATACAGACTATGCGAGTGTAAATGAACAGGCAGGAATTTTTGCAGGTAATGATGGTTATGATATCAATGTAAAAAATAAAGTTTCTTCTGTTGGTGGCGCTATTATTTCAAGTGCACCAAAAGAGAAAAATCAAATGACAGCAGAAGATTTCGAATATTCAAATATTGAAAATTATTCTAATGCGAAATCATCTGCGATGGGATTGATGGGAGGTTTTTCTGTAGATCGTGATCAAACTTCTGATGAGGATAAAGCTTTAAATAAAATTTATCGTGGTGAGGATAGAAAGGGCGAAACCTTTGAACAGGCGAATCCAAATAAAGCAAATCAATCGCTGGTAAAATTTGGTTTAGGCACAGATGATGTTCATAGTACAGATTTATACGCTGCAGCAAAAATTGGTCTAGCTAATTTAGCGAGCAATAGAAGTCAAAGTGAAAATAATCAGAGTACAACTAATGCTGTGATTAGTGATGGTAACTTTAATATTGCGAGTACGCAGGGTAAACAGAATATTGAGACTATCAAGAAATCTACTGAGCAAGAAGTAAACAAACTTGAAAAAGTAGATCATGCGAAAATGCAAAAAGAGGTTGAGCAGGATGTTGCAACGATTCAAGCGTTTGCGAAGAATGTTGGTGGTGTTACGGATGAAGCTTATCGAACAATGTTTATCGCAGAACATCGGATGTTTACTCATAAAGTGGATGAAAAAGGAGACCCTATAGAGGATCCTGAAATTCTGAAAAAAATAAATGAAGAAGCGGATGCTAAGGGGTTAGATAGAACAAAATACCTTAAGCAGCAACTAGAAAAAGGACGCAATATTTATTTATTACATGAGTTATCAGATCAAGAACGCAATCAATTACAAAAAGTTACTTATACTGATCCAAAAACAGGGAAAACAGAGAGTAAATATGTCGTTGCATTTAATGGCATCTTTAATGATCATAATGCAGCAGCAAAATTTGCGGTACAAAACTATATTGCGGGCAGGGATGATAAAACAGGCAATATAGATCAAAAGGTATATAAAGATGTTTATTTTGTTCACCATCCTGAAGCGAAAAATGGTTTGTCAGAGCTCTTAGTGGCGGGTTATGAGAAAATGTTTGAAACTTCTTTTGGAAACCTATTAGGGATGGATAATTCGAGTTTACAAGCGATGAACATGATGAAGCAATATGGTAAAGATGATTTATACCTCGGTTCTCATAGTCGTGGAACATTAACTGTTAGTAATGCATTAAAAGCATTAAATACAGAAGACAACCGAGAGAAAAAATTGCTTTCAAACACCTCTGTTAAAATGGTGGGTCCTGCAGCTGATATAACAAGAGCGGATGGCTATTTAAGTCAATTGCAAACGGGTAAGGAAAGAACCACTTCAGATGGTTCAATTCGGATTGAGAATCATGCTAGTGACCCAGTAGGTAGTATGCCGATTTTATTGGGAGGAAACCCTGCAACGACATCTGAAAATAATCTCAATAAAGGTTGGATTGCACGTATTAGCGATATATTTGGTGACAATTCATCAGTACATAATTGCCATGGCTTAGGACAACGACAATGCGTTATTGATGGATATCGAACGAAGGGAGATCTTAAAATGGGAAATGAGCAAACCATTTTTAATTTAAATAAATCAAAAGGAGAATGATATGAAGATTCTATTTTTTATATTTGGTTTGCTAACAATCAATGCTTGTTCTTTTGGAGGATTTCAACCACCACCACCACATGATCATTGGCGTTTGCATAATTCTAGGGCTTTATTTCCTAACTCAGATCCTCAAGGACGTATTAATTTTCTTGAAAGAAGAAAAAAAGACATGTCGGATTGTGGTATGGATTTTGTGACAGGTGAAAGTGTTAATCCAGAAGAGAATCTTTGTTTAGAGAAAAAAGGTTGGTATCTTGAAGGTGGTCCAGTTTGTGAAGAAAGGCTAATGTGGGATAGTCCAATATGTATCCAATGGCGAAAAAAACATAGCAAACCTGATGCTAAGCCTTGGGGATAAATAATGCAGAAGTATTTTAAGCAGAGTACAATTTAACTCGATACAAAGTGCAGTCAATTTTAAAGAGTTTTAAAATCTCTCAAAAACTGACCGCACTTTGTATTTTCAACGATACTTATGGTAAGCAAACCTTATAATTTCACATCCAACTTCGCGTAAGCTCGTTCTACTTTTTCCAATGCTTTTTCTACGGAAATATCACGGGCAAGTAATACACCTAAACGGCGATGGGCATTGACTTCGCCTTTGCCGAAAAGGTGAATATTACTATTAAACCTAAACCTTGCATTGGTGTATAGTAAAGATTCCAATAGCCAATCTAGCACGACAAAAAGTGGCAAATTAGAGAACCGTTTTAATAAAGATGATGTTCAAAAAGAACTTGATTTCCAACGTGAGGTGACAGAGAAATTTGGACCAAATGTCGCGGAAGCAGGAAGTTTGCTTGCTAATAAATTTGGCGAAGAAGCGAAAGCGAAGCGTCATGAAGCCGCAATTGCGTTAGAAGAAGCAGAAAAAGCCAAGGCAGAAAACAACAACGAAACTAACCGCACTTTAGTAAAACAAGCACGAGATAATTTTGAGACAGCGAGTCGCGAAGCTAAAGAATGGGAAACGGGTGGAAGTAAACGCCTTATCATTGATTCGGCATTAAATGTTATCAGTACCGCTTTAGCTGGCAGACCGGCAGCGGAAGTGGTGGCTTCAGGATTATCACCTGCGGTGAATAATCAAATTAAGAAAGCGACAACAGATGCAAAAGGCAATGTGAATACCGCGCTCAATTTGACAGCTCATGCACTTTGGGGCGCGGTAGAGGCTTATGCAGGCAACCGTAATGTTGCTGCTGGTGCTGCGGGTGCAGCTGGTGGTGAGACGGCGGCTCATTTCCTTGCCTCGACACTTTACAATAAATCACCTGAAAAGCTTAGCGAAGAAGAAAAACGTACGGTATCGTCTTTAAGCCAAGTAGCAGCAGGTATTGCTGGTGGTACTTTATCGGATAGCTCTGATGGGGCAATTATTGCAGCTAAAACAGCGAAAGATTCAGTGGAGAATAACAGCATGGCTGATGACGTTCATCCTAGTGATGAGCGTAAGCAAAACATTGAAATGTATGCCAAGGTTTTATTCAATGGAGATGAAGATAAAGCTAAAGAATATCAAGAAGGTCTAGAGATTGCAGAAGCTCAAGGGCAACTTGATAGTGTTAAAGAAACAGCGAATGCTGTTGTTAATTTAGATGATACCGTTGTCTCTTTATGGGAAGCTATCTCAAACCCAGAGAAAACCTATAATAATGTTGTGGTCTCGTTGAAAGATTGGGATGAGGCTTATGCGCGTGCTCTTCAAGAAAATCCAAAACTCGCGGGTGAAATGCAAGGTTACCGCCAAGGCCAAATGAAAGGTGTTTCAACTGGAGGAGTGGTGCTAAGTGGTGCGGGATTGGCGATAGCTAAGTCTATTGCCAAATTAAAAAATGGAAAGATTGATGTAGCCCATTCCAGTGTTAATGTTGCGAAAATCAGCAAATATTACAGTTAATCAATCTCTTGATAACCAACAAGGTGAGATTTTATCGGCTGGTCGAGTTGATATTGTAAATCCAGATTTAACCTTGGTTGTAAATAATGCACTAGGAAAAATTGAATCGGTGATTGGCACAACATTACAAGCCAAAACATTAGCGGATGAAGGTTCGATTAGAACAAAAGGAGATTTGGGTATTGAGTTAAATGATAGCTTTACCCTAAATAAAGCCTTTGGTGTAGGCAATAATCTTACTTTTAAAACAAAAGGTGATTTTGTTAATAATTCCAACCTTGTGGTAGGTAATTCAGCATCAGTTGAAGGATCTACTATTCAAAATAATGCTAATGCAGAAATTTCCTCGATAAACACTCGCATTCAAGCCAATAAACTGGATAACTTTGGTTTAATAGATGGTGACACCACAGTGATTAAAGCCAATGATGTCAATAATATCGGTACTGCACGTATTTATGGTAGTCATCTTGCCATTCAAGCAAATAATTTAAATAATCTTGAGAACACTGACGGAACAGCAGCGACTATCGCTGCTCGCGAGAGACTTGATTTAGGTGTCAGTAATTTAGTAAACCGTAACCATTCACTTATTATGAGTTTAGGTAATATCTATATTGGTGGACAGTTAAATGACAATAATCAAGCAACTGGTTATGCAAATAGCATTGATAACGGTAGTGCAACCATTGAAGCTTTAGGAAGTGGTTGGATTAAAACAAATCGTCTGCTAAACCACGATTTACATTTAAGGTTAGGACATAAATATACTAAAAATCATTTTGTTACTTATTCCCCATTTGATAGTAGTGCGACTTATTATAGTAATGAAGGAGAAAAAGGTGAGGGTTATTTAGATCATGTTAATAATAGTCGTCATAATAGCAATCAATATTTTCGTTTCAATGATGGACGTAAAGCTGTGGCAGCTCGAAATTGGCTGAAACAAGATTACATTCGAACCACAGATACTAATACCATTGAACACCAAGATCCCAGTAAATTGCTTATCGGGCAATCTTTACATTTGGAAGGGGGGGAGTATACGAATAAACACTCTCGAATTGTGATTGGTGACACCTTATATTTAGCGGATAAGGCGATTAAGGAACCCGTCAGTACAGTAAGTCAAGGATTACTAAAACTGAGTAATATTGATGTTGATGGTGAAATTCATCGTCGAGATATCGGTTTGAAAAAAGATATTAAAAAAGAACATCGTCATCATGGTTCGAGAGGTAAAAAAGTTTGGGCTGTGTATGGAGGAGATGAACAAAAAATTGACCGCCTCTTACCTGTCGAACCGTTCAAATTTGGGCTGGAACTTTTAAAAATAGGTGAGCCGGTGGAGTCTACTGGCATAATTGTTGGGGATAAATCAGATTTCCAAGGCATTTCATTAGCGGAGAAAACACCTTTAAATACAGATTTAAATGTTCACCGCGTTAATCTAGAAGCAATCACGTCTGGAGTGATGAAAAATAAAGATAACCTTGATATCAAAACGCATTTACCAGATATTTCATTGCCACAGGCAAGCCTTTATAAAATCAACCCTGAGGTATCAGGACAGTTTTTGGTTGAAACAGATCCGCGTTTTACACAGAAATCTAAATGGCTCAGTTCTGATTATATGTTCAAACAGTTGCGCAATGATCCACAAAATATGCTTAAACGTTTGGGCGATGGTTTTTATGAACAACGTTTAGTAAACGAACAAATTAATCAGCTCACTGGTAGACGTTTTCTAGAAAATTACTCTTCCGATTATGACCAATATAAAGCCTTGATGGATAACGGGGCATACTACGCCCAAAAAATGAATTTAGTACCAGGCGTTGCTTTGACATCTTCTCAGATGAAAGAGTTAACTTCTGATATGGTTTGGATGGTAAAACGTGAAGTGACTTTAAAAGATGGTTCTAAGAAAGAAGTATTAGTGCCACAGGTTTACGTTGTTGGACGTAATACCGATATTGATAGTCGAGGTGCAGTGATTTCTGCCAATGATGTCATTATGAATATCAAAGGTGATGTACAAAATAGTGGCGTAATTTCTGGACGTAATCTAACAGGCTTAGCCGCAAATAATATTGAGAACTTAGGTGGTCGCTTACAGGGTCGAGAACTTTATTTGGTAGCTAAAAATATGCTCAATAATCTTGGTGGAGAGTTAAATGCAACAGATCATTTAGTTGCTCAAGGAAAGCATATTAATATTGAAAGTACCACGAGTGAAACAGAAAACACACCTGATTTTTACCAAAAATCACTAACACAACAAGCATCTGTAAAGGTTGGCAATGATAACAAAAAAGGCAGTGCTAGCTTTATTGCGACTGAAAATATTACTGTAAAAGGTGCAAATGTAGATGTGAATGGAAATGTGGTTTTCTCTGCAGGTAAAGCATTGAATTTTGGTACGGTAGAAACTGAAAATAAAGAGCATTACGTACCAAATGCAGATAATTACTATAAGCTTGATCAAAAACAAGAAGTTGGCAGTCAGTTAAATGTTACAGGAAATCTTGATGCTGTAGGTAAAAGTGCGGTTGAAATGCGAGGTGTTTCGGTAACCAGTAATGGCACCATGAATGTACTTTCTGACGGTAATATCAATATTCAAGAAGCACGTTATAAAGAGCAGTTGTCGAGTGCATCCAAAAGTAAATCTAGAGGTTTAACAAGCTCAACGACAGAAGTTTATCGACATAAACACGATTATGATGTTGCGGAAGCCTCAAATTTAGATGCAGATAAGATTTATCTTCATTCAAGCAAAGGTAATGTCACTATTCAGGGCTCAAATGTGGCTGCAGGTAATGGCTTGACGGTGAAGGGTAAGAATATTGATATTCGTGAGGCTGAGAACCGAGTTTACTCTGATGATTTTTATAGCAAGAAAAAATCAGGGATGCTAGGTGCTGGTATAGGGGTTGCTTTTGGTACCCAAAAACAAACCACGGAAAGTGACCAAACTAAGCTTTATGCCCAAAGTAGTCAAGTTGGTAGCCTCAAGGGTAATACTACAATGATTGCTGAGCAATCATACGCACAAACAGCGAGTACTGTGAAAGCGATAGAAGGTGATGTAAATATTCTAGCTCAAAAAGCTGAAATTAAAGCAGCAGATAATAAATATGAAACGAATACTAAGCAAACTTTTCAGCAAAAAGGCGTTACTATTTCCTTAAGTTCTCCAGTGATTTCAGCTATTCAGGGAGTCGCTAAATCAGCTGAAATGATAGGGAAAAGTAAACATGCTCGAGTAAATGCAATGACAGCAGCGAATAGCGCATATAACGTGGTTCAAGCAGGCCAAGCTCTAGGTGAGTTAGCTGGTGCGGCTAGTGGTGCTGGGCAAGCCGCTGGTGGTTCTACGGGGCTCAAAATTTCAATCACTTATGGTCAACAACAAAGTGAATCCAGAACACATACTGTGGGTAATACTGCTGCTAAGTCTCAAGTCAATGCTGGCGGTAAAGTGAATATCATCGCTACAGGAGCGGGTAAAGCATCAAATATTGATGTTGTTGGATCTGATATATGGGGAAAACAAGGAACAACTTTAATTGCTGATAATCAAGTAAATATCAAAGCAGCAGAGCAAACACATCAAGAGCGTAGTACTAACAAATCCAGTGGATTTAACGCTGGGGTTGCTATTGATATTGGAAAAGGTGTTTCAGCTGGATTAACTGTAGGTGGAAACTATGGTAAAGGTTATGGTAATGGTGATGAAACTACATATGTAGCAAGTCATGTAGGTGATATTCAAAGTAAAACCGTGATTCAGGCAGGTGGAGATGCTAATGTAATTGGTTCAGGGATCCAAGGAAAACGAGTAGAGCTTAGTGCTGAAAACCTCAATATTGAGAGCTTGCAAAATAAAGCAAGCTATGATGGAAAACAAATGAACGTAAATGGTTCGATAACAGTTGGTTATGGTTTTTCTGCAGAGGGTGGTTATAGTAAGTCTAAAATGAATTCAAATCACGCATCTGTGAATGAACAAGCAGGAATCTATGCGGGTGATGAAGGCTATGATGTGAATGTAAAAAATCACACAGATTTAAAAGGTGCACTCATTACTTCAACTCAACAAGCTGAAAGCTCAGGATTAAATCAATTTAGTACTGGTACATTAAGCCATAGTGATATTGAAAACCACTCATCTTATAAAGGTTCTTCAATAGGTATATCTGCTAAGGGAGCAGCAAAAGGCGGATGGACTGGTCAAGAGAAAAATGGTATTTCTGGTAGTGTAGGTTATGGTCGCGAAAGTGATAATCAAAATAGCGTGACTAAAAGCGGTATCAATACTCAAAATATTGAAATTCGTAATGAAAACGCACAACAAGCACTTACAGGGCAATCCATCACTGAGACACTTGCAGCAATTAAAACCGATATCAGTACTGATAATGCGGAAAGTCAAAGTGGTAAATTAGAAAATCGTTTTGATAAGAATGCTTTACAAAAAGAACTTAATATACAGGTGGATGCAACAAAAGGATTTGTTCAAACTGCGAGTGCTGCTGGGAATGCAATTGCAAATAAATTAGGTGAAGAAGCGGTTGCCAAACAACGTGAAGCACAAGCTGCTCAAGAAGCGGCTGACCGTGCGTATAAAGCTAACCCAAGCAAAGAAAATGAAGCCGCACTAAATACCGCAAATCAAAATCTGATAACGGCTAATAATGAAGCGGACAAGTGGCAAACTGGAGGAAAATATAAGCGAAAAATTGATGGCGCAATGAATGCGATTTCTGCTGCATTAGGTGGTTTGCCGGCTGGTGGTATTGTTACCTCCGCACTTTCGCCAGAAATAAATCATCAAATTAAGCTAGCCACTGAGGGTAGCCCTATGGCTAATAAGGTTGCCCATGCAGTTTGGGGCGCGGTGGAAGCTTACTCCGCAAATCAAAATGCAGCAGCGGGAGCTGGCGGTGCTTTAGCGGGTGAGGTGATGGCTGATGTAATTGCAAAAGAGCTTTATGGTAAAAAGCCAAATCAACTTAATCGAGGGGAGAAAGAGGTCGTATCTTCTGTTAGTCAAGCCGCCGGTGCTTTAGTGGGTGGAGCGGCAGCAAATAGTAGCCAAGGAATTGGTGTAGGACTAACTACAGCTAAGAATGCCGTGGAGAATAATTTCTTGAGTGATGCATCAAGAGCGAGATTAAATGCCTTAAAAACAAAATATCATCGTGGAGAAAAATTAACAAACAAAGAAAAATTGGAGTTTAGAGATTTAATTGAATCAGATCAGCGTAGTGACATTCTCTTGGATAAATTTAGAAAAGATCCAAATTCCTTAAATAGCAAGGAAAGAGAGGCATTTTTAAGCTATGTAGATCGTTATTATATAGAAACTGTTACGGGGAATACCGCATCTGGTTATAAATTGGCATCACCAACATCACTGGTTAATGCTCAAAATCGTTTTGAATCAGAATATTTAATAAACGATCCTGTACCAAAACGAGATTATGGTCATTTCCCTTTTGCTGGTACGGATGCGCAAAGATCGCAAGCAGTGAATACTTTGCCAGAAGAGAGTAAGAACTGGCTAGGATGGCGTTCTGAAAAACATTCTCGTGATGAAGATATGTATTATACTGTCAAGAACGAACTTGATGCTTCTGAGAATTATAAAAATTCAGCGAATGGGAAAATAGCTTATTCAGTTAAGGATGGGTTGGAGGCAGGCTCTATGTTTGCTTTAGGTAGTGGAACTGCTGTTGTAAGAAGTGTTGCCCTCATGGAGAAAGCCGCCGCAACAGTTGGAGGTGAGGCTATTACTCTAGCTAATAAAGGGGGGCAAGTGTTACGTCTTGGCAAAGATGCGGCAACAAAAGCTTACATTGATGGTCAGATAAGATATGTTAATTTAGTTGATAAGGGAATTAAAGCCTACAATACCACTTTAACAAAAGCAGCAAATGCCTATATCAACGGACAGCTTGCGTATGCGGATGCTATTGCGAAAGGAGTTAATACAGCTAAAATAGCGGCACGAGAAGGTATTGAAGGAACTCGGGAATTAGTGAGTCAAGGGATTTATTATTCTTATCGACCAGCTGAGTTGGTTGTTGATACTGGGAAAGCTATAGCTTCAATGCCTAAACCATATAAGACAGCACTTGGTGTCAGTACTGGTGCAGGGGTCGCAGGTGAATCGTTTTATTATATGGATGGCTCGAAAAGTTTATCTAATCCAGCAGATGTTTTGGGCTCTGTATATAATGTTGGTGTAAATGCAGCTTATGATTCCGCTTTTTATACGGCAAACCCATTGCAATCTTTAGGACTTGATACATTGAAAGGGATTGCTAAAGATGGTAAAGGTGCTAACGATGCTTTTTATGATTCTGGTAAATCTAATAGCATATCAATGAGCATTGAGGGGTTAGGTAAAAAATTTGGTTTGAGTGATACAATGACTAAATTTATATCTTCATCAGTTAATAATGCTGTTGATTATAATAAAGAAAGCATAAATAGAGATAAGCCTTCTAAAGGAGAATAATGAAATTTATTATTACACTAATAAAAGTAGCTATAGTTTCTTTTTTAGCTACATCAATTT
>SKES01001591.1_pt1 | contig 12962 bp, 13 predicted proteins | sample 4826851 | NCBI WGS metagenome assembly SKES01 (sample SAMN11008803, study PRJNA524170) | human gut metagenome | biome: Human fecal sample; material: Feces; isolation source: fecal sample from pouch patient p52 | host: Homo sapiens | place: Israel: Tel-Aviv | collected 2016-09-04 | reverse complement strand
GTATAGGTATATGTATTAGTACACAAAAGCGCAAAAACGTGGGAAAGCCTGTTATATCAGGCTTTTTATGTTTTAAGTGCTACCATTTTAACACATTAGTGCTACCATTTTAACACATTAGTGCTACCATTTTAACACATTAGTGCTACCATTTTAACACATTAGTGCTACTGATTTAACAAAAAGTTGCACTTTGTTTTAGATAGTGGTATAATAGCATTATAGAAAGGCAAGAAAGATGAACGAAGTAGAAAAGAAGCCAGAGGTGTGGCAACTAACCAATATAAAGAATAAGCAGTTAGCTAAAAGTAAAAATTTTCGCATAACAAGTTTAGCAAACAGAATGACGACAGCGCAGAATATATTATTTTCTTTCGCATTGCTAAACGCAAAAGTTGATGGTGATTTTGCTGAAGCCACTTTCACAATTGATGAACTAAAAAATTTTGTTTCTCTTTTAGATTATGAAAGAAACAGAACATCACGAATTTTACAAGATCTAAAATCAGTTGGGGAAAGCAGTATTTTGATGATTGATGAGAAGATGATTAACGACCCGCTGAATGGTTCCGCTAAAGGAATTATGATTTTCAGTTCTTATTCTTATCAAAAAGGAAAATACCATTTTATATTTAATTCAAATAAGATAGAAAAAGATGGTGTAGCTCCGATTATTGGAGTTTTGAGATCTAGAGAAGAAAATCCGTTGATCTATAGACTAGATATGTTTGCATCACTCAATTTTTCAGGGCAAGCGTTGTATGAAAATATCCTCATAGCGAATCAATCAGGATTACGAAAAATTCAATTAAGCAATGAGGATCTTCGCGGAATTTTTGGTACTTTCGGGAAATCGATGGAACGATACGATGCAATTAAACGAAAACATTTAGCTCCAGCCGTCGAAAGCATCAATAGCAATACAGAATTAAACATCATTTATGAGCCGTTAAAAAATGGTCGAAAAATAATTGGTGCAGAATTGCGATGGACTACTGAGAAGACAAAATTAGCTTCAAAGGCACAAATAGCAACTGCGACTGAGTTGTATGTTGAACTACTGGGATTTGGATATGCTCAAGATAATAGCCTTCTCAAGGAATTATACAACATCAATGAAAAAACTATAGGTGATGCAATAAACATTATTAAAAGAGCAACTAAAGAAATTAGCGAAATTAGGTCGGCTATTGAAAAAACGGCACAAAAAAAAGAAACTACTGTTAAACCTAATAATCCAGTAGTGGAAAGCAAGGTAATTTCCGAAAAAGAATCGAACGAGTATGGTTGGTTTTTCAGCCGCTTTGAATCAGTTGAAAAGCCAACAGAATCGGAAATATTAGGATACTTAAATGGTTTTGTTGAATCTGATAGGAACAATGTATTAGAGTTGGCATATGAGATTTTTAATCGAAATGGCGGGGAAAAAGCAACGTACATAGCAACCGTTCTTCGAAATTGGAGACAAAAAGGTATAACGACGGTTGAAGATGCAAGAAAATCTTATGATGCAAGTTATGCTGTTAAACGTGATGATAAAAAGACTAGGAAACGGAGTACAAAAACAAATGTTCCGAAGTGGTCGAATCAGGATTATAAAAATGAAACGACAGAAGAAGAACAGGCCGACATGAAGGAAGAAAAAAATAAGTTACTAGCTAAAATAGACAATCCATCGCAAGAGCCACCCGTTGTCGAAGGACAAACCAATATTTACGATTTTTTAGACGAATAAAAAGGACGGTTTATCCGTCTTTTTTTATTGCTTTGTTTTTAACTAGGTTAATAGCCTAGTTATATTATTAAATCGTAAAAAACAGGGCTTCGATTTTTAGCTGCATTTTATAATTGTTTTATTATGTTTTAAGAACTTAAAAGTTGGGGTGGTATATTTACCCTACCAGCACCTTTCGTTTCGATTTTTAACAGTAACTAATATAGAAATGAGAGCTAAAAATCGATTTCAACAAAATATCTGTAAAGAAAATGTGTAGAAAGTGATATAATTGTTATACATAACGTTATGTATAACATATATAATCGACAAAAAAGAGGTGAGAATATGAGTGTGCAAATTAGTATGCGTGTATCAAAAGAACAGAAAGAAAGACTTGTAGAATTATCTAAAAAACAGAATAAGAGTTTGACGCAATATGTTTTAGATAGATGTATTATAGAAGATGTCGATACAAATATAGACGATGCTACACATTCTAGCAATCGTGTAGAAAATATGCTACAAAACCAAATAGAGCAATTGCGTGAGGATTTTGAACGCGAGCGCGCTCAACTCGTGGATCAAATTGATCAAAAAGACAAGCAGATTGCCGACTTGATCGAAACAAGTAACAATCAACTCCAGCTGATTGGAGCTCTCACAATGAAGAATGAAACATTATTGCTAGAAACAAAAAAGAGCTGGTGGCAACGTCTGTTTTCCAAAAAGGATCATTAATTGAATGTATTGAGGTAGCATTTTGAAAAACTTGAAAGAACAAAAGAAAAGTGCAAAAACGGCGCAAGCAATTCTCGATGCACGTGCACTATATCCAGATAGCTCCTTGGCCGATCTTTATGATGAGTTAACCATGCCAGTAGAACTTAGACGAGCTCACCAAGCTAACGACAAAGCTGTTATGGAAGCTTATGGTATGACAAAAGTTGTAGATGGAAAGAAAACTTGGTTAACTGAAAGTGAAACAGTTGCAAGACTTTTCGAGATGTATGAAGAGTTAACAAAATAGACCTAAATTAGGTCTATTTTGTGTATAATCAACCTTGACATTATGATATAATTTAATAGACTTCGATGAGCTGCTGATGATAAAGGTAGCCGCGCAAGTCGTCGGAGTTAATAAAACTTCGGAGGAAAAACAAAATGGAAACATTTTTAATCGCTGTTGCTGCGGAAGTAGTTGGTGGCCTGATTGTTGAGCTTGTTAAACTCTCTATCCAGATTGTCAATGATATCCGCTAGTATCGGCGAAAACTAAAAAACATTAAGCTCACTATATGGGGATATAGTGAGCTTTTTTGTGTCAAAAAAAGCAAGTTTGGGGAAACTTGCTTTTGAAAATAAAATCCGGAATTAAAGTAATATACTTAAATTCAAAATGGATACATTTAAAACTAAAAAACATTAAAATCAACCACAAGAAAGGAAACTCTTTGTATTGATTCAAGTAAATTTTATCTTTTTTTCTAACAAATGTCAATAATTGTAGTCTATTTTTTACTTTGAAAATAACTAATATAACAGCCTAGTTTACGTCTCGATAAAAACGTTCGAGCTTATCTTTTAATACGTCTATCGATAGTTCAAGACGTCTGATGTTATCGTCCAAAGTATCTATATCATCATCTGCTCGTAGCTGCATTGCTTCACATACAATCTTAAACATTAAATCTTTCATGATTTCATCATAACAAATATTTCAATACGATTAAAAAAATTTTTTATTCTGCTCATTTTTTAACTGTTCGGTAAAATTTTCGAAATTTCGATACCAAATAGTTAAATTTTTTGCATAAATTGTTAAAAAATGATGATGAGATAGTCATTCTGAGCTGATTTCAGTTTAGAGGGCGGACAATCTATCGCTAAAATTCCTTACAGCCCCAACGGCTGGGGCTGTTTTTTTGCTTATTGTTCAACTTTCCGAAAAAGACCAATTTTTCGGAAAGTTGTTCTATGATTTAATTAGAATACTTAGTTAACTAACATTGTGAGCAGTCAAAAATTAGAGATTAAGTTTCAGGATACTTGAAGAGTATTTTCTAAAAACATTGTAGAAACATGAATATAGTTACTATGATTTATATTTCTTGTGGCGTGCTGTAGAATATAATTTTTAACAAGATACTATTTTTGAATTGCATATAACAAAAAGCGATATGACTTTTAAGTCATGTCGCTTTTTTGTTTTAATATTATAATAATGCCATATAAAATGCTTGAATGAAGAAAGTTAGAAAAACTTCTGAAGTCTATCAAAACATAAATTAAAAATCATGCAGGAGGAATCTTTTTATGGATTATCAACATCCACCTTGAATATTTGATTTATAGGTGTTTTACAAAGATATTTTATAATATAGTCGAAGGAGAAAAAAATGATTCAGAAAGAGTTTAAAACTTTAAAAGACGAAGAACTTTGCTGTGTCCAAGGTGGAGGCATGTTTTGTACATTATTTATGGGATATCATCCACCAGTTTCAGTCGAAAATGGTTACCAAACAGGATCAAAATTAATTAGTATTTACGAGAGATATCGTAGTATTTACCCATAAAAAGATGATAAAGGATTATGAAGATGAAATATCTCAAACATATATTGTCCATACTAGTATTTTTCACTATAGATCAATTTATTTTAGAATATATTGCTGTGTATGTTACAACTGTGTTTAATGGTAGTATCACTTTCATGGTCCTTTGTCTTTTGCTGCTTCAAACATTTTTGATAAGCTTTATTGTATTATGGATGAAAAAGGAAATACCGCTAAATTTAAAATTTCCAAAATGGAAATGGTTTTACCTTTACTTCTTTCTTTTAGTTATTCTTTTATCAATATTGGAAGCTTGGGTCAAAAATATTTTCCATAACTTTATCGTTTTAGCACCATCCGTATCCAATGTTAAACTTCCTAGTTCTGTCTATTTAAAGGGGGCAGGTATTTCAAGCATATTGTTTTTCATTTATGCAATTGGGACAGGCCCTATCAAGGAAGAAGTGATATTCAGAGCTTATGTAATGAATGCATTCTTCAAGAATAATAAATATCACTTAGATGTATTACTTTCAGGACTTCTATTTGGAGTAGCACACCTAGTCTTTAGGTACAGAGATCCTATTTCTTTCGTTATTTATTTTGTTTATGGTTTATTTTTTGCTGGAATTTATAAGAAATACAAAGATATTAGGTTAGTAATTCTCCTACACAGTTTTTGTAATTTTTATGTTTATATAAAACCTATTTGGATTTTCATCTACAATTATATATATTGGCATTTTTTGGTGTAGCATTGCGAATAGAAAATGAGAGTGTGGACTATTTTTAACCATAAAAAAAGCAAAACAATAACTACTTTTATAGGATATATGGTAAAAACAGCATTGCTGTTTTTTATATACCCAATTTATCATAAAATTAAAATATAGCTTTCCCATCTATTAAACTTAATCTAGACTCTATTTGATTACTAATGGATTTAAAGTATAGTATATCAGAGCAATGAAGTATTTAATAGGTTACATTGCTTTTTTAATTAAAAATGTATGGTATTAATACTTAAATAAAAATATGTTAAAATAAAGAAAACAATAAAAAATTAGGTAGATATACATGAAAGATTTAAAAAAGGAAATTGGGAAAAAAATAAAAGTAGCGCGACTTAACAGAGGTATGACTCAAGCAGATATCTGCGATGACGAGTCTGAATTAACTATTCGTCAACTCGTTCGTATTGAAAATGGTCAGGCAATGCCTACTATCCCTAAATTAATGATTTTATCTAAAAAACTAGGGATTTCTATCCAAAATATTGTTGATGTTGAAAATATAGAAATTTCTAAGGAATATATGAGGCTAAAAACAGAACTCATTAATTTCCCAACTTATGCAGATGAAGATAGAGTTAAACACAAAGAAGATATTTTAGAAATAATAAGTGAAAATTACTATGATGATCTACCTGAGGAAGAACAACTTTTTGTTGATGTTTTCCAAGCGCGTCTTGACATTTATGAGAGTTTAGATGTGAGCTACGGCCTTGTTTTGCTAGAAGAATATTTTCAGCAAATTTTAAAAAAATCAAGCTTTAATATAAACGACTTACTGATTATTGAATTATATTTTTTTTGCTGTGTAATAGGAATAGAAGATACGACATATTTCGAAAAGTTAGCTGAAAAAGTATTACTTTTTACAGATTACGAAGACAAAGACTGTATGGTGTATCTAGAAAAGATACTATTGATTGTCACTGCTAAACTAGTGGACAATAATGATGAAAATTCAACAAAATACATCAATTGTTTTAAAGAATTAATTAATCAAACACGCCATGTCTTTTATAAACCTTTTATTTATATGTTTGAAGCTAAGTATACCCTTAATATAGAAAAAGATAGGGAAAAAGCTGAAAATCTGTACGAAAAAGCAATTACCTTTGCTACTTTATTAGATGATGATTTGCTAGTACAAAGAATTTTAGAAGAAAAGAAATCAATTTTTTAATAACATGACTTTCAAGTCATGTTATTTTTTTGGTTTTACAATTATACTTATAACATAAAGAAAACGGATACAAAACTAGAAGGAGTTAGCAATATGAAAAATAACATTAAAAAATATTTACTACTTTTAGCAAGTTGGGGTTTTTGGTTATTCCTGTGAAAATAAATGGAATAGTTTATGAAGTAACTCCGGAATATGTAGAATATAATAGAATTACTGTAAAAAATACTCACAATCGTTCTATGCTATTCCGAGTTGATGTGAACCATCAGTTATCCAAGTTACTCTACATAGAACCAAATTCTTCAAAAAGTTTTGTCCGGAAAGGAAAAATAACCAATTTGTATATCAAAGAATTAAAATAACTAAAAAAGTTGGAAGTAAATATGACGAATTGATCTCGTTTCATTTGAAAAAGCGAGATCAATATTTTTTATAAGGATTTAAATCCCACATATTCATTGGGACCAAAACAAAATTAACTAAAATATTTGAGATTGAAGAAAAATTCATTGTTTTAGATGGATGATTACTTCATTTTTTTATACTTAACAAATAAAATTTATTACAAGTGGTTTTTTCACTACATCACTAAAAATAAAATATTGAAATTCAATAAAAAATAAAATATACTATATACAATTTTAATTTTTTGAAAAGGAGAAAATTATGAAATTCCGTCGACAACACTACCGTCCTCAAGTAGATCAGATGGATTGTGGGGTTGCCTCTCTAGCCATGATATTTAGTGTCTACGGATCCTATTACTCGATTGCTCACCTACGTGAGTTGGCGAAGACTACGACAGAAGGGACTACTGCTTTAGGATTAGTTAGAGTAAGTAAAGAACTAGGATTTGAAACACGTGCTATACGAGCAGATATGTCATTGTTTGATATAGAAGATATATCCTATCCTTTTATAGTTCATGTAAAAAAAAATGAGCACCTTCTGCATTACTACGTAGTCACTGGTCATGATAAAAAAACTATACACATAGCTGATCCAGATCCATCTGTCAAAATGATTAAAATGTCTCGAGAACACTTTGAGAATGAATGGACTGGTGTGGCTATTTTTCTTGCTCCTACTCCAGATTATAAACCTCATAAAGATGCAAAAAATGGTCTATTATCTTTTATTCCAATTTTAACCAGACAAAAAAGGTTGATTATAAATATTATTTTAGCTACTTTACTTGTTACTTTAATAAACATTGTTGGTTCATACTATTTACAATCTATTATTGATGCTTATGTTCCAGACCAGATGAGAAGTACGTTAGGGATAGTCTCTATCGGTTTAGTATTAGTATATATATTGCAACAAATATTAAATTATGCTCAAGATTATCTCCTTTTGATATTAGGCCAAAGATTATCTATAGATGTTATACTTTCTTATATTAAGCATGTATTTCATCTTCCGATGTCTTTCTTTGCTACACGCCGAACTGGCGAAATAGTTTCTCGGTTTACAGATGCTAATAGTATCATTGATGCTCTTGCTAGTACAATTCTGTCAATTTTTCTAGACGTTTCAATCGTACTTATAATATCTATAGTGTTATTTTCTCAAAATATATATTTATTTTTCATCAGTCTTTTAGCACTTCCGATCTATACGGTTATCATCTTTTCCTTCATGAAACCATTCGAACGAATGAACCGTGATACCATGGAAACCAATGCAATACTATCTTCTTCTATTATCGAAGATATTAATGGAATTGAAACCATAAAATCTCTGACAAGCGAAAATTCTCGCTACCAAAAAATTGACAAAGAGTTTGTCTCTTATCTGAAAAAGTCTTTCATCTACAGTCGTGCAGAAAGTCAACAAAAAGCCTTAAAAAAAGTTGCTCAATTAATACTCAATGTTGCTATTCTCTGGATGGGAGCAATACTAGTAATGAACAATCAGATGACCCTTGGGCAACTAATCACCTATAACACTTTACTTGTTTACTTCACAAACCCTCTAGAAAACATCATTAACTTACAAACTAAATTACAAACAGCTCAAGTAGCCAATAATCGACTTAATGAAGTCTATCTAGTAAAGTCGGAATTTGCCGAAAAGAAGACTGTACAAGATATGAGCTTGATAAAAGGAGACATAACATTTAAAAATGTTAGCTATCAATATGGTTATGGTCGTAATATACTTACGGATATCAATCTAAATATTGTCGAAGGCTCTAAAATTGCATTTGTAGGAATTTCTGGTTCCGGTAAAACTACTCTAGCTAAAATGATGGTTAACTTCTATGATCCTAGTCAAGGAGAAATATCAATTGGGAATATAAATCTCAACCAAATTAACAAACACACATTGAGACGCTATATCAATTATTTACCTCAGCAACCCTATGTCTTCAATGGAACCATTTTAGAAAATTTACTTTTAGGGGCAAAAGAAGGGACGACACAAGAAGATATTTTGAAGGCTGTTGAGCTAGCTGGAATACGTTCTGACATTGAAAAAATGCCTCTTAATTATCAAACAGAACTAACTACAGATGGTGCAGGGATTTCTGGGGGGCAACGTCAACGAATTGCTTTGGCACGAGCCCTCTTGACTGATGCTCCTATCTTAATATTGGATGAGGCTACTAGCAGTTTAGATATTCTTACTGAGAAAAAAATTGTAGACAACCTTATGAATCTTGACAAAACAATCATTTTTATCGCTCATCGTTTAACTATTGCAGAACGAGCTGAGCATGTAGTTGTTTTAGATCAAGGACATATTGTAGAACAGGGGTCTCATAATGAATTGTTGTCCCAAAATGGTTTTTATGCCAATCTAGTAAATAGTTAGAAAGAGGAAACATGGATCAAGAATTATTAGAAAGTGCTGAATTTTATAACCGACGTTACCATAATTTTTCCAGTCGAGTTATCATTCCAACTACACTACTTTTTGTCTTTGTCTTTCTATCTTCTATTTTTGCAAAGAAAGAAATTACTATTTCAAGTGGAGCTACCATTGAGCCAAATCGTATCATTGTAAATATCCAATCTACAAGTAACAACACTATTGTTACTAATAAATTAAGCGAAAATAAATCTGTTAAAAAAGGCGAACTTCTCATACAATATCAAGATGGAGCAGAAAGTGTTCAACAATCCAGCTACGCTAGCCAATTAGATATGTTACGTGATCAAAAACAACAGCTAGAGTATCTACAAAAAAGCTTAGAAAGTGGGAATGATCAATTTCCTACTAAAGATAACTTTGGTTACCAACAAACTTTTTATGACTATCTTAATCAAGCTCAAAGTTTGCGTTCAAATACAAATCAACAAAATGCTACTATAGCTTCTCAAAATGCAGCTTCTTCTAATTCACAAGCTGAACTGGGAAATATCATTTCAGATGTACAATCGAAAATTGAAGACTATCAAATAGCTAAATCTGCTATTCAAAATGATACGACACTAGATAGTTCAAATATTGGTTACTCCATCTACCAAAATTATAAAAATCAGTCTAGCTCCGATAACTCCAATGTCTTAAAAAGTCAATCTATCGCACAAATTGATTCTCAAATATCCCAAATGGAAAGCAACCTTTCTAATTATCGTGTTCAATATGCAGGTTCAGGCGCTCAGCAAGCATATTCAAGCAGCCTAGCTAGTCAGTTAGAATCTCTTCGGTCTCAGCAACTTTCTCGCGTAGGACAAGAATTAGGTAATATCAATCAAAAAATTATAGAAGCTGAGACAGGAAAAAATATGCAAACTAATATTGTTCAAAAAGGTAAAATCGTCGCTCCTGAAGATGGAATTGTCCATTTGAATACAGAAACTAGTAATTCTGTAATTATTCCAGAAGGAAATCTCATTGCGCAATTGTATCCTTTACTAACAACAGAAAAGAAGGTTAAGATAACTGCTTATGTTCCCTCAAAAGATATAGCTCAAATTAAGGTTGGAGATCAGATTCGATTCACTACCATTGATAATATAAGTAAACAGCAAAATCTAACTTCAAAAATCACTTCTATTGACACATCTGCCACCAAGACTGAGAAAGGGAGCTTTTTTAAAGTAGAAGCAGAAACTAAATTGACTAATCGGGAAGCTAAAAAAATCCGTTACGGGTTAGAAGGTCGTATAATAATGATTACAGGAAAAAAGAGTTATTTTCAATATTACTTAGATCAGTTTTTAAAGAAAAATTGATTTAATAGAAAATGAAATTCGTATTTGTTCTGACAACATGATATAAAAATCATGTTGTTTTTTATTTTTAAGTATGAACTAAACTGAAAGCTATGTACAAAACATTAATCTCTCTTTCCCAAATATTTTTTATAGCATGATATATAAATCATATTTGGCAGAATACAAATCTGCCTTGGCAGATCGTTTTACCTTTGTACGTCGCGAAGCGATGTCAAAGGTGCAAAAACGTTACTCTTTGGTAAAGAGTAACAGAAACGCCCGCTAAATTCCGACTGTAGTTTATTATTTTTACGTCTGTTTTTATTCGACAAGAGCGACGCAGAATAGCGATAGCGCTGCGGCATAGCCCGCTTTTCGGGCTACCTTGCGCATTTTTTAAGTTGGTTAATGGTTTTATATAGTAGACCACGTTTAAGCCCAATAATGGGCCTATATGTTGTCCATCTTTTATATAAATAATGGACTTATACATATTCCATGATTTTATTATTTCGTGGACAACTATGTAGACCATTATTTGTATTTTTCATGGACTTATATATAAACCCACGAAATGGACAAAACATGGTTCTCTATATCTATCCATATTTTATTAGCCTAGTTATTTTTTGAGTGTTGCGTTTTTTTCTGTTTTGTCTTTATTTTCAACAAAAAATGGCATACTATGAGTAACTTATAAAAAAAGGTAGGTTTATCATGGATAAAACAATGACATTATCTTTCAAGACGAATCCACGTCAAACGAATATCAGACACAACAACCGCGAACTGTCAGAAAAGGAATTTAGGAGCGACGCTCATAAGCACATTCAACGTGAAAAATCGAAATACAATATTCAGATTTTCAAACGTGATATCAAAGATGTTTATCATGATCTGTTTGATGATGCACTGAATACTTACAACGCAAAGCAAAAAAGAAAAGATCGTAAGATCAATGATTATTATAAACACGTTCAGAAATCCAAAAATTTGGACCTTCAGAGGGAATTCATCGTGACCGTCGGAAACAAAGCTGATTGGGAAAAGTTGAGTTTTGAAGAAAAACAGGAAGTGGGAGAGGCTCTAGAACGCTACGTACGCGATTTTAACGAACGACACGATAATATGACCATTTACAATGCTATCGTTCACCTGGACGAAGCTGGGGCCCCTCATGCACATTTCAATGTTATTCCGACAGCGACTGGTTACAAAAATGGGCTTTCAGTGCAGCCGTCCTTTAGAAAGGCTTTGGAGCAAGAAGGATTTGGCCCATCTGGGAGGGAGCAGTTCAAAGCGTTTAGAGATGCAGAAATTCATCGTCTGCATGAATTTGTACATGAAATCGGAATCGACCGAAAAGCTGGGCAAACCAACGATATCAAGGATATGCGTGAATACAAAGACGCGATGGAATATATTGAAAATCGAAGATCAAGTCAGATTGTTAAAATCCAACGCGAGGAACAAGCCCACAAAGAGAAGATGGAAGAGTTAAATGAGCGATTGAAACAACAAGAAGAAAAGTTCCAAAAGCGAGACGAGGTATTTAAGGCCCGCAAACGTGAACAAGCTAGATTAATAAAGGAGGCTAACGATGAGATCGCTAGCAAAGCTGAACAGCTTGACTTGAAGCGAATCGAAGATGAAACAGTAGATGCGATGCTGATGATGCAGCTGATTGCAAATAAACCGATTGATGATAAGCGCAATTATAAAATCGAAGAACGAGGCTTCGGAAAGGAAAGACAACACTATGTTATTGTCCCAGAGAAAGACTTTGACGACTTGGCCCGCAGGGCTAATAGAGGCCCTTTAGTTAAATTGCTGAACGAATTTAAAGAGCGAATTCTTGGTCTGGGAATCGTACAACGTCTAAAGGCTACTATTTCTAAGCTGAAAGAAGAAATGGCTGATCTGATGAGGACAAATGATCGTCTGACGAAAGATTTACAGTATGTGATTGAAGATCGAAACAAATATAGGTCTCAGTTGCAGGACCAAGAGTATTATCTAACAGATCAAGAACGTGAGGAGATTGCTGAGAAGATCATTCAGAGAAAGGATCTTGAACTAGAAGATGGGGATAGAGATAGGGCATTTGAGAGAGATGATCTGGATTTGAGTAGATAGATAATCTACTTGTGACTTTAGTAAAAGTATGTGTTTTTTTGGTAGCACTTTACGACGGTAATCTATCTTTGTCAATAAAAAATCTAATTTTTTATCTAAAGGAAGTAAGACGATTTGCGTAGCCCTTTGTTTTGATTGAAAAAGTAAAATACTAGTTGTCTTCAAAATAAAATCTTCTCTAATCCCCCTTGCAGGCAAGCTCTGTAGCGATCAAATATACAGTAAATCGTAAGACCACAAACGTATAATTTTTATCTTGCTTTCTTCTTCTTCTTCTAAAATAATATGTATAGGTATATGTATTAGTACACAAAAGCGCAAAAACGTGGGAAAGCCTGTTATATCAGGCTTTTTATGTTTTAAGTGCTACCATTTTAACACATTAGTGCTACCATTTTAACACATTAGTGCTAC